>Ga0210057_1001897_pt1 | contig 30863 bp, 29 predicted proteins | sample CryGeyCG2114_010_2_FD_183968 | JGI IMG/M metagenome (GOLD analysis project Ga0210057, IMG submission 183968) | Groundwater microbial communities from aquifer - Crystal Geyser CG10_big_fil_rev_8/21/14_0.10 (SPAdes) (version 2) | ecosystem: Environmental > Aquatic > Deep subsurface > Groundwater ...
AACAAAGAATAGGGTTACAAAATCACAGTACTTTCCAACGAGAGAAGAGATGCAGGAAGCATTGGAAAACTTTTGGGCCGAACATATTTTTATGCAAGATTTTATGCGTTACTTATGTCGTTGACTACCGATGGGTTAAATTTTTATACTCCTCCTGATTAATATTTTTCATGACGGCGATATGGACCGAAAAATACAGGCCGCAGAGCTTCTCTGAGATAAAGGGCCAGAAGGAGGTAGTGAGCAAGGTAGAGGCCCTTGTAAAGCAGCAGAATCTCCCTCATCTTCTTTTTACTGGGCCGGCAGGCACCGGAAAGACCACCCTGTCCCTGGTTATCGCAAAACAGCTTTTCAAGGACCAGTGGAAAGCCAATCTTCTTGAATTGAATGCCTCTGATGAGAGGGGGATAGACATAATAAGGCACAAGGTTAAGGATTTTGCCAGGACCAAGGCCATAGGGAATGTCCCCTTCAAGATAATATACCTTGACGAGTGCGATGCGCTTACGAAAGAGGCCCAGCAGGCCTTGAGGAGGACGATGGAGAACTACACCCAGACATGCAGGTTCATACTCTCTGCCAATTATTCCTCGAAGATAATTGACCCTATCCAGAGCAGATGCGCCATATTCAGGTTCAGGCCCCTTGAGAAGAAGGACATGTTTGTCATAATTGAAAAGATAGAGAAGGATGAGAAGATACACCTGAGCGATAAGGCGAAGGAAGCGCTGTACGAGGTATGCGGAGGGGACTGCAGGAAGATGGAGAACATACTGCAGAGCTGCGCTGCCATGGAGAAGAAGATCGATGAGGAATTGGTCTTTTCGATGGCTTCCGTCGCAAGGCCGCAGGACATAAAGAATGTGCTCAATCTGGCATTGAAGAACAAGTTCATTGAGGCCAGGAATGAGCTATTGAACATAATGCTGAAATACGGGCTGAGCGGGGATGACATAATAAAGCAGGTCCAGAAGGAGATCCTTGACCTTGATATAGGCGGCAGGAAGAAGATGGAGCTTATAGCCTACTGCGGCGAGGCAGAGTTCAGGCTGAGCGAAGGGAGCGACGAGTTCATACAGCTTGAGGCTTTGCTCAGCAAGTTTGTGCTGGCTGGTTCTGAGAAGTAATATAAATGACATAGATCAGCATAAGATAAGGTTATAACATTTTATATTCTTAATAGATTAGAAAGAAAAAATGATAAAAAAATAGAAATAATAAAATAATCAGCCCTTGCTCTTTATCCTTACGCTCTGCTGGATAAGATCCCTGTAATCATAGCTTATCGTCAGGTCGATCTGCTTCGTGTATAAGGTTTTCTTCTCCATAGGGCTATTGAGCTTGCATCTTATTGTCGCTTTGTTGTCGACAAGCCTTGCCTCGCCGTCCTGGCCTGCTGCCTTGCATTCCCAGTTCCCTGGATTTGATGTCTCATCAAGGCTGAAAGAGATCTGGCCGTATCTTGAGTCGAACTCTGCGTCGGGCTTTGTCACTTCGCCGCCGCCTACGTTCTCAACTTCATACTCGATTGCTATCAATCCTGCGCCAGCCCTTGTCTCTCTTGCAGATTTGACTGTGATCGGGCCTCCTGAAGAGAATACCTGCTTGGTCTCCTCGACATTGCATACTGACTTGTCCGACAGGTCCTCCTTGAAGCATACCTTCGGCACTGCAACGTGCGTCTTGTAAGGATATTTGTAGCTTGCAAACACTGTAGCATCATAATAGCTTGTCTTCAGGTCTATCTTGTATTTTGCATCGCCGAAATCGACTGTCTCTTCTCCGCCCAATGTGTTGAATTCAGAGATCCCGTCAAGCTTGTTGGCATTTGCCTTCTGTGTCACAATGCCTTCAAAATCTGAACCAGAAATCCCTTTCAGGGCTATATCTGCCTTGCCTATCTCGACTGTATCCTCACCTTTGTTCTTGAGCGTTATCTCTATCGGGAAAGTCTCGTCTTCATAGATTGTCGGGACGCCGTTCTCGACAACGCCGAAACTCTCGAAATTGGCTATGATGCCCTGGGCGCCGCCTTTATATGGCGAGCCGGTAGTCTGATCCTCAGTATTGCCTCCTTCGCAGCCGGCCAATGCAACCATCGCAATGATAAGCACAATGAAGATATGTTTTTTCATTTTAAACCTCCTTTAGCCTGATTAAGGCTTATTTGTCATGCTTTGTTTTTAAGTTTTTTGTTTTTAAGCTGATTTGAAGCATTATATTATTCGAATAGCTCATGTTCGGCTCTGTTTGGCCGTAATTAGCCACATTCACCCATAAGTATATTTCCCTGGCAATCTCCTTATCTTGACATCAGCAGATATTGAGCTCCTGTAGCCATAATCAAGCTCTATGTTAAGCAGGGTCTCGTATGCCTCTCTTCCAAGGTCGCCTTCCCAATGGCATATTGCAAAACCATTGCCTCCTGTGAGCCTTATTGTCGATGGCTCGCATTTCATCTCATTGTCAGAGAACTTTGCCCTTATATCTATCTTATCTATCTGAGTCCTGTCAAGCTTTGAATCGCAGTCTGTTATCGGGGCTGCGTTATCTATTACTGTTCCTCCGCCGACATTCCCCACATTGACCTTGAACTGCACCCTGTTCCTTGATGTCTGGGCCTCTACGCTTGTAACTGCAACAGGCGCGCCCTGGCTTCCGCTTATCTGTGGTGGGCCCATTGCGCAGACCTTCTCTGCATAGCCTATGCCATAAGGGTCAGGGTCTATGCATGCCTTGCCTATCGCATATGTCCTGTATTTGTAGCATGCTGTTGCCTTTATTGTCTGGGGGAATATGTCTGCATTGTCAGGCATATTGACTGAACCTAAAGAGAATGTGGCTGTGTTGATAAGATTGCCATCGGGATTGAACTCATCCTTTCCTTTTGCGCTTATCCCGCTGTACATATCCCTGTCGAAATGAAGGTAATTCTTGTCATAGCCTCCGAGATAGATATACCCGCTGGTCACATCAAACGCACCCTTATTGACATATTCGATTGAAGCATCCATCCTGTCTCCTTCATATACCTCTGGAGGCGGAGCCCCGGTCACAAACTTAAGCACAAGACCCTGTGACCCTGTCCTGAATGTGCCATCCAACTGGTTCTTTGGTTTTTTTGTTGATCCGCTGCAACCAGCAACAGAAAGCAGCATAACTACTATAAGGATTGATATAATTGTTTTTTTAAGCTTCATATTATCCTCTCTTTTTCTACTCTATAATGCGGATAGTGCCATTATTATATAAATATTTTCGTTATTTTCAGGTATTAATGCTTTTCTTGTTTCATCTGGCGCCAGCATCATATTATCCTGCTCATAGCCAGGTCTTTTGATATTGTCTGGCTATACCCATATTCCAGGACCACTTCCAAAGTCGTGCTGTAGGCCCCTGTTTTCGTATTGATGATGCCTTTCTTCACCTTGCACACGAATTTATCATCCTGCCCCCTTAATCTTATCTGGATGGGGCTGCATTCAAAATACCCTCCTTTCAATGAATAGCCTGAGAAGGATATGTCATCCAATGTTACTGTGTTGATATCCTCTGTTTTCAGGTTTGCAGAAGAGCATGCATCACTTACCTTGTCTTTATTGAACACTAGCCCATCCCCTTTGTTTGAGATGTGCACTACAAATTGGGGGCTGGCCGATTTTTCCTCCCCTTCCTCATTGTTCGGAAGAACGCTCACATCAATCTTATCGACAGAGATGGGGCCTCCCTGGCCGCCTGACAATGAGATATCCTTTGCGGTGCAGGACTTGTCTATAGGATTCAGGTTATAGGCGTCTGTGTCTATGCATACGCTTGCGCTTGCCAGTGTCTGATACCCATAGCATGCTGTTGCCCTTATCGAAGCTGAGCGCGTTATGCTCTGCTTTTCAAAAGGCAATGCATCTACATTTGCAAAGATTGAGTCTATTTCGCCAGTCGGGTTGATGTCGGATCTCCCTTTCAGCTTGAAAGAGACTTTTTCGCCGCTTGCGCCGACCTGGGTGAATCTCTCATTATCGTTCAACTGCCACCCCATTATCTCCATGTAATTCCTTTCGACAGACAGAAGAAGATGGCCGTCTTTTATGTCGTATGCGCCCTTGTTCTCCAGGCTGATGCCGACCTGGAAAGGCGTTCTCTGGTTTTCGCCGGTCGCCTGGATATCAGAAGGGGGAGCGTTCTTCAGGAATGACATTGCAAGGCCAGTTGTGCCTGTATGGATCTGCACTGTTATGTCCTTGCTTGGTCTCTTCAGGCCTGAACAACCGCTGATAAGGAGGGCAGCCATGCAGATGAGGGACAGTGCCAAGACGGATCGCATCACAAATCGGGTTTCAGATCGGTTTCGATTTCTCATTTTCATGTTGTTCCTTCCTCCACAACCTTCACATCCCATGCCTTCTCCTCAACCTTTGTCCCGTTGCTTGAGATTGCCGAGAATATGACTTTTGCATCGCCTGCCTTGTCAGATGAGAAGGCATATGAGGTCACATCAGGCCATGTCTCCTCTTTGACACCCTGTGACTGCCAGCCATATGATATTGAGCCGGGGTTCGTTATTGTAACTGAAAATTCCTTCTGCTGGCCGATTTTGACTGTGACTGGGGAAGAGGTTGGCCGATATGTGAATGATGCTGCTTTCTGCTGTTGTGTTGCGGCATCTGTTCCTTTGCCACCTCCAAGAGCCTCTTTGATATTCACTGAGGTCATTTTCTCAAGCCCATATTCATAATCTGCCGTCACTTTAAAAAATGTGCTTATCAATGGGTAATTGCCCAACAGCCTGTTCATGTCATTCACCTTGAGCCTGCATGCGATTGAATGATAGCCCGCAACTTCTTTTATGTCATCCAGGCCCATCTTGCCTCCCGTCTTCTGCTTCTTTATCTTATAGACGGAGATGTACTTGCCATCCTCGCACTCATCCCCTGTGCATGAGACCTTCTCGAAAGCATGGTCGCAGTAGGTTATCTCCATCGCATCAGGTATCTTTATCGTTATGTCATTCGCTTTTTTCAGCTTCCCTTGCCAGGCATTCTCCAAAGTGATGCCAAGCTTGATGTCCACTGGCTCCGATGTGCTTACCCCTATAGGCATTTCTGATGTCTTTATATTAAGGTTGATCGGCCCATTAGTGCATACTGACGGGGGGTTTTTGTCAGTTATCTTATATTGGTCGAAAGGATCTATGCCTGAACGTTTCATGGCCCTCAAAGTCTCAAGGTTCATGAAGTATGTCTTCAGATAAGACATTGTCTGGAAATTGAAGTCTGCATCCACAAATATGTTCTTCGGCCCCATATCAAAAAACTTAGGTGGGAATTCGCAGGTGATGTACCTCTCTTCCTCTCTTGCCGTCTGCAGCACGAATTCCTTATTGTCTGATGAAGGATCAGCATCGCCCTGCTCTTTTTTCAGCTCGTCTCCGATGCGTTTCTCGCCCCAGCATGTCGCCTTTATTTCTATCTGCTTTTCAGGGTCCAATGTCTTTGCCAGGAGAGTGGCCCACACTATCACGGTATCATCTGCATAAAAATCTGCAGTTACGGGCTCGACATTCTCGATATAAACACCTATCTGCTGGTTTTTTGAGTCTTCGACCTGGCCAGTATAGTAATCGCCGACAGCATATTGTATCTGCTTCTCTGCTGTCTTTTTCAGCTGGCCAGGTATGCCTGCAACAGAATCATATACATACCCCCCTCCTTTTTTCACATTATCCCATGTGTCATACATGACCCCGAACCCACCTACCCTCATCGTCTGGATGTTGAAATCATTGGATATTGAATACCAGAAAGAAGGCACGAATGCGAGCAGGATCAGTATGATATAGGATATCCTCAGCCACTTCGAGAGCCTTGTTGTAGGCATGCCGAACATTATGACCAAAGGCCATATCGGCGCAAGGCTTATTATTGTTGCAATCAGATCGTTCAGGTGGGTTATGTTCAGGAAAAATGTAGATCTCAGGAATAAAGGAACGAAAAATGCGACTGCTGAGATGCCCAACGGCTTGATCAATGCTTTTATGTCGCCGAAACCGCCTTCATACTTGCTGTATATGAAAAGCCATGCATAGACTGCAAATAATATCAGGAGCAATCCTCTTGTTTGCAAATTTTCAAAGTAAGTTTTAAGGTCATAGGCATGCAGCAAAAGGGCCGTTATAAGCAGTATATCTATCGATGTGAACAGGCCCTTGGTCACTCTCCATCCTCCCCCTAAGGCTGCCCTCCCCCCGCCGATTATCACCCCGCCGACAGCAGCTCCGCCTTTTGCAGCGCTGCCTAGTGCCCCTCCTGCTTCAGGAGCCTTGTCTGCCACCCAGCCTGCGCCTCCGGCAGCTTTTCTTTTTGACCAGTTCCACGCTCTTCTCAGCTTGCCTGGCTTTTTTTCTTTCGGCTCATCAGAAGAAGTATCTGTATCGTCTGCATCTCCAGAAGGCGGGTCTGCAGGCTCATCCCCTGAAGATGCTGAAGCGGCTTTTTTCCTAGCAAATTTAGAACCAAATTTGTAGATTAGACTTGAAAAACCCATTATACCCTCCTTTAATAAATAGCAGGTTTGTGATAAAATTGATGTTTATTTTTTGTTTATGTAAACTTTCAGAGTCACTACATCAAGTGTTGCCTTAGGCTTTATCTCTATCACGTTGTTGCCTTCCTTAATCATCCCGTTTATGTTCATGTCATATTCCCTGTCCCTGGTGTCTATGCCTCTCTGGTGGCCGTTCACAAGCACCTCTGCCTTCTTCTGCTCGATGTCATCCACAAACTCAAAATAAAGAATTACGTCAAGATCGCCATCGTTCATGCCGTTATAGACTGATTTGTTCACCTCAAAATAGTATGTGGGGTAAATCATCTCCTGGAGCTCTGATTTCACGACTATGTTGTCTATGAGGTAGGACCCTCTTTCTGTGCTGAACTCAAGCCTGTTCTCTCCACTCAGGAGCAGATGCGGCGAGACCTCCAATGGCCTTAGCATGCCGCAGTCAGGGACTGATGAGAATATCTTATTGCTGTTGAGCAGTATGTTCAATGGGGCGACATCCCTTATGTCACAGTCAGGGAAGAATTTGACGAAAACCCTGTCAATGTTCTCCTTCTCTGTTTTTGTCACCTGGAAGACAAGCTCTGAGTTCCTTGTGCTTATGTCAGTCACATCTGCAGTTATCTTTATGCTCTCAAGTATGTATTCATTTGTGCTCCAGAATCTCCAGCCTACGCCTGAAACAAAAACCTCTATCACATTCTCTTCCTTCAAAAGCCTTTTCGGCAGCTCAATCGGCTCTATGCTGGCTGTTGATATCTCATTATTGACGAGATCATACCCATTAAGCTTCATGATCAGCCTTCCGCCATGCTTCTTGACATTGAACACGAGATAGATGTTCTCAGTATTGTCCATCTCAGGTATGCTGAATGTCATGTTCATGAATGACTTGTCGAACCAGGCGTTCTTTACGTATATGGACTGCCTTGATTCCAGGACAACGGCATTAGTGGTTGTGAAAAGATTGATAGAAGGCAATGTATGCTCTACTTCTTTCTGGGAGATGTAATCCAGCCTGCCAGGATTTTCCATTAGGAGCGTAAGATTCCCGGAAACAGAAGATCCTCCGTCCCCATCTCCATCTTCAGTATAATTCTCCCCTAGAAGCTCTGCCCTGTCCCTTGGCGGCAAAACGAGGATGTAGATAACAATCAATGCTGCGATTATGCCGACAAGAACTGCAACGCTGCCCCCCCCTATTCCAGTGGGCTGCCCCTTTTTAGACCTCGTTAACCTCATATTTCTGAAATAAATAACTTTATATATAAAAGTTTTTCTGTTTTTACTCTATAATCGGTTTAAAAGGCGTTTGGAAGGTTTTTATGAAAATCATATATTCTGATCTGAGGAAGGGCGAAGTCAAGGTCAATATTGACAGCATGGATGACTTATGGTACCTGAGCAATGTCATAGAGAAAGGCGATTTTGTGAAAGGCCAGACGATAAGGAAGATAAAATTGGGCGGTGAAGAGGACAGGAAATCAGATATAGTGAAGAAGAAGGTCTTTCTCAAGATAAGGGTCGAAGAGATAGAATTCCACAAGTATTCGAACATCCTGCGGGTCTCGGGCACAATAGCTGAAGGCCCAGAGGACATCAGCAGGGGTTCTCACCACACTTTCAGCCTGGAAGAGAACACCACGATAACGATCGAGAAAGCGAGCTGGCCGAACTACCAGGTGAAGAGGCTCAGGGAAGCCGCAGAACAGAAACAGGCCAACATATTGATATGCGTCATGGACAGGGAAGATGCCTATTTCGCGATAATGAAGAAGTTCGGCTATGAGATCCTCACGAGCATAAGGGGGGATGTTCAGAAAAAATCCATTGATACCGCGAAAGGCAAGGAATTTTACAATGAGATAAAGGAGATATTATCGCAATATGACAAGAAGTATGTCCCGAATTCGATAGTTGTAGCGAGCCCTGCTTTCTGGAAGGAAGATTTCATGAAGGCTGTGAAGGATGAGCAGTTGAGGAAGAAGATCGTACTGGCGACGTGCTCAAGCTGCGACGAGAAAGCGTTCAATGAGGTGCTGAAAAGGCCTGAATTGCATGAAGTGTTGAGGCAGGACAAGGCGGCCAAAGAGATAATGCTTGTGGAAGAACTGCTTTCTGAGATCTCGAAGGATGCGCTTGCGGTCTATGGCTTCAAGGAGGTTGAGAATGCCGTGAATTCCGGTGCCGTTAAAATTCTTCTTATAACAGACAATTTCATAAACAGCCTGAAACAGACGAACAGGTACAGCCAGGCAAACTCTCTCCTCAGGAATGCCGAGGCCATGAAGGGGGAGATCAACATCATAAGCTCTGACCATGACGGCGGGAAGAAGCTGGACGGACTGGGCGGGATTGCAGGGATATTGAGGTATAGGATGAGTTATTAGGCGGGATTAAAAAAATATTTAATATTCGGTCGATTTAATGGTTAATATGAGCAGATTACATAAAAATAAGCAGTATTACACAAAAACTGACTGGACCGTTGATAAAGTCAGAGAAGAGATAAACTCAGGACTAAAACTTTTAAATAAGATTGACAACAAAATAATAACTTTTTTTGGTTCTCATAGAGTAACAAAAAACAGCAAGTATTACCAACATTGTGAAAAAGTATCTTTTGAATTAGGAAAAAGAGGTTATGCCATTCTCAGCGGCGGCGGCCCAGGCATAATGCACGCGGCCAATTCCGGAGCCACAAAGGCAAAAGTGCCTTCTATAGGCTTAAAGGCAGGACTTCTTAAGGGTGAGAGAGTCACAGATAAGATATTCACGCATGAAATGTCTTTTCATTTTTTGTTTGTCAGGAGATTTATAATGTCAATTAAAAGTGAGGCTCTAATATTTTACCCAGGAGGGTATGGAACTTTGAATGAGCTTTTTGAATATGCTGTTTTAATGCAGACAGGAATTGTTGATAACGTACCCATAATTTGCGTAAATAAAAAATATTGGCAGGGACTTTTTGATTGGTTGGAAAATAATCCTCTGAAAGAAGATTTCTTTATCCATGATATCAAAGACCTTAAACTAATACATTTTGTTGATGGTATAGATGAAATAATAAGTATAATAGAAAACAAATAATTAATTCTTTCCCATCTCCCCTCTCTTCACCAGCACCCACATCGCTTTTGCCGCCTTGCTCACATCGTTGAAATCAGGGATATGATGTGATTCAAGGGTCTCTGCGCCTTTCTTGCTGTACTGGCCGCCCATGTACACGCATATGAGCGGTTTGTTAGGATATTTCTTGTGCGCCTCGATTATGACTTTTGCATCTTTCTCTGGATCCGTCATCGTCTGCAGTGTCTGTATGATTATGAGCCCGTGGATGTAATCCTCTCCGAGGAGGGTATTGATCGCAGCTTCGTACTGATCCGGCAATGCATCTCCTATTATATCAAGAGGATTCCTCCTGCTGTATGCAGGATGCATCTTGCCTGTCCTGTCAAGCTTCTGGAGGGTGTTTTTCTTCAGCTCTACAAGCTTGACACCGAGAGCGCTGCAGTGATCGGCACACAATACCCCGCAGCCGCCGCCATTGGTGACCACTGCGATGGAATTTTCCCTGCATGCCGGCTGGTTGGCCAATGCTTTTGCAAGGTCAAACAATTCTTCGATATTATCCGCTACTATGACTCCGCTCTGCCTGAATGCCGTCTTGTAGATCTCATAGCTGCCTGCCAGAGAGCCGGTATGAGATGCTATCGCAGATGCACCTTCGGCAGTCCTTCCTGCTTTCAATGCTATTATCGGCTTTCTTGCGCTGACTTTTTTTGCGACTTCCATGAATTTCCTGCCATCCTCTATGCCTTCGATATAAAGGGCGATGGCTTTTGTCTCGGGATCATCATAAAGCCACTCCAAAAAATCATGGACATCAAGGTCTGCCCTGTTGCCATAGCTGATCAGAGTAGACATGCCATACCTATACTCTATCGCCCAGTCTATTATGCTGTCAGCTATCGCCCCAGACTGGCTCAAGAATGCGACTGGGCCTCTTGGCGGGATTGATGGGGCAAAGCTTGCATTGAGGTAGATAGGCGTCCTTATTATCCCAAGGCAATTTGGGCCTATCAAAGGCGTTTTTGCAGACCTTGCGATCGCAACAATCTCGTTCTGCAATTTTTTCCCTTCAGGGCCTATCTCACCGAAACCTGCAGATATTATTATGAACCCTTTGACCTTCTTTTTCACGCAATCCTTCATTATCTTTGGGACAATCTTTGCAGGTACTGCTATGACTGCAAGATCAATCTCTTCTTTTATGTCTATGATGCTGGGGTGACATTTAACTCCGAGAATTTCCTGCGCATTGGGATTTACCGCATACACCCTCCCTCCGAACGGCTTGCAGTACCTGCTCTCAAAAAAACACCCGCTTACAAGATTCTTCAGTATGCCATATCCCACTGATCTCGAATCCCTTGAAGCCCCGATAAGCACTACTGACTTCGGATTGAATAGGGCATCCAATTTTTTTATTTTGCTGTCCATTTTATCCCACTATGATCCTGGCATCAACTATCACTGCTGAACTCTCATTGGCCATCACTGGATTGAAATCGAGCTCCATTATGTTTTTATTCTCTGTCATCTTAGATGTCTTGACGATAATGTCTGCTATCGCATCTATGCTGACTGGTTTTCTGCCTCTTGCCCCGCTGAGCATAGGATAAGATTTTATGCTTTTTATCATCTCCAGGGCCATCTTCCTGTCTACGGGAGTTATGCTGAAAGATGTGTCTTTCATTATCTCGACAAAAACACCGCCTATGCCGAACATGATGACGGGGCCGAACTGAGCATCCCTTTTCATGCCTATTATCACTTCTGTGCCCTGCTCCATCTTCTGCATGTAAGCCCCTTTGATCCTTGCCTTCGGGGCTTTTTTCCTTGCCGATTTCACTATCTGGGCGTAAGATTCCTCTGCATCTGAAGCATTTTTAATGCAGGTCTTCACCCCATCAACGTCACTCTTATGGATTATGTCACTCGAAGCGATCTTCATCACGATAGGGAAAGAAAGCCCCTGGGAGGCCTTGGCAACTTTCTGCTGGGAATTCACAAATATGGGCTTTGAGAATGGAAGATTGTATTTTTTAAGCAGGATTATCGTTTTATCCATGTCCAATTGTTTCATGATTTTATGGTTACCCCCTTAATTATATAAATTTTTTTATAGTTTTCTCATTTATGTTACTCTTAAGTAGAAAAAACTTAAAATTAAGAAAAATTGTAGAGAGGTTATAATTAGTTATATCTTAAAGAGGGTGAAAAACCGTAACATATTAATAGTAGTACTACTTTTTCACTTTACAGGCAAGTAAAAACGCCTAAAAAGAAAAAGGGGGGGGTTGGAAAATGATAGTAAAGGAGGAATTTTTAAGCAAGTTAAGAAGGTATTTCTCACTTAACTTGTACGAAGTAAAAATCTGGACTGCTTTGTTAAGCAGGGGAGTTTCTACGGCAGGGGAACTGAGCGATATAGCGAATGTCCCCAGGTCAAGGAGTTATGATGTCTTGGAGAGCCTTGAAAAGAAAGGTTTTGCAATCACTAAGATAGGCAAGCCGATAAAATATATCGCTGTGCCGCCTGCCGAAGTGATTGAAAGGGTAAAGAAGAATATGAAGACAGAGGCAGATGACAGGGTGAAGAGGCTTGAGGATTTGAAAGGCACAGATGTCATTGACGAGCTTAACACTTTGCATACACAGGGGATAGACCTTGTTGAACCTTCTGACCTCAGCGGATCATTGAGAGGCAGGCACAATCTATACAATCATCTTGAGCTTACAATCAGGAATGCAGAAGAATCTGTCACACTGATGACGACTGCCCAGGGATTGCTGAGAAAAGTCGAGGGTCTGAAGCCTACTTTTGAAAAATTGAAGAAAAGGGGTGTTAAGATAAGGATCGCTGCCCCTTTGACAAAAGAGGCCGCTGCCACAGTCAAGGACATGGCTGGGATAGCAGAAGTGAGGCATACAGACTCAAAGGCAAGATTCTGCGTTGTTGACGGCAAAGAGATAATCTTCATGGTATTGAACGATGAAGAAGTGCATCCTACATATGATGTTGGCATCTGGGTCAACACCCCATTCTTCGCAAGTGCATTGGAGAACCTTTATGACATTGCATGGAAAGGGATGAAGACTTCAAAAGAGATGATGAAGTGAATAGGATCCAATAATTTATTTCTATTTTTTTATTATTCTTATATTCTTTTGATTGGTATATCCTCCCTGTCTGATGGGGGTTATAGAAGCGCAGTTGCAGATAAAAAGCTTTTTAAATATGCCTCTTATAGTAAGATTTATGGCAAATGATGCTAAAGCTTTGGTTGAGGGCCTTCACCCTCTTGAACGAAAGGTTCTTCCGTATATCATTGAAAAGGCTCCTCTTTCAGAGATTGTAAAAAAAAGCAGGCTCAAGGATATAGAGGTGATGAGGGCTTTGCAGTGGCTGGAGAACAAGAAGCTTGTTGAAAAGACAACCTCCACCAAAGACATAATCCGCCTTGATGCCAATGGGGAGGAATATTCCAGGAAAGGCATGCCTGAAAGGAGGCTGCTGGAAGCGATCAAGGATTCAAAGCTCTCTTTTGAAGATGCCCAAAAAAAGGCAAAGATAAGCAGGGAAGAGTTCAATGTCTGCCTTGGCGTTCTGAAAAAAAAGGCGGCTGTCTCTGTTGAAGGCAATGAGATAAAGATACTCAATAATGGGATAAATGCGCTCGGCAAGAAAAGCCTTGAGGAGACCTTCATTGAAAAACTCCTTAAAGAGAAGGACGCTGAAACCGGCTCCCTGCATCCAGAGGAGAAATTCGCCTATGAGAACCTGAAGAGGAGGAAAGGAATAATAAAAGAGGACATTGCAAAAACGATAACTGCCAGTCTCACGGATGAAGGCAAGGAAGTTAGATCATTGCTGGTGAAGACCACAGGCAAGGAGGTTTTCATAGACAGGATCACGCCTGAAATGCTCAAGGATGGCTCTTGGAAAAAGGGCAAAGTCAGGAAATATGATGTAAGGATCAATGTCCCTCAGATCTATGGCGGGAGAAGGCATTTTGTGAATCAGGCGATCGAATACATCAAGACAGTCTGGCTTGATATGGGTTTCAGGGAGATGAAGGGGGCTATGCTTGACACTTCTTTCTGGAATTTTGATGCTCTTTTCACCGCACAAGACCACCCAGTAAGGGAATTACAGGATACATTCTATATCAAGAATCCTGAAAAAGGCAGACTGCCTGAAAAAAGGTTTGTTGATGCAGTTAAGTCAATGCACGAGAATGGAGGTGGCACAGGCAGCTCGGGGTGGGGGTATAGGTGGAATCCTGAAGAAGCAAAAAAGAATGTCCTGAGGACGCATACCACTGTTCTGAGCGCGCACACCTTGGCTAAGCTGAAAGATTCGGACATGCCGGCAAAATTCTTCTCAGTGGCGAGATGCTTCAGGAATGAAGCATTGGACTGGAGCCATCTGTTCGAGCTGCACCAGATCGAGGGGATAGTTGTTGACCCTGATGCCAATTTCAAGAACTTGGTGGGTTATCTCAAGGAATTCTTCAAGAAACTGGGGTATGATAAGGTGAGGGTAAGGCCTGCATATTTCCCTTACACTGAGCCTTCTGCAGAAGTAGAGGTTTTCCATCCTGTGAAGAAGAGGTGGGTAGAGCTTGCAGGGGCAGGCATATTCAGGCCAGAGGTCGTTGTCCCCTTGCTGGGCAAGGACGTCCCTGTCCTGGCGTGGGGGATGGGGTTGGAGAGGAGCATTGCAGAATATTTCAGCATCAATGACATAAGGCAGGTCTATAATAATAACCTCAAGATGCTGAGAGGGATAAAGATGTGGGGGAAATAAGATGATATCATTGGTTATAGGTGTGTTGGGGTTCATATTGCTGCTTATTGCATACATATTATCCCTGTTCGCTGTGCTTGACCAAGAATCATTTTATTTCAACATGCTTAATTTCATCGGAGCGATAATGATGGCTTATTACATCAAGGGGTATGATAATTTCACGATCACATTGCTGCCGATGATATGGGCTTTTGTCGCTTTGTGCTACATGATCCCACATATACGCAGAAGAAAAAACAATAACAACCATAATCACCAGAAAAAAAACTGAAATGCGTGAAAAAACTCAAAGAAAAACACTGAACTGAAAAATGCCAACAATAACCCTGAACAAGAAGGTCTTTGAAAGCCTTGTAGGAAAAAAGCTGACGCTTGAGGTCTTGAAGGAGAACATAAGCTATCTGGGCACTGACCTTGAGAAGATAGAAGGCAATGAGATCCATGTGGAGGTCTTCCCGAACAGGCCAGACATGCTTTCCGAGCAGGGGTTTGCAAGAGCATTATCCTCATTCATAGGGGCTAAGAAAGGCCTCAGGGAATACAAGGTTGAGAGGTCCGGTGAAAAACTCATAGTTGACAGGTCTGTCGCCAATGTAAGGCCGTATACTGCGTGTGCAATCGTCAAGGACCTGAGATTTGATGATGAAAAGATAAGGGAGGTCATAGAGATACAGGAAAAGCTCCATATAACTTACGGAAGAAAAAGAAAAAGGGCGGCAATAGGAATCTATCCCTATGAAAAGATAACGCCGCCGATAAGGTTTGTCGCAAAAAATCCTAAGGAGATAAAGTTTTTGCCGTTAGAAGCAAACAAGGTGATGGATGGCTTGCAGATACTGAGCCAGCACCCCACTGGAAGGGAATACGCCCATCTCCTTGAAGACAAGGAAAAATTCCCCATATTCATAGACGCCAAGAACAACATACTCTCTATGCCACCCATAATAAATTCGCATGATGTCGGCAAGATAACAACAAAAACAAGAGATGTCTTCATTGAATGCTCTGGATTTGATTTCAATGTGCTTAGCACGTGCATAAACATCATAGTCACCGCACTGGCTGACATGGGGGGGAGGATATGCTCCATGGAGCTCATCTATCCTGATAAAAAAAGGATCACGCCTGATCTCAAGCCAAGAGAGATGAAGCTTGACTTAGGATATGTCAACAGGAGATTGGGGCTGGATCTCAAGGAGAGCGAAGCGGCAGAATGCCTTAGGAAGATGGGGTATGGGTACGCCAAAGGCAAGGTGTTTGTTCCTGCCTACAGGGCAGACATACTGCACCAGGCTGATCTGGCAGAAGACATAGCGATAGCTTATGGCTATAACAACATCAAAGAGGAGATCCCGAAGGTCGCCACAATAGCCCATGAGGATGATTTTGAGGTTTTCAAAAGGAAGTTGGCGAATATCCTTGTTGGTCTTGAGCTCACTGAAGTCAACACATACCATCTCATAGACAAGGATATGCAGACAAAAAGCTCATGCCTGGATGCCGAAGTCGTGGAGATAATAGATTCTGTGAGCAAGGACTACAATTCGCTCAGGTTCTGGATGACCCCTAGCCTTCTCAATGTCCTTAAGAACAACAAGCATAATGAATACCCGCAGAAAATATTTGAGATGGGCACCATATTCAAGAGAAGCATAAAAACAGAAAGCGGGGTTGAGGAGGCCTCAAGGCTCTGCGTGCTGCTATGCCATGGGAAAACGGATTTCACAGAGATAAAACAGGTAATGGATTATGTCTTCAGGATGATCAATGTTAAATGCTCTGTCTCTGAGACTGAATTCAGGCCGTTCCTGGCAGGAAGATGCGGCAGGGTGAGCGTCAATGGGGAGGATGTGGCTTATATCGGCGAGATAAACCCTGAAGCCCTGAAGAATTTTGAACTTGATATGCCCGTGGCTGCTCTTGAGCTTAATCTTACGGACCTTTTCGAAGCCATGAATAAATGAAGATAGATAATGATATGATGAAGATGGATGAGCATATGATAAGATAATAGAATTACTTGCTTTTCTTCTTCTCCTGTTTCTTCTTTGGAGCCTCTTTCTTGGCTGCAGTCTTCTCTTTTGCCCCTTTAGCAGGAGCCTCTTCCTTTGCTGGCGCCTCTTTCTTCTTCCTCTGCTTAACAGGTTTCTCTGTCTTTTTCTTCTTTCCTTTTTTCTCAACAACTTCTATCTTCAGTTTCTTCAATTCCTTAACGACTTCGTCATGAGAGGCATTCTTCTTTATCTTGAGAATCTCATTTAATGGCTCAAGATGCATCATGTTGCATTTTCTCCTCCTTGTCTGGCCATCTATCAGGACAAAGCCCTTGCCCAGGTCATCGACTACAACGCATTTGAGCCCTGAGTCTCTTCCTGCAATCTTCACGCAAAGTCTTCCGATTTCAATCATAAAAATCCCTTCTTATTGCCTTGAAGCAAGTATGATCTTCCTTCTGGCGCATCTTGAGCATAAAACCCCACCATATGGCCTTTCTGGCCTTTTCTTGGTCTTCGGCAGGTTCATCATCACTGGCACCCTTCCCCTGAATGTGCCTTTTAAATCGCTCCCACAGCCCGCACATTGTGCTTTTGAAGGCTTTCTCTTCTTATAAACAAGTTTAACCTTGTTCCCGGGGGTTCTCTTATATACCCTTCTCAATGTCCTTGATCTGTATCTTCCTGCCGGCATTTTGATTTTGGGAAAGGAGGTCATTTATAAATCTTTTGTGATTTTTGAGCGGCTTTACCCCCTAAAACCCCCTTTTTGGGGTTTTAGATTAAAAAACAGTCAAAACACGGCCAAAAAACGAAAGGTTTAAAAAGACAAAAAACGGGGGATATATGAGTTTTATCAATGACAAAACCAACCCTAACTTAAATGGCTTTGCGGCCGTTCTGGGTTGATTTTATCATAATTTTATCATGGTTGATGTGTTGTGCAAAATGAAGCTATCAGGCAAAGTAATAGAGGAAGTGACAGCAGAGATCGTGGGTGAAGACATAATCCCCCTGGTCAAGGAGCTTAAAAACAAGAAAAATGTTTCTGAGTTCAAGCTGGCTGAAAAGCTGAAAAAGGAGATCAACGTCACAAGAAATCTCCTGTACAAGCTTTACCAGCTGAACCTTGTCTCTTTCATAAGGAGAAAGGACAAAGTCAAGGGATGGTATATCTATTATTGGACTTTCAAGAACAAGAACCTGAAATATCTTGCAAAGGATCTCAAAAAGAAGAAGATAGAGGAGCTCAAGGAAAGATTGAAGAGGGAAGAGGAAGGCCAATTCTATAACTGCCCGAATAAGTGCATGAGGCTTAATTTCGACCAGGTCGTTGATTTTGAATTCAAATGCCCTGAATGCGGCAATCTGATGGAACAGGAATCAGGCAATAAGAAGATTGAAGAGATAAAAAAAGAGATAAAAACATTAGAGGACAGCTTAAAACAAAAATGAGCGATAAACCCTGCAAAGTCATTGTTGGTTGTTCTGGCAGTGTTGATTTTGCAAAGAGGATTGCTGCACAAACAAAGTGCAGATTCATCCCTCTTGACACGAAGAAATTCCCGGACGGAGAGCTAAATTTAAGGTTCACATCAGACATAAAAGGGAAGAAAGTCTATCTTGTGCAGTCTTTTTATGATCCGAATGACAAGCTGATAGAGGTTTTCTTCGCAGCGAAGACGGCCAAAGAGCTCGGGGCCAGGGGGGTTTTTATCATAGCTCCATATCTCTGTTATATGAGGCAGGACAAGAGGTTCAGGCCTTATGAAGCGATAAGCAGCCGGGTGATGGCAGCCATAATGAATAGGCTGGCTGACGGCATCATCACTGTCGACCCCCATCTGCACAGGTATAAAAGCCTTGATGAGATATTCACAATAAGGACAAAAACCCTCACAGCAGATGATTTGATTGCGGATTACATAAAGGATAACATAAAATCCCCCATAATCATCGGCCCGGACATGGAGTCTTACCAATGGGCGAGGACAGTCGCTGAGAAGATTGGGTGCGAAGTGGACGTGCTGAAGAAGAAGAGATATACTTCAGAGCATGTTGCAATCAAGATAAAAAAAAGGTTGGATCTGGGGGGCAAAAGCGTCGTGCTGATAGATGATATAATAAGCACAGGCCACACCATGATGGAAGTGGTCAAAGACGTGAAAAGATTGGGTGCGAAGAGGATATATTGCATCTGTGTCCACGCCCTGTTTGTTGAAAATTCTTATGAAAAACTCAGGAAGATGGGTGCAGAGGTTGTTTCCTGCAATACAATCCCCCATAAGTCCAATGGCATAGATGTCTCTGGGTTGATAAGCAGAGAGATTTAGGGCAAAAAGATTGCAAAAGAATAAAATATTATAAAGAAAAAAAGCAGGGGTATTTATTTGATCTTCAATGCCTTCTCTATCTTCCTTTCATCGCCTTCAATCGTGGTTTCTTCCTTCAGTATGCTCTTCACGAGTTTCTCAATGTGGAAGTCTATCCTTGATATCCTTTTCTCGAGCAACACTAATATCCTGAGGCTGTAGACTATTGCCGCTAAAGTTCCTATTATTATTGCCAGAATGACTCCTTCTAAGCCTAATGCCATTTTATCACCCTTTTTTACTGTTTATCTGAATTTTATATCTTATTATATTAATCAATAGGGGTTTATAGATGACTTTAGTATAAAAATCTTTCTTTTTATTGATGTGTGGTGATAAAAACCATAAAGAGAAGAAAAATGAGGTTGATAGATGACTTTTGAGATAAAAAGAGAGGGATGAGCAAGACGCAAATCAGCGTGTTTAAGGGATAAAATCAAAAGAATTAATAGAAAAAATTGAAAATGAAAAATTAAAATTTTTATGTTTTAATTCTTATGCTTTTGCTTCAGTTTCTGATAAGCGTCGGGACTTTTGACTTGATCCATTCATTATCAAAGAATTTCTGCAATGAAGTCGCAAAATAGCTTGTATTCACCCAGATTCCTGCATCGTATGTCGGGTGGACTTCCTTGTCATCAAGCAGCATGAATGCAATCTCTTTCTCGTCAACTATGCAGAATCTTGATGTGATGTTGTCCATGTGCTTTATCTCAACTATATTCCTGAGATCTTCGACAATCTTTTCTGTATCTTTGTTAAGAGGTGCTGCAATCCTTATCTTCACTCCTCTCTCCTTGGCCTTCTTGAATGTATTTTTCATATTCTCATATTTCCTCACAAGGCCCTGTGTTGTCGTCATCATCACAACAGATTTTTTTGCACCTTTAATCATCGACTCGATGTGATTGTAAACGAGAGACCTGCCTTTCAATGCCCCGCTCAGGTCTGTCGGCTCGACCAGTTCCACGCCTTGCTTATGCAATGTGTTCAGCTCGTCCAGTATCTCGGAGGTCTTCAGTTCGTCAAGGATTGTTTCCTGCTCGTCTGCGTTTTCCTTTACTCTTTTCTTGACTCTCTCAATAACTTCAGAAGGATGGACTGCAATATATTTTATTGGCTTGCCAATCTTCATTATGATGAAGCCTTTCTTCTCGAGGCTCTCAAGGACATCATAGCTTCTGCTTCTTGGCACGTTTGCGATATCAGAAAGTTCTCCTGCTGTTGACACGCCTCTGCTTAACAATGCTGTCCAAAGTTTGCTCTCGTAAGTGTTCAAGCCAAAGTCTTTTAGTCTTCCCAAAAATTGTTTTTTTACTAGCATTTTGATCTCCTTAAGTGTTTTATTTTTCTAACCTCGTTTTGAAAAGACGTTTATTTTAGGTTTAAAAGCCTTATAAACGTAGTTTTAAGGTAATTGTGCCTAAGAACCTCTTTTAATTAATTCAGCTATGCCAATTTAGCCCTGTTCTTTTAGGTAGATATACACAACTTATATATAAATATTTCTGTTTTTTTATTACTCCCCAATACTAAAAACACCTTGATTTTTGCTTTCTTTTAAAGGTTTTGGCTTTAAAATTGGTTTTAAGGGGGTTAGGGGGTTTTAGGTTGATTTTTAGACCTAAAGCTGATGGTTTAAGTTTAGGGTTGTTTTTTTAGGTTGTTGGTAGTTTTGAAACCAGCCACCCCTTCTTTTCCTATGGAAGTTGGTTGTGGGTGGGTATTGTGGTCTTGGTGTGTTTTGGGGGTTCTTGGGGCCTTAAGGGCCTTGGTTGTTGGTTTTGATGGGTTTAACCAGTCAAAACCTAGGTTTATGATTCAAACCTAAGATCCTGATTTTGATATATTTCTTATTTCTTCTTTTGTTTTTCATTTTATTCTTTGTTTTCTTGCTTAATCCTTTGTATTTTTTTGTTTTTATTTTATATTTTATTTTCTATATAGTAAATATATATTTATATATATAATTATAATAAGAAAGATAATAAAAAAGAAAAGAAATAGTCTTAAACAAACAAAAACAGAATAATAACGTCCCCAACCCATTCAAAAACACACACCACAACCAAAACACAATCAAAAACTAACAACCCTTAATAAAAACCTAGCTTCCAAGCGAAAGCAAGGGGTGGGCTAAAATCAGGCAAAAATGGGCCCATCACGGAGGCAACCCATATACTGAAATATATATCTTTAAACACAAAATGCTTTATTAACAAACCCCCACTTCTCAATTTAACCTTCTTTTCAAGTGGAAATAAATGGGGTGTTTTATGTCAAAAGGGGTAAGAGAATATCTTGAAGGATATATGCAAAAAGGCACCATATTTAGGGATAAAAGTGTGCTACAGCCTAATTACACCCCCCAGGACCTTAAGCACAGGGGTGAGGAAGTAGATAAGATAGCAAAGATAATGGCGCCGTGCCTAAGGGTGAACAAACCCTCAAACCTTTTTCTTTATGGCAAGACCGGAACCGGAAAAACATTGTCTATGATCCATGTTTCAGAGCAGATAAGAGAGATAGCAGAGAAAAACAACATCCCTCTGAAGATAATCTACATAAACTGCAAATTAAAGAAGGTGACGGATACTGAATATAGGCTGATAGCCCAGATCGGCAGGGAGCTGGGGGAAGAGATACCATACACTGGCCTGCCCACGGACGAAGTTTACAAGACATTCTATGAGAAGATTGACAGGGAAAAACAACTGCTCATATTGGTGCTGGATGAGATAGACCAGCTTGTCAAAAAGATAGGGGATGATGTCCTATACAATCTCACGAGGATAAACACTGAACTGAAAAATGCCCAGATAAGCATAGTCGGCATTTCAAACGATCTCGTTTTTGCAGACAATCTCGACCCGAGGGTGAAGAGCTCCCTTTCTGAAGAGGAGATGGTGTTCAGGCCTTACGATGCCCTGCAGATACAGGATATACTCAAAGAGAGGGCCAGCCTGGCGTTCGAAGACGGAGTGATATCTGAAGGAGTAATAGGAAAATGCGCAGCGTATGCCGCAATAGACCACGGGGATGCCAGGAGGGCCATTGAACTGCTGAGGATCGCAAGCGAACTCGCAGAAAGGAACAACGAAAGCAGGGTTGAGATAAAGCATATCGATGAGGCGAACGAAAAGCTCGAGAGGGACAGGGTCGTTGACATAGTGCTGGCCCAGCCGAAGCAATTCCAGGCGACGCTCTATTCCATCTTATGCATAGCCCAGAGCGACCATGGCAGCCAAGCGATCTCGACAGGCTCAATCTATGATTTTTACAGGAAATTATGCGCAAATACCTCCTTGAGGCCATTGACGCAGAGGAGGATATCCGATATAATCGCCGAGCTGGACATGTTCGGCATAATAAATGCAAAAATAACCTCCAAAGGCAGGTATGGGAGGACAAGAGAGATAAAATTAGCCCTGCAGAATGATGTAATCCCCAAGATAAAAGACATACTCGTTTCAGACCTGAATCTGAAGTGAGTCTGAGATGAATTTGGAATAAACCCCATGGACCAACAGCAAGAGATATTGAAAAAGAAACGTGTAGTGGATTTTTTCATGAAGAAAAACATACTTCTAAGCCCGGAATTCATAGGCAAGATGGGCTGTGATTTCAATGAAGAAGAATTCTACAACCATCTCTCGGCGAAGATAAATGATGAAAATTTTGTTTTTATAAATCCTGACCTCATAGAGGCCCTGAACGAATACAAGATGAAGGACATGAACTGGCATGATATCGAGAGGTCAAGGGTTTTATATGAGAAAGAGATCAACAAGAAGACTTATCCTCAGTTATTGGAAAGCTTCAGGAAGGATTTTGTCGATGAAAAATCCCTGCAGAAAAAAGAACCCGGTATTTCCAATGACGACGGCAATGTTCGTGTCCTTTTCTCTTATGAGGAAGAGAATAAGAAGAAGGATATGCAGGATTTTGTCAGCTATTTCAACGCAAGATACAATTCTATCAGGAAGATATTATCGAACAGGCAGGAGATGCAGGATGTAACATCAATAAACAAGCTCAAGAGCAAGAAAGACAGGGGGAATGTCTCCATGATGGGCCTTGTCTCTGAAAAATCACTCACAAAAAACGGGAATTATGTCCTGACATTGGAAGACCCGACAGGTACGATCAAAGTCCTCATAAACAAGAACAAGCCGGAGATGTTCAGCCTTGCAAGGGATATTGTCCTTGACGAGATGATAGGGGTTTGCGGTGCCAACGGGGATAACATGGTTTTTGTCAACAACATGCTTTTGCCGGATATTCCCCTGAGCAAGGAGATGAAGAGGGCTCCAGACGAGACATATGCCCTGTTCCTGTCAGATCTGCATGTTGGCAGCAACAAATTCCTCCCAGACAAGCTTGACAAGTTCATCAGCTGGATAAGGGGTGAATCGGGCAGCGAGAGCCAGAAGGACACAGCATCAAAAGTGAAGTATATCTTCATAATTGGGGATCTGGTCGACGGAGTAGGGATATATCCTTACCAGGATACTGAGCTGGATATAAAGGATATCTATGAACAGTATAATGAATGCGCAAAATTTCTTAAAAGGATCCCTGAGCGCATAAAAATGATAATATGCCCGGGCAACCACGATGCCATGAGGATATCCGAGCCCCAGCCGCAGCTTTATAAGGATTTTGCAGAGGCCATATGGAAATTGCCGAATGCAATAATGGTAAGCAACCCAGCGCTCATAAACATACATTCAAGCGATGATTTCCCCGGGTTTGATGTCCTGATGTATCATGGGTATAGTTTTGATTATTTTGTGGCCAATGTAGATACTATACGCGAACAAGGCGGTTACGACCACGCCGACCTTATAATGAAATTCCTTCTGCAGAGAAGGCATTTGGCGCCCACGCATTCGGCAACATTATACATCCCGGACAACAAGAAGGATTCTTTAGTTATAGAGAAAGTACCTGATTTTTTTGTTACCGGGCATATCCACAAGGCGGCAGCAGCCAATTACAGGAATGTCACGATGATCTGCGGGTCATGCTGGCAATCAAAGACCACTTTCCAGGAAAAAGTAGGCCATAATCCCGAACCGGCAAGAGTCCCGCTGGTGAATCTGCAGACAAGACAAGTCAAGATGCTGAGGTTTTGACATGAAAGCAAGAGAAGAAACACAAAAAACAAAGAGTTCCGAAAGATCAGGGGGGCTATTGGGGAAGTTGCATAAGAATCCGAAAAAAGCATTCATATTTGACTTCGATGACACACTGATAAACACAAAGGATATTTCGATAAAAAGGCATAAGGAAGCTGTAAGGAGGCTTGGCATAGAATTCGACGAAAAAGAGCTCATAAAAAGATGGGGGCAGCCATGGCCCCAGATGCTGTCGGAGTTCCTTGGGGATGGTGCAAAAGAGTTCGTAGAAATCATGAAAGGGCTGGAAGATATGGGATTCCGGCAGATAGAAGGCACCAATAATTTCCTTTCCTATCTAAAATCCAGGAATTTCTATTTGGGAATCCTCACGTCAAGCCAAAGGGAATGGACATTCAAGAAGGCTGAAAGTGCGTCTATAGACATCAGGAATTTTGAGGATTGGCTCATATTCTGCAATGAGGATGTGAAAGAGTGCAAGCCGAGCGCATCGGCATTTGAGCCCATAATAAACGGGCTAAATGCAAGAGGGGTGAGCAAAGAAGGGATATATTATTGCGGCGACCTCATACTGGATCTGGAGACTGCGAGAAATGCCGGCGTCAATTTCATCGCAGTCACTACGGGATTCCATAAAAAAGAGGATTTCATAAAAGCGGGGCTGGGCGGGGGTATGATCATCAATTCAATAAAAGAACTACCATCAAAAATCGAAGAGTTAAAAATATATTGACAATAAAAAGACAATCAAAAATTTATAATAAAAATGGAACAACAGACAGACCAGAAAAAAACCGCCAGCCCCGAAATGGAGAATTATTTCAAGGTCATTGATGATGGGATCAAAAAGGCCTATGGGGTTGCGACAAATGCAAGGAAGAAAGGCTATGATCCCGAGGAAAAGGTAGATATCCCCATAGCAAGGAACATGGCGGAGAGGGTCGAAGGCCTTATCTCTGCAGTAGCCCCTGAAATTATGGGCAGCGGGATCACACCAAGGATCAACGAGCTTGAGAAGACATACGGCGCATTGGCATGGGAAGTGGCGTTGATAATAGCTGAAGAGGTCGCAAAAGAGAAATTCTGCAAATTCTCAGACCGGAAAAAAGCGATAGAGACCGGGATAAGGGTGGGCATGGCATATTCGACAGCAGGCATTGTTGCAGCGCCATTGGAAGGTTTTGTTGAAGTGAGATTCAAAAAGAGGAAGGACGGGAAAGAATACATGGCTGTGTGCTATGCGGGCCCGATAAGAGGGGCGGGAGGGACAGCAGCAGCATTCTCGGTCATCATTTCAGATTATGTAAGAAAAAAGATGGGCATTGACAAATACGACCCTGACGAGAACGAAGTCGGGAGATATTGCACAGAGATTGAAGATTATCATGAGAGAGTCACTAATCTGCAATACCACCCGACAAAAGAAGAGATTGAATTCCTGGCAAGAAATCTGCCCATAGAGATTGATGGCAATCCGACAGAGGAGATTGAAGTGTTCAATTACAAGGATCTGCCGAGGGTAGAGACAAACAGGATAAGGGGGGGCGTTTGCTTGGTGATGGCAGAGGGGATATCCCAAAAAGCCACTAAACTGTGGAAAAGGCTGAAGCAATGGGGGGCTAAATTCGAGCTTGAATGGGGGTTCCTTGAAGAATTCCTGGCACTGCAGAAAAAGATCAAAGGAAAACTGGAAAAAGAAGAGAAGAGGAAACTCACCCCAAATTATGTATATATCTCTGACCTTGTTGCAGGAAGGCCGGTTTTGACCCACCCCATGAGGGAGGGGGGGTTCAGGTTAAGGTATGGCCGAAGCAGGACTTCAGGGTATTCTGCATGCTCCCTTCATCCAGCGACCCAATTCATACTGAACAGGTATCTTGCAACCGGGACCCAGATAAAGGTAGAAAGGCCAGGCAAGGCAGCAGCCATAACTGTGTGCGACACGATAGAAGGCCCGATAGTAAAATTGAACAACGGGGATGTCCTGCAGTTAAGCACGATCTCAGAAGCGAAAAGATTGGCCCAGGATATAAAAGAAATCCTGTTTTTGGGTGATATACTATTCAATTACGGTGATTTTTCAGAGAACAACCATTTCTTAGTCCCCCCAGGCTATTGCGAGGAATGGTATCTCAAAGAGATTGAGAAGGCAACAGTGAACAATTTCGGGTCGTTGGATATGGAAAAACTGTCTGAAATGGTCGGGGTTTCTACAGAAAGCCTTAATCTCATGTTTAAGAAACCCCAGGAATATGTTTTTGATGCGAATGCGGCATTTGAATTCTCAAAAAGGCTGAAGGTTCCATTGCATCCGGCATACACCTATTACTGGAGCACAATATCAAAAGAACAGCTGCTCGTGCTGCTCAACTGGCTGAAAAAAGGGAGGATAGAAAGATCAGAACGGATAGACAAACTCATAATCCCCTTGGAAGAGGGAGGCAAAAGGGTTCTTGAGATCTTAGGCATCCCCCATACTGTCGCAACAAATGAATATGTTGTGGTGGGCAGAGAACATTCAACTGCATTGTTATCCACTTTTGGCATAAAGGAGATATCTGATGTGGACAGCATAATTGAAAAAATCAAATTGGAAGAAGGGAAGGCAACATTGGAAATGATAAACCTCCTCTCTCCTGTCATTTTGAGGGACAAGGCAGGCACATTCATAGGCGCAAGGATGGGCAGGCCTGAAAAAGCCAAGATGAGGGAGCTGACAGGCAGCCCGCAGGTATTGTTTCCTGTGGGGGAAGAGGGGGGCAGGTTAAGATGTTTTCAATCAGCATTGGAAGCAGGAAAAATAACATCCCATTTCCCCATCTACAAATGCTGCAATTGCAACAGGGAGACAATTTACCGTGTTTGCGAAGTTTGTGATAAAAAGACAACACAGCTTTTCATATGCAAGACATGCGGCCCAAAAGAGGGCAAAGTCTGCCAGAAACACGGCGAGAACATAAGCTACCTGCAGAGATCAATAGATTCAAAGCATTTCTTCAGCTCAAGCCTGTCTAAACTGAAGATGAAAGATTACCCTGACCTGATAAAAGGAGTCAGAGGCACGTCAAACAAAGACCATATACCAGAAAACCTTTGCAAGGGGATATTGAGGGCTAAGCACGGCATCTATGTCAATAAGGAAGGTACGACAAGATATGACATGACTGAGCTGCCGATAACACACTTCAAACCCAGGGAGATAAAGACCTCAGTCATCAAACTAAAGGAGTTAGGATATGAAAAAGACATAAAAGGAAGGCCATTAGAGAATGAGGATCAGATTGTCGAGCTTAGGCCCCAAGATGTTATTCTTCCTTCGACAATTGAAGCGCTGGATGAGCCTGCAGATGAAGTCTTATTCAAAGTAGCTAATTTCATAGATGATCTCCTGGTCAGTTTTTACGGGCTAAAATCATATTACAACCTGAAATCAAAAAATGACCTTGTAGGCCATCTTGCGATCGGCCTTGCACCGCACATCTCAGCAGGCACAGTATGCAGGATAATAGGTTTTTCAGAGACGCAGGGCATGTACGCCCATCCATTGATGCATGCGGCCATGAGGCGCGATTGCGATGGCGATGAAGCATGCGTGATGCTGCTGATGGATGCTTTGCTCAACTTCTCAAGGCAATATCTTCCGGATAAAAGGGGGGGTAGGACAATGGACAGCCCCCTTGTACTGACTTCAAAGATAAATCCCAGCGAAGTCGATGATATGGTGCATGGCCTTGATGTCGTCTGGAGCTATCCTCTTGAGTTCTATGAGGCGGCTTTGCAGTACAAATATGCCCACGAAATCGAGATAGAGCAGCTGAAGAAACGGCTTGGCACAGAGAAACAGTACGAAGGCATAGGCTTCACACACGACATCACTAACATAAACTCGGGGGTCAATTGCTCTGCTTACAAGACTTTGCCTTCTATGGAGGAAAAATTGAAAGGCCAGATGGACCTGGCGGAGAAGATAAGGGCAGTTGACGAATCAGATGTTGCAAAATTGGTGATTGAGAAGCATTTCATCAAGGACACGAAAGGAAACCTCAGGAAATTCTCCATGCAGGAGTTCAGGTGCACGAAATGCAATGAAAAATTCAGGAGACCGCCTCTGGCAGGAAGGTGCACGAAATGCGCAGGCAACATAATCTTCACAATCTCAGAAGGCTCAGTGATCAAATATCTTGAACCTTCAATGAGCCTGGCCAACAAATACAATGTTCCAGCTTACCTCAAGCAGACATTAGAATTGACCAAGAGGAGGATTGAAGGCGTTTTCGGCAAAGACAAGGAAGTCCAGAGGGGATTGGGCGCATGGTTCGGGTAGGTAATTATGAAATTCACGATAAACAGCCAAATTTTTGAGAAATTCCCTAATTTAAATATTGGGGTCGTTGTAGTAAAAAATATGAATAACATGGGCACATCAGAAGATATTCAAAAACAACTAAAGACAATCGAAAATGAGGTTAGAGCAAAGCACAATCCTGAAACCTTATCACAAAATCCAAAAATTGAGGTATGGAGAAAATCATATTCTTCCTTCGGCGCAAAACCAAAGGAAAACAAATCCTCTGTTGAGAGCCTTTATAGGATGGTGCTTAAAGGAATCAGTTTGAGACATATCAACAAAGTGGTTGATATTTATAATCTAATCTCTCTCAAATATATGGTGCCTCTCGGCGGCGAAGATATTGATAAAATAAAAGGAGATATCACTCTGACTTTTGCGGGATCAAATGAAGCCCTAGTTTTGCTCTTAGGTGATAAGGATGCACGGCCCCCCCATTCTGGTGAAGTTATTTACAAAGATGGTATTTCTGCAATCTGCCGGAGGTGGAATTGGCGCGAAGCAGAAAGGACAAAGCTTACGGAAGAGACAAAGAATTGTATCCTTGTCATGGAAGGGCTTCTTCCAGTAACAAAAAAAGATATTGAGAATGCCGCAAATGGGCTTAAAGACATTGTTCAAAAATTTTGTGGAGGGAGCATTAGTGTGCACATCTTAGAAAAAAATAAGCCAGAAATTGAATTTTAAGGTGATTATTGTTTTTATTTATTTACTCAAACTTAAACTATAATCACCCCATCAACACGCACTGCGCATGCGGCACATTCTTTATCCTTATCACGCTGTTCTTGTCTATCAACCCCCTTTCAACAAAGAATTTTATGGATTTCTCACCAACAATATTAACGCTGCCGGGTCTCTTAAGCTCTTCAAGGAGCTCTTCATCCGTCTTCTCATCTCCTTTGTAGAAACTGCAGCTCAGGTCCAGCTGCATTCCTTTATCTTCGAATTTTTTCCCGAGAATCTCAGAATCGCAGACTGCAATAACCCTTCTCCCATCATGAGTTTTGTGGGTCTTTACGATCATTTTCATCAATCTTTAGCAAAATCTGTTTAATATCATCCTAAACTATGGTTTTCACAGCATGCTTCGCGCCGCAGGCCATGCATTTCAGGTAAGAAAGCTCTTTCTCCCTCTCAATCTTCGTATCCGGCTTCCCGCAGTCATAGCAAAGGACAAATTCTGTTGCATATTTTTGGATCTTCTCATTTATCTTGGAAGCAGGAACCTTTGTCTTCAGGATAAGCAACCCTCCTCTCATCTCACCAGGCGTTGCAAGCTCCTTCAGCAGGTACTTGAGCAGATGGCCTATATCCCTGTTGAATGTGCTTGCTATCTGGGTGAAGTTGCTTATAATGGTCTTATTGCCCTCTAAATGACCTTTTACCTTTGGCACCTCGAACCTGCTTTTCTCAATAGCGGACTCAGGCAAAGCCTTTATCCCTCGCTCAAGCATTTCTTCGTAATCCATATACATGCAAGGAAAAAGACAGATTTATAAAGCTTGTTAGGCTTTTCCAAAAGAAAGCTTTAAATAAACCACAATATAGGAACAAAATAATGGTCCTGGAATCATTAACAACCCCCTATAAAGCCGAAAAACACCCATGGGAGATGTTTTTCATAGGGATGATCTATACAAGCGTTGCAATATTCATCAGTTTGCAGATATTTGAGACAATGTCAGGATTGATCTCCGTGTTTCTTACTGTGATGGCATCAATCCCCATAGTCTATTCCACAATCAAGTTTGAGGAGCAGAAAGACCTTACAGATATGAAGGAAAGGACATTGCTAAAGGAACACTCAAAGGCACTGACCCTTTTCATCTTCTTGTTCATGGGCATAATGATAGCTTATTCCTTATGGTATATCTTCCTTCCTGTCGATAATGTGCATAATCTTTTCTCAATCCAGATTGCCACTATAAAAAGCATAAACACGAACGTGGTCACCGGCGCTTCATCCAACCCGGAATATTTCATGAAAATATTCACTAACAATGTAAAGGTGCTCATTTTCTGCACCTTATTCTCTTTCTTTTATGGTGCAGGTGCGATCTTTATCCTAACATGGAACGCTTCTGTCATCTCAGTCGCAATAGGGACTTTTTTCAGGAACCATATCTCAGTATATGCTGATGCAGTCGGCCTCCATAAGGTTGGGGGGTATTTCCACATATTTTCGTTGAGCATAATGAAGTATATGATACATGGGCTGCCAGAGATATTGTCTTATTTTGTGGCAGGCCTGGCAGGAGGCATAATCTCTGTTGCAGTAGTCAGGCATGATTTCAGGTCAAAGAATTTCGAGAAGATCATCCTGGATTCTGCAGACCTAATACTCATATCCTTCTTGATACTCGTGATAGGGGCGGTATTGGAAGTATATGTGACCCCCGCGCTTTTTTAGCATTTGGTATATTCAGTATTTTGCTCTAATATTTTATAGTAAATAACTTTAATTTTCGTAAGTTTTAAATATAAGTGCCACTTCTAGGATATAAAGAGGTGATATTATGTATGTTACAAAAGGAAATAGTTTTCTGTCAGGAGTTTCTTTGACACAGATTG
>Ga0210057_1001899_pt1 | contig 30849 bp, 61 predicted proteins | sample CryGeyCG2114_010_2_FD_183968 | JGI IMG/M metagenome (GOLD analysis project Ga0210057, IMG submission 183968) | Groundwater microbial communities from aquifer - Crystal Geyser CG10_big_fil_rev_8/21/14_0.10 (SPAdes) (version 2) | ecosystem: Environmental > Aquatic > Deep subsurface > Groundwater ...
ATCTCATCCACTCTGACTGACTGCATCTCATCCACTCTGACTGACTGCATCTCATCCACTCTGACTGACTGCATCTCATCCACTCTGACTGACTGCATCTCATCCACGGCGCGTCGGTCCCAGAATTTTTGAGGTGCAAAAGTGCATCATGTCTAGAGCGAAAAGTACGATGCTCATTGAAGAACATGATGCTCTTGGGTGGGGCGCATAAGGTGACGGCGGGCCCATCTCCCTGATACACAGTTACATAGCGGGCTACCCTGTGCGGTCGTCCGGCTCATGGTATGGATGTGATGTGTACATTGCCAACATCACTCCACAACTGCATATCACTCAGGTGGGGGCTCTGAGGACGGAGTGTCTTCAGGGAGAATAGCGGGCTGTCTGCGGGCGGCGGCCCTCTTGCCCCTCTCCGTGAACTCCCATGCTGAGGGCTTGAACACCAAGGTGATCGGCGGTCCGCCATCTACATGGACCTGCTCTTCGATACCCTTAGGGTGTGGATCACCCTTTCCCCAGCCGGTCCGCCGTTCTAGGCGTTCACGGTGGTCCGCCTTCAGCTTGTACAATTCTTCTAGGTGAACAGGGCAATTGGAGTGTGGCGCGAGCTCGAACCCATATCGCAACAGGTTGGCGGCCGCGTCTACGGCAGCTTCATGGGTCCGGGCCGCATCTTCGCCCAGCACAGCGCCACGCCACTTCTCTGTGGTGGTCTCGTCTTCGGGCCGCTTGTGATGGGTTAGGTAGAAGGCCCGCATCGCAATGACGGCGTCACGAAGTTTCCTGGCTGCTACCTCGTGCTTTTTGAGCAGCTCCTGGAAAACAGGGTCATGTACGATGTCCGGGTCCACCGATGTAATCCTACGCTAAGCGCAGGCTTGGGTGCGACCTAGTCGTCATCAAATGCCCGAGACTCGGGCAGTGCAATCGATGGACGGCCCGCGAAGTCGCCGACTGATGTATCGCCATCAGGCTCCTCCACATCGATCGCTGAGGGTAGCCCGCTATGGTCTTCCACAAGGGTCTTCGATTGATGCGATGCTCCCGCCTCTGGGTTGGATTGATGTGATGCCACCTCGTCGTGCTGGGCGAACTCTGGCTGGCCAAGGGTGCGTTGGAACCACGCCTCCAGTCCATCGATCATTGCCCGGACCGCATCCATCTCAGTGCGGAACCCTCGGTAGTAGCGATAGCGCTGCAGCAGACGCTCCTGGTGATCAGTCAATCGAAGGTTGTGCTGGTGGGTCTTCTTCATAAGTCCGTTATACCCGGGGTGAGATACCAAGGTAGCGATCTATCGATATATTTGATAGATCGATAGATCGATATCGGCTCTAAGTCTCATGATCCTGCACAAGCGACTCCCAGGAGAATAGCGGGCTACTCCAGGGGGCGCTCAATAGGGGGTGGCCCGCATAATCGGGGCGCTCTGTCGCGTAAGGCCTGAGCTCATAGCCCGGCTTTGTCTTGAATTGGAAGCGCCGCCTCAAGGAGTTAGCATCCTTGAAGACGACACTCTGGTAGTTGCTGTAGGGCGGCATACCGATTGGAGTGTGAAGGCGGGCCCCGATTGATTGATCCGGATGGATCTCGTAGATCTCCACCCACACTCTATTGTCGCGATCGAACACATCACCAACCCGTGGATCGGCGAGCCACTTCTCCGCAATCCGGTCCAGCTTCTCGCGGTCCGTGAGGTTGGGCCGCGTCACGCCGTGCAGAACATCCAGGACACCGAGGTTCTGGTTGGGCAGTGGTTGGACGACCGACGGGTCGACGATCGGGAACTGGCGGACCAGACCACCATCGTCCTCGACCTCAACGGCCAGAGGAGCTCCGACGAGGCTCCGCTTCACGATCGTGCCCAGTCGCTTGTAGTACCAGACCAGGTCTCCGGCGATCAGCTCGCGGTATTGCATGGAATTCCTTCTAAAGATTCATCGATCGGTCGTTGCATTGATGTGATGGTGGGCCGCGTCTCACCGAACCCCGACGTGACCTCCATCATCATGACGCGATGCGTCAGATACATCATGACACGTTGCGTCAGGTAGCCCGCTATGAGCCTCCTCTAGGGCGAAGGGCTGATGCAACGCGGACCGCCTCCAATGCATCGACGTTCGCGGACCGCCCGCCAGTCGGCGACTGGAACGAGGCCACTGCGAACGGTGCGCAGTCACCAGCCCAGCGTGGGCAGCCCGCTATGTGATGGAGAGCCGAGATCACTCGTCGGACTCCGGGTTGATCCCGAAGCTGCGCAGCGCACCAATGATGTTGTTGTGCCTCTCGCAGGGGGCGATGTGAACCAGTACCTCTGGCTGCGGACCGAAGGTCATGATCAGCCGATGGGCCCGACCGTCAGAGTCGAACTCGACCGCGACCAGGCTCATTGAGCACCTCCATCCTTCAAGACCTCGGCGATGGCCTTGGCCTGCTCAGGAGTGAGCAGCTTGTAGATTCTGATGCGTGCGGTCCGCAACTCGCCGTCGTACGAGGTCACAGCTACGAGCGGACTGATGCTCTGAACCTCCATCCGTAGGGTTTGCTCCTCGGCGGTCCAGCGCGCTCGCTCGGATTGGGCGCGTGCCATCATCTCAGGCAGGGCTTGCTCCAGGTCTTGCGCCCACTTGACGACCTGGGCCTTGGAGAACTTATTGAAGAAGGCCGCGTTGATGGTCGCCTTGCCCACGTCCTTCGACCAGACCGGGTACCGGTCGGTGGCGAAGATTCGGCTGGCCTTGAACCCGTTGAAGGTGATGTAGTCACCGACAGCACCTTGGAAGATCGACCAGGGGATCTCGTTGCGGTCGCGGCCCGGCTCCCAGGTACACTTCCAGTAGATCCAAGCAGCGACACCGTCCTGATCGCGAATACGTACGAGGTCGAGCGTCTCGGACGAGTAGAGGATCTCCATACCCTTTCTGTGGATGGTAGGGTAATGCTCCAGAAGATAGTCCCTGATCGGCTCCGTGGAGGTCGCCCGAACGAGCTTGTCGAGGACCCCGTGGTAGTCGCTGATCTCAGCATCGCGGTCCGGGTGACGGATCTCGGCCCCACAGGTGGGGCCCATCTTGGCTCGCTTTAGCTCCCAGAAGGTTCGCGTCGTATGGCCTGGGGTCAGGCCCATGGCGTAGCGCTCATGGGGGCTGACGTAGGCGTGTCGGCAGACCCAGAAGACCAGTTTCCCTTTCTTGTAGACGGACTCCTCGCGTCGCTGGAGGGTCTTTCGTCCGCACTTGGGACAGTACCATCGCTTTGAAGCCTCTGATTTACGAGCCATCGGTCACCACCCTTCAAGGTAAAAGGGGCTCAGATCGGATGCATCGAGCGTTCTGTCTATAGCGGGCCGCCCTCATCCGTAGGCGGCCCTCCTTAATTGCTCAGGGATGGGACGCGGTTACCTGGAGTCCTCTATGGCCTGGACGATTCGATCCAAGGGGTTGCCGGGCCGCAACTCTGATGGCACTGCCTGGAGGGTACCGCCCATGCCCAGGCTCACGGTATAGAAGACGGGGTTCGTGTCGTTGTTGTAGTGGACATCGACGACCGTAACCAGAACCCGTTGGACGTAAACGGTGAAGCGACGCCGCCGGCGGACCAGGAGAGTAACCTCGTCGCCGATGCTAAAGGTCGATGGTATCGGGGTCGCAAGCCGAGTCTTGGATTTGGGCATCGTCCTTCTCCTTCCTGAAAATCGTCGCCATCGCCTCTAGAACTTGACTCGGGTCCGCGTTCGGATCAATGATCCGAACGGCGAAGTAATCTGCCCACTGCTCGTCACCGGTCGCCTCATCCGCTAATAGGACTTCTCCGGTCTCGGTGAGCGCTACAACCACGCAGAGGCGACCTCTCACGACGACGTAATGGCCTGGACTCACCAGACTATCTCGCCGTCGGCGTTGATGTTCTCCAGGCCAATGTCCTTGTCCAGCTCCTCCGGAGTCGAGCTCGTGGCCACTGCCAACGCGTCCAGAACTCCACCGGTCTTCTCGATCGTGGCCCGAAGCTTCTTCTCGCCCCATACCTCCAGGAGGTGGGCGAGCTGAGCCGCGAGACCGGCGGACGATGTCTCATCGGCGTACTGCTGCCGAAGCTCGTAGAGCGGCTCGTCAACGTGGACTCCGGAACAGAAGCTGTCATGAACGTGCTGGCGAAGCGAGTAGCTCGTGATCCCTCGGAGCCTGCACCGCGCCAGAAGCTCGTCAAGGAGCTTTCGAAGCCTTCGCTGCCGAGCGTTCGGCCGGCTCATTAGATCTCCGCCAGCGCGTCCAGGACGTGCGCAGGCAGGTCCTCCAGGATGGTGATCGGTGCTTGACGTCGGACCTTCAGGATGCGCGTGGTTGTCGGCTGGGTATGAGACCAGCTAGCAGCCACTGCCGCTGCCTCAGCGTATGTGGCCCAGAGCTTGGCCTCTAGGAGAAAGCCGCCGGTGATGCCCTTGAGGGCCTGCTTCACGAACAGGACGTCTAAACCCGGGTCTCCCGTCTTCTGCGGCCGCGAGAACGCGATGACGTAGCCCTCATCCGTTGGGTAGGTCAGAAGTAGGTGGGCCGCGATATCGCCGGCGTGGGTCATGACAGCCTCTCAACAAGGGCGGGCGACACAGAGCCCCGGAACTCGAATCTGACGGCCGGAAAATCACCGACTCGGAGTCGATCACGGCCGGAACGTTGGTCCGCCAGAGATGCATCGACCACCCGTCTGGGTGCGGCCGGAGGATGGTCGTGTTGGTGCTGATCGGAATGTAAAGCTCGCTCATGGTGGCTCTCCTACCCCAGAGGTGCCAGCCTGCTCAATGCATCGAGCCCGTCATAGCGGGCTAGCTCAGTAGAAGGGCGAAGCCCTGACCGGCACCGTGCCGGCCAGGGCTCGCCTGGACCACTGGTTTCTTACTCAGCCTCTCGGGGGATCCTGACCGTCTCCCCGTACTGCTCGGTCGGGGAGTGACAGCCCTCGTAGATGCACCAGAGCACGGCCCGCAGGTTCTCTGGCTTGGTCAGTCAGGCCACGGTATGTGTTTCCAGGTGATGTTCCGATCAATGTCGTAGATCACCTTTGGGCTCACGCCTACTAGCTTTGCGATGGAGGGTTTTGACTCCCCTCCCCTCAGCCTTCTTTTGATGTCCCACACTTGCGTGTTGGTCAGCTTGGAGTCTCTCCGCGTCTCCCCTCTCTTCGGCGGACGCCGCCTCTTGGCCCTGTAACGCCCCACGCTCTTTCTCACGCATTCCTTACAAGCTCGTGCGCCGTTGTGGAAATACGTATTGTCCGTGGTAAATGGATGCCCGTTAACGCACTCCGTTTTCAGGTAGTTGGTCTTAGGCGGACAGTCATCTCCTCTAAGAACATTGGTCCAGTTTGATACTGCCTCCAGGTGGGACGGGTTGACGCAATGCGTCGCTCTACATAGGTGATCAAGGACCAACCCTTTAGGTATTCGCCCGTTGACCCACGCATAGGTGACCCGGTGTGCTCTGCGGGTCTTGCGGTCGTATGTAAACAACCCGTAGGCTTCCTTGTCTCGCGGCCCATCCCATGCCCAGCACTCCCCCTCTCGTTTCAGGTAGAGAAGCAGTCTAGTTCTCTCTTTTGATGGTGCCCTTACAAACAATTCTCTAGCCTCCTCGGCAAGCTCAGGGTCGCTCGCCACTTTTCTGATGTTCGCCATCCGATTTCCTCCGACGAATGGCATAATACATCTTATGACCCACTCTGTGAACCCTTCTACCCCTCCCGGGGGATCCTGACCGTCTCCCCGTACTGCTCGGTCGGGGAGTGACAGCCCTCGTAGATGCACCAGAGCACGGCCCGCAGGTTCTCTGGCTTGGTCGAAGGAACACAGATGTCGCCATCCGTGAACGCGATCACCACCCCGTCATAGCCCTCCTCCTGCAACTTGTCGAAGGCGGGCCGGAAGTCGGAGCCACCCCCACCGGCCAGGTGATCGGCAAGCTCCTCGACGTTCTGGACCTCCACGTCCGCGTGGACCGCCGCATCGATCACCATCGCCCGGACGCCGATTCCGAGATCCTCGCAGACCCCGTGAATCTCGCTCAGCCCCTCCTTGAGCATCTTCTGGCCGATGCTGCCGGACGTGTCCACCATCACCGTGACCGGGGCGAACCCGTACTTCTTGAGCGAGGGGAGGTACTGACCCACCGACTCGGAGCGACGGCTCGGGCGCCCGTAGGTGTAGTCCTGCAACCGACCGTTCTCCCCGACCCACCGGGAAAGCTGCTCCCGCCAGTCCACCTTGGGATCGGTGATGTCGTCGATCAGGCGGCGAAGCGAGCCGGGCAGCGTCCCTCGCCCCTTGCTCTCGTGGGCCTGGGCCGCCGCGACGATGCTGATCTTCCAGTCGGTGTCGAGCCGGTTCCGGGCCGCCTTGTCGCCGCCCTCGGCCTTCTTTCCGTCCGCGCTGTCAGCGATGTCGGTGCGACCGTCCCCGTTGAGCGGATCCTTGGTCGGGTCGTTCCCGTTGCCCTTGCCAGGCATCCCGCCGTTGCTGCTCTGCGGCACGCCGCCGCCCTGCGCGAACGTGACCATCACCGCATCCTTGAGGAGATCGTCGTAAACCTCCTCTGCGGACCAGTCGCTGTACTTGTCGTCACAGAGCACGCCGGGCAGTAGCTCGATGTTCGTGTCGGCCATCTGCTTGATGATCAGGTTGATGGCGTAATCGTGCGCCATGTTCCAGAGCTTCGGGATCCGACCCTGCATCCGGTCGAAGTAGAGCATCGCCGGGTGCAAGACCTCGTGCGTCAGCACGAAACAGAGCTGAGGGTCCGTCAGCCCCTTCACGAACTCCGCGTTCACGACCAGCGTGCCGTCCATGCCGACCGCCGCCGTGTCCACACCATCGCCCTCCTGGCCGACTCGGGGCCGGAGCTTCAAGGCCAGACGCCCGAAGAAGGGCAGCCGCCCCAGGAGCTTGGTACGCATCTGCGAGACGCGGTGCAGCACGTACTCGTTGGCCTTGTCGATTCGCTGTTGTTGCTTCAGTCTCTCGTCGTCGTTCATTGTCCAGTGGTCCTTTCCGACCCCAACGGACGCCGACCCAGATGCATCGAATAAACCTGCTCGATGTATGTTGCGGCCCGACCGTTCAGTCTGAGGCGAGAGATCGCCAGGGTAGGGTCCGCTCACCGAATTGGGTGACAAGCCGAACCGTCTGGGCGACCCCGTCGTGTTCTACCCGAGAGCCGGGTAGTCGGAGAAATTCTGCTGCATCCGGAGGAATCAGCCAGATGAATGCGTCGGCGACTGTGGTGATGTAGTTCGGCACGAACCTGGTACAGGGCTCACTCCAGCGGTAGCGGTAAACCAGGAGGTTAGGGTTACTGATGCGACGCAGGCGCATCAGTAACGGTACAAGCCCGGCGACCAGCCCGCTATGCACCCCGCCATCCATGTACATGGTCTCGCCCTTCGCCTTGAACCTTCTTGTCCAACGCTGGGCCGAGCCCAGACGGCTTTTGACCAGGTGGCCTAGCCTAACGTCGCTGCCTGTCGGTGTCGTCAGCGGGTCGATCTGAAGGGCCCTGTCGATCCGCCGGAGCCTTAACCGGCTCTGCCGTTTAGTCTCATCCAGAAGATCCCTGGACAGCCTGGCGATCTTGGCCTGGTTGAGCACTGGGCCAAATTCGCGGCTCACCCACTTGTCAAGCTCGGTCGAATTGTATGGAGCTCGGTTATTGAACTCCCGACACCAGAGGGCCGCTATACGCCCAATTTGGGCCGGCTCGGGGAGCGCGGCCAGGACGAGCGCGTCGAGGATCTGATTAGGCGGAGCCACGCCCTAGTCTAGCGCTTTGAGCCTCAACTCGGCACCTAAGAGTGCGATCTCCAGGTCTGCCTTGTCCATGATCTGCGAGCGCACGAACCAGAGGCGGGATACATCTCGCCCGTGGATCTCGACCTCTCCGGCCTCAGTGGTGATGACCGCCTTGCCGTCTCGGTTGCCGAACATCAACGGCCTGAGCACCTTACTCATCGACCGTCCGCCCTAGCCACTCGATTCGCTTGTACTCCGTACCGTCCGGGCTGAACACGATCATCTCCTGGGCCTCCAGATCCGACTTGAAGGTGTAGCCCTGGGTCGCGAGCGTTGGGGCCGCAGCCACGAACACCTCGGGAAGCTGAGAGGCCCACGCCTGCATGAGATCGCGGCCCGCCGTGCGAGCCGCCAGGACCCGCCCGCCCGCCTTGTAGAGCAGGAAGCGATTGTATTGGGAGCCCTTCACCTGCCCCACGGTCACAACCTCGATCAGCGCGCACCGCACGGGCCTGAATCCGGCGTCCAGCCACCGGACCTCGTACCGGCGGTCCTCGCCCTCGATCAGGGACATCAGGGCCAGCGTGTCCTCGTTGAAGTTCTCGCGGACGTGCGGACAGAACGTCCGCAAGGCGATCTCCATCACCCGATCACGCTTCTCGATGTCGGCTCGGTGCGAGCCGACCTTGCTCGCCTTGAAGCGGTCCATCAGCGACCGCTGATAGCCCTGGAGGACGGCCTTGGTGGCACGACGGAAGTTTTGAATCCGCTCCTGACGAAGTTTCTCGTCCATCAGGGCCTTGGTCAACTCGTTGGTCCGACCGCTGGTGTCGAAGTAGACCTTGACGATGGCCTTCGCCTGCTCGCGGCTGAACGCCTTGCCGAGCCACGGACGGGCCAGTCGGGCTAGCTTCACCTGCTCGGGGAGCTGAGCCATTGCCAAGATGTCGAGCAGCTTATCCTTTCGTCCCATCGTTCAATCCTCTCCCTCCCAACGCCGCGTTGTGCGGATGCATCGACATAGCGCCTCTGATGGGACGCCCACTAATAGCGGGCTATCCCACCGGGAAAGCGAAGGGGGGCGAACAGCTACGCCGCTGTCGCCCCCCTTCACCGAAAGGATTGAGTTATCGGCTCGGCTTATGGGGGGCCTGGTCCTTTCGGCCAGGCCCCCCGAGCCATCAGGCTACTTGGCGTTGGGGTTGAGCGCCGCCCGCAGGTGATCGAGGAACGGGGCCAACTCGGGATCGTCCCTGCCCGCCGTCGCGGCCTTGATCAGCATGTTGACGTTCCCGTTGTTCGCCGCGAAGGTTAGAATCGCCGCCGAGGCGTACTCCCGACCCGCCGAGGTGATGTGGGCCGTGGCCCGCAGGAACAACTCGGGAATCCGCTTCCCGAGAACCGACCGCTCGTTGGAGAGCGGGGCCGCGACCTCGGCCACCGCCGTCGCGATAGCGACCAGGCGATCCGGCTCGTTCGCGCGGGGCGGCTTCGGCATCTCCTTCTTCGGGTCCATCAGGAGCGCCCGCACGTCCGGGATCTCGGCCCGCAGCTTGACGAACGCGGTGAACTCCACCGCGACCCCCTCGCCGACCAGACCCGCCGCCACATCGTAGGTGGCCTCGTTGGCCTTCGCCGCGTCGAGCGCGTAGCCCAGCATGGTCCAGGTCCGGGGAGTGGCGAACGCGCCCGCCTTGTCGGCGTCCTTCGGGAGCCGCGACAGGTCGCCGCCCCGGAAGCGAATGAACGCGGTCACATCACCCGGGACCCCGTGCTGCGTCGCCCAGAGGCACCACTCGTCGGCGTCCACGTCTAGCTCGGAGATCATGCACCGATTCCGCAGGGCGGCGGGGAGGGTGGTCGCGCCGGACTTGTCCTCCTTCCGGTTGGTCGTGGCGATGATCTTCACGCCATCGCTCAGCTTGCAGTCGCCGGACTGGCGCTGGAGCACCAGCTTGAAGGCGGCCGTCTGGACCGCCGGGCTCGCGGCCCCCAGGTCATCGAGGACCAGGACCCCCTTGACCCCCGGCTGGCTCAGCCGGTAGAGCCACTTGGGCGGCGCGTAGAACGTCGCGTCGCCCTCGCGCCAGGGCAGCCCCAGCAGGTCCTCGGGCAGGTGGGAGCAGAGATCGCGGACCTCCACCACCGACCCCTCGCCCATCAGCGCCCCGACCGTCTCGGCCAGGGCCGTCTTGCCGATCCCGGGTGGCCCCGACAGCAGTATCGACTGCACGTTGGGCATGTCACCGATCAGCTTCGCCAGCTTCGCAAACTTCATTGTCTTTTCCTTTCGGGTTGGGTTTGAGCGACTCGCTCAGTTTCTACGTAGGGCGCGTCGAATGCATCGACTTTGCCCGGGGTTTTGTTAGACGACCTCAGCGCCCGCAGTAGTCGGCTTCTCCGGTCTCCTAGCCATGCTCCGCGCCGCGCGCTTGCCGACGTAGACCATACGAATGTTGCAGAAGGGCACCATCACTCCATCGATCTCAAACGCCTCGGCGTCGAAATCGAAGCGGCTGGCCTTACCCTCGTAAGCTCCACGCAGGATCGCCTTGGACGATATGGAGATCATAGCTGATGTGAAACTGAGGACGGCCTTGCCCTCTAGCACGAACACCTTGACCTTGCCGGTCGCAAGCTGCCTCGCGTAGATCCGGGGCGAGGTGTACGCGTCACCGGCCTCTATCATCAGCAGGCACCCAGCCAGCCGGGTGATCGCGACGCAGCGATTGGAGTAGACCGCTTGTCTGCGGTTGAGATCCTCATACACGATGCGGTAGGAGCCCGAGGACACAGCGTTCCGACGATTTGATAGCTTGCCCTGCGTCCAGACGTAGGGGCGTCTCCGCGCCCTCTCCGTTTGGATCTTCTTCTGCCGAATGACCTCCGGGATGATCGCCTCGACCAGCGGACCCATCTCGCCACGAGGCGGGAGATAATGGCTCTTGATGAAGGGCGTCACGGTGCGCGGAACCGGGACGGTGTAGTTGCGACACTCGTCGTCGATCTTTGTCTCTACCTTGAGGTAGAGATGCGCCAGCTTTGCCACGCGGGCGGCGAACGGCAGCGAGACCCAGGACAGCGCGTCCAGTACGGTGGCCTCGCCAAAGAGATCAGTTACAGCCATCGGTCGCCCCTTTCAACCCCAACGAACGACGATGGAGATGCATCGAATCGGTGCATCAATAACGACGAAGGCGTACTAGCCCGCTATGTATCGGGCGCCCGAAGGCGACGATCTAGTCGTCGTCGCTATCGGAGGTGTCCAACGTCTCCTCGTCGCCGCGAACCAGGACGTTGACGCGAACCAGGACGTTGACGCGCGTCAAGATGGAGTTGCGGCTGCGCCAGATCGCAGCTTGCCAAGGTAGCTCCTCGATCTTGGGATGCTCGTGGTCGCTGCCGTCGTGGTAGATGAAGGATCGACGGCCCACCCAGTCGGTGCGAACGCGCTTTCCCTTGGCTATCGCGGCCCGCACCTTGGGTCCTCCCAGCCTGATAGCCGCCTCGACAAGATTGTCGGGGCTGTTCATACCTTCGCAGCGGAAGAAGGTGCGGACGATGGGACCGCGTAGGCGTCGGGTGGCGATGTGCGGCCCGTGCATACCGTGACCGCTCTCCATCAGACAGACGACGTGGCCGGACTGGTGCGTCAGGGCGATGCACTCGTCTCCCTTGTCTCGGTTGTGCTCTGCCTCCTCCCAAACCCTGCGCTCGTCAGTGTAGTCCCAGGGTCCTTTCCAGGGACGCCACGGCTTGTAGGGCACTCGATCGAACGCCGCCGCGTAGGCGTTGTTGAGCCGGGTTGCGTGGACCGCCTGCTCATAGAGGTAGCCCTCGAAATCCTTACGGGCTTTCCTACGTGCCCAGTGGATCGCGGACTGGCGAGCAATCTCGCCGTGCTTTCCAGGCCCGCCGTCCGCACCCCAGAGGGCGATGAAGATGGCCTTTCCTCGCCCGTGCGGTGGAAAGGTCGCCTTGACGGCAGCCTGCACGGCCGTTTTCGTCAGACTGTCCAAACCCCCGGCCGAATCGAACTCTGATACCAGCTTGTTCGCGATCAAGGCGATCCGCGCCTGCTCGGTGAGTTGACTCCAGGCAAGGCCGTCGAGAATGGTGTCGTTCATATTACGATGCCCAACCTTTCTTCACCCGGAAGGTCCGGGTGAAGGAATGCATCGACCTAAGACGAAGCCCGCTATGAGCTGAGGCTCATTCGCTTGGATGCGAGCTTCGTCATCCGGGTCTGGAGCGAATCGACCAGCGCTTGGTTTGCGGCCCACTCGCCGAGAGCCTTGCCGACCTTGTCGGCAGCCGCGAACAGCGCCCGCCGGGTATCGATGAGCTCTGCGTCGATGGTCGCAAGCCGGTCCACGAGATCGTCGCCATCGTCGCCATCGACGCCATCGTCATCGTCACCATCGTCACCATCGTCGCCCGTGCTGTCGCTTGTCGGTGTCGCGACGGCTACGGCTGCCGGAGCCTGAGCCTGCTTGACCGCATTCTTGGGAGGCGCGGCTGTCACCGCCGGAGCAGCAGCCGGGGTGGCGTCACTGGCCTTGAAGTACTCCGTCCGACCCTCGGTGCGGTCCAGGACCAGACGGCACTCCTCGATCAGCTTCGACGCTACAACGCGGGTGACGTTGAGGTCATCGATGAGTTGGGGGCGCGATACTCCCTCTGCACGCCGGGCAAGCTTCAACACGCTGTCCATGTGAGCCGCATAGATAGCCGAGTCCATACGAGGCATTGTCATCTCCTGGTTGTGACTATCTACTTCTACCCGCAATGCATTGTACGGAGCCCGCTATTGCTATCTTCGGAGGTCGAAGCGGCCTACTCGGCCGCATCAACCTCTCGAATGAATCCTCCTAGCACGTCGGGGTGACGTAAGCACCCAATTGCAAAGGGGCCGCGCATCAAACGCGGATCGGTGGTCCACACCGTTCCATCACCGATGCGCAGAACGGCGCCCCCGGTCTCGGGGTCAACCCCCTCGAAGATACGGGCGATGGTCTTGCCGTTGAAGAGCAACAGTACTGGATCCCCAGGGCGAATGGGCATCCCCTGCACCTCAATTGACCGGGGAGGGGTCGCCTCGTCGATGTAATCGCTCACCCCCCCATCGCCGATGGTCAAAGGGCCTGGATGAGATCGAAAGCCTTCTGACGCATGATCGCCCCAGTGCCGAAGGTGCTCACGACCCAGTTGTTGCCCTCGTTCTTCGCCTTGCGGTCCTTGTCGATGTAATCGCTCACCCCGAGGAACAGGTCGAGCTGAGTCGGCCCGTTGGGGCCCGTCTCTCCGGCGTCGGCGTGGGCCTGGATCGAGAGCTTTCGCTGCTCGACGATGCGGTCCACGATCAGTTGACGAGCCTTCTCCGCCTTGCCGGACACGTCCTCGTACTTCTTCCCATCCTCGTCCACCTTGGTCCTGGCCGGGAAGAGCGCGGACACGACCTTGCGAACCTGGTCCTCGCTCACGAGTCGCTGCTTGAACCCCGGGGTGTCCTCGTCGCCGACGAGGGCGGCACGCCAGCGGTCGAAGTAGTCGGACTCCGCCGCGATCACGTTGTGGAGGTCGAGCATCCGCTCGTCCACCGACTTGGTGTGCCGAATCCGCATCTCGGTCCGCATCTTCCGGGCCGACTTGACGCCCAGCATGGTCCCGGTTGCTGACCGGAATGGCGCGAACATCACCTTGACCGCGTGACTCCCGTCGTGGGCCGTCACGAGCACCAGGTGGGGCACGATCAGGTCGCCGGGGGCGATCTCGATGCTGTCGTTGCGGCTGGCAATCGCCCAGACCACGCGCCCGTGGTCCAGGTGACCGACGCCCTTGATGATCGCGGCCCCCTCCAGGGTCGCACGGTCAAAGAAGCTGAAGGCGTCCCGGTTCTGGAGGACCGTGTAGCGTCCCTTCACCATGCCGAGGGTCTTGAACCGGCGGACGGTCTCGCCGTTCTCCAGAGTGTCCTCGCACTTGACGACCTGTCGCCACTCATCGGCCTCGACCTGATCCTCGTCGTTGCTGATCGGGTCGCGAAGCTCGACCATCCAGTCGAGTCCGCCCTGCTGGATCGCCTCGGCGACCGTGCGGGGCTGTCCTCCGTTGTCCACCTGCACGCCACGGTGCCGGTTGTCGGGGGCGCCGAACACCCAGGGGGTCTGGGTCATAGCTCCCATCGCTGCGTTGCTCATGTTCTGTTGTCCTTTCCGAGCTGATCGCTCGGCCTCAACGCAGCTCTATTTGAATGCATCGAATCTTCTTGATGGGCTTGTTCGTCCGCCGCCGCTAGACATCGAAGCCCGCTATAACACGGGAACCCCGGAGGGAGGCTTACGCCTCCTCCAGAGCCTCGACGATTTGATCCAGGACGCCGGGGACGCGACGAAACGCGACCTCGACATCGCTGTAATGCACCAGGGCTCGGCAGGGTGCGCCGTCATGTCGCCGTCCTCGATGACGGTCTCTGGACAGGTGCCCACCGGCAAGATCTCGCCCGGGGCGATTCGCTCCATCAAATGATGGCCAAGCTGCCAGATGGTCTCCTCGACCTCCTCCTCGAAGCCCTTCCAGCCGCAGTCGCCGCACTGGACCGGGCGGCCCGTGTTACTCCCGCAGGGGTCGTAACCCTCCCAACCATCAGGCAGCGTCATCGACCTTCTCCTGCTCGTCCGAGAACCAGAACCGGAACTTGCCAGACGGCTCGATCACCCCGTCCTCGTCGATCTCGTAGTGATTCGACGTGAGGTAGAGGTAGCCCTTGCGGTTCACGATCAGACCGGAGCCGCCGAACCCATCGAGGCGCATCTTCGAGCAGCCCCAAGCCGACTGCATGTTGATGTGATCCAGCTCCGGGTTCAGCTTGAGGATCTCGTGCAGGATGAACGGCTCATCGGCGAGCACCAGCTCCCTCGCCTCAGGCGAGAGGTTGGCCGCGTCGTCGTCATCCCAGCCCGCGTACTCGACCAGGAACTCGTCCACGTCCTCGCAGGGACAGGTCCACCCGTCCTCGAAGACGACGGAGTACTTGCCCAAAGGCATCCGCTCGTGAACGATGCCGTCCAGCACGGTCTCGGGCGCGGACTCCTCGTAGATCGTGGCCCCCCGGGCCCTCAGGACCGCGTGCAGGTCCTCCGTGAGGAGGACCGACTCGGTGAGGACCGTTCGCGTGTAGTAGTTCGCCATCTAAAGCTCTCCTGCAAGGCTCAGGATTGAGCGGATCTCGCCGCCGCACTTGCACACAGCAGGCAGCGGCGAGGTGAATGCATCGAGGCAGTCCATGCAGGCCCCGGGGGCGGTCTCCTCAGTCCAGCACTCCATCTCAGAGATGATCTCCCGAACGCTATCCGGATCATGCCACCCGCTCTCGCGGGGGTAGCCGTAGGCATCGAGGATCGCCGAAATGGCATCGTCCACAGCAGGGCTGGCCATCAGGCGCCCGCGATCTCGTCGAGGATGCCAGGCGTGAACTTGCCATCACTGAGGCCATCGCAGATGTGGTCCTTCATGGCCTTGAGCATCGAGGCAGCCGCGCAGAGGGTGTTGGTGACCTTCCGCCGGGTCACACGTCCACCGCCGTTGGCGTGGTCGATGAGGCCCTGGAGAGCGACTCGAAGGATCTCGTCGGTCAGCTCGACCATCTCGTCCTCAGACGAGTATCGGCGCTCCTTTGCCATCCAGGTGCCGGCCAGCAGATCGTCGACGGTTATCCCGGCTCGAAGGACGGGCGTCTTGCTCGCCATCAGACGATCTTCCGAACGATGTGGTCCAGGACCGTGGTCTGGTCCTTGACGTAGCCCTTGGCTTGCTTACTGCGGGCCAGGTTCTCGGCCGCCCCCCTCGCCCCCCAGTCGTTCCAGGCCCGGTGGACCGATGACTGGCCCTTGCCGCCGTGACGGCCCCAGTGGCGGACCACGAAGTGCCCGTAGACGGCGATGTGCCAGAACTTGTTGTGGTTCTCGCGGGGGTCGTACAGCTCCAGCCTGTAATCGTAGTCGGGCTCCACACCCTCGAAGTCCGAGATCGGCTTGCTGTCCTTCACCAACTCGTAGCTCATTTGAGCCTCCTTTCACCCCGAAGGTGCAGGAACCCAGATGCATCGAACTACTGGGTTGCCTCCAGATACTCCTTCGCGGCCTTCGCGGCGCGGTCCGCCGCTGCGTGGTCTCCGAGGAGCACCTTCGTCATTAGCGTCTGAAGGTATTGCCGAAGCCTACGGATCTCGGCCTCCAGGCACTCCTCACGGTGGGTCTGGTTCATACCCTCTGTTTACCTCAACCCGAAGAACATCAGGCGCCGTGTTCCCTTGGTGGTCGTGTGGACCCGCACAGCCCAGACGGTGTTCGTGTTTTGGCCCGCTATGTAGACCTTATCGGCCTGCGGTACCGGGCCGAACGTATACTCCGCCCGCTTGAAAGCGTGCGCGTCCGATGGGTAGATCGTGGTGTTGTCCAGGATCTCGTAGCGAACGCGGCCCAACATAGCGGGCTGTTGCTGGGCCAGAGCGAAGGCCAGGTCGTCGGACCCAGCCTCCGCGAAGATCGTGAACATGATCGGCATGGGCATTAGCCCAGTCTACGTCTTCTTGGACGTATAGTAGACGGGCTCCCACTCGACGGTGACCTCGAACGTCTTACCGCACTCGGGGCACTCCTCGTCGATCCGACTGGTGGCTGCGCGAATGGCGGCTGAGTTTATCTCGCCGGCGTCGTCGTCGTAGGCGTGCTCGCAGTAGGGACACTCGATGTCGCTCATGACAGGAGGTCCAGGATGTGGTCCGAGGCGAAGTCGGTCAGGTTGTCGTAGACGGTGGACTCGATGTCGCGGGGGTTCGCGTCGAAGCTATTCACCGCCCCATCGATCCAGGTTGCCAATGCGACCTTGTCCCCATCCCACTCGTCGTCGTAGAGGTCGATGACGACGTAGAACCGCCTCACGACGGCACCTCGATCTCGGGCAGGTCGTTGTACAGCTCGAATGGGATGTCGAGCCAGCACATCTGGAGATGGTTCTCGTCGGGGCCTATCGCGATCTGCACCCGCATCTCGTAGTCACCGTGCATCAGGGTGAACCCGACCGAGAACCGCAACCCGGCGGGGAGATCGCGCAGCCGCTCGGTGTGAAGCGTGCGATTGCGGCCCGTCTTGAGGGCCATCTCGTTCGCCTCGATCAGCAGCTCCTTGGTGAAGTATCTGATTCGCCTGGTAGCCGGAGGGGACATCACAGTCCCTTCTCCTGCTTGAAGTCGGCGATGTTGCCGGTGCCGTTCCCCGCCCAGATCATCTGGGCGCGGTTGAGGGCCTGGACCGGATCCTTGACCCGCTCCCCACGGTAGAGCTCGCGGCCCGTATCCGTCTCCTTGATGATCGGCAGGTACTCGCCCCGCCCACAGTCTCGAACGATGAAGTCGATCATGTTCACCACCTTTCGGTCTCAACGTTCGCGGACCACCATGCATCGACTTGCACAAGGTCCCTTATGGGTAATAGCGGACTACTTTCCCCGGCGGCCCAGGCAGTCAAATGGTCTGCTGGAGCTTCGCGATCTCCTCATCGATCCTGTCCGCGCTCTCCCGTGCTCGTCGGAGGATCCCTCGTTTTTTCTCCTCCAAGGCGTAGATCTCACGCTGGGCTGCCACCTTCCCAACCTCGATCTTGTTTCGCGCTCGCAGGGACATCGTCCGCGCCCACTCGTAGTCCCCGTACTCCATCGAGTAGTTACCGATGGCCATTCCGAGACACCTGGCTAGACAGACCACGTCGCTGCCTGGCATGTCCTGCTCGTAGCCCTGGCCGATGTGGGCGAGCGCGTCCAAGACCTCCATTTTCAGGGCCATTCGCGAGCGCACCTTCACGACCACCGTATTGCTCCACCGCTTGGGAGCGCGTAACAGGGTTGCAGCCGGCGGCTCGATCACCTCTCCCCGCCAATCCTTCTTCAACTTCGGATTGCCCGTGCGCACGAGCAACAACGTGTTCTGGTAGATGTGGTAGCCCTCCCGGTACTCATGCATCTGCTTGCACCGCTCGACCAAATTCCATAGGTCGTCGGTCCGCCAGTTGGACTCGTTCTCGAAGATCACGATTGCTCCCGATTGATGCGCCACGGGTACTGTTGGAATTATGATGCGCTGCCTATCCCCTTACATCAAAAGGGGTTAGGAGCATCATTGAGTCTAAAGGACTTACGACTACACCCCCCACGGTCCCAGGGAGCAATGCATCGAATCGGGGTAGCCCGCTATGGGGCCCCCTGACGCGTGATCGATGCATCGGTTGCGGCCCGCGTTCGGGCTGAAAGGACGTCAATTCTACCATGAAGCTGCTGCCCCCCCCCGAGATCGCCGCCAAGCTGCCCAACCTCTACAGCCAGGAGAACAAGGACCCGAGCCGTGTGAAGGTCCCCGTCAAGTTCTTCAACCCGTGCGGGGCTGGCACCTGGTACGCCACGGAGTACGACCCCGAGACGCGGATGTGCTTCGGCTACTGCCACATCAGCGACGGTGAGCTGGGCTACTTCTCGCTCGACGAGCTGGAGAGCCTCCGTCTGCCGTTCGGTCTGGGGATCGAGCGCGACCTCCACTGGAACGAGGAGACCACCCTCAAGACGATCTTGGATCGAGGGCACTAGATGCGCCGGCCCGTAAGGGCCGTCGCATCACGATCAAGGAGAGCCCGCTATGGGGTTGACGCCTCAGGCGTGGGCCTGATGGCGACCAGGTTCGCTAAGTGTCTGGGAACCAAGCCTCGCCGAAAATTCGATGCATTGAAACGCCTCAACGTTGAGGGCGTAGCTGATGGGGAGATTGATGACTCGGCAAGCCCAACCGAGCCGTTATCCCAAAGGCATTTAGGACGTTACACCCCGGGCCAAAGAAATGGCTTTGACAAAACGGAGCAACCCAGTAGCATTGGGTCCGTGTGAAAGTGAGAGGACACTGATGAGCACCCAACCGAAGAAGACCCGCCTGAAGGGCACGAGTACGAAGAAGCCGTGTTTCGACTGCGGCAGGACGCGCGACCGCTTCGCGCATTTCAAGCCCCGATGGGCCGGATGCGTCTCGCATCGGATCGCCAACGGGCGGCGGTTCTACCAGGCGGGATGCGCCGACTGCGAGAAGCTGGTGAACGGGAACATCCGCCAGCCGCGCTGCATCGACTGCGATAAGAAGCGCGGTAAGAAGCAGAAGCCGGGCGTGAGCACGCCGACGCCGATCATCGCCGCGCCCAAGCCGGCGGCCCAGCCCGTCGCGGCTGCGGTGGTCGAGCCCGAGTCGGTCGTGGTCGAGGCGCCGACCGAGGCGCCGACCGAGACGTTGGTGGTCGAGGAGTCGACCCCCGAGGCCGAGGCCGAGGCCGAGCCGGTCGTGATCGAGCCGACCCCCGAGGTCGAGGCCGAGCCCGAGGCCGAGGAGGCGCAAGGCGAGACTGAGGTTCTCGCCGTCGAGGAGCCGAGCGCCGAGAGCGTCACGCTCCCCGAGCCGACCCCCGCCCCGACCCCCAAGACCAAGGCACGTCCGGCCATCGCCAGCATGGCTGACCTGTCCAAGCTGTTCGGGGGCGACAACGATGCTGAGTAAGGAGACGGCCCCCTCGGGGGCCTTCCCCGCTGAGGCGGGGGAGCCCGCTATGAGCCTCAACTCCGCGCCTCAAGGATCGAGCGAGGTCGTTGACGCTAGCGTGGTCCGCATCGGCAGGATGTTGCGGGCCGTCTACGACAACGAGCTGACTGTTCGCGCCTTCGAGGATATGCGGAAGATTCCAGGCCGACGCTACGCGATGGTCGATGGAAGGGTCCACTACGCCCCCATCTCGCAGCTTGCCGGGGCTAGTCTCATCCACGCTAAGGCCGAGCGAGACAACCACCTCGGCGAGCTGAAGAAGATCATCGACTACGCGCTGACGACCAACTCCTACGAGAACGTGCCGTGCCCTGGCTGCCGCCTTCCGGCGGACGCGTTGGAGTTCGCGACCAAGGTCGTCGAGTTCGAGCCGCCCGCTATGAGCTGCGCCGTGTGCAGCGACCAGGGGGTGGTCCGGCAGAAGAAGTCCGGAGAGAAGGCCGAGGAGTATTTCAAGCGCGTGAGCTACTACAGCTCGGTGCTTGATGATGTCGTCCTCTGCTCCAAGATCCGAGCTGGAACGGCTGATGCCAGCGATGCCTACCTCCAACTGGAGTCGAAGTATCGCGCGATGCTGATGAAGTTCTCCAACGAGATGCAGACCCCGCTGGAGTGCGAGGACGCCGAGCAGGGCGTACGACAGGGGTTCCTGGACGCGGCCCGCAAGTTCGACCCGCTCCGGAAGGAGGGGGCCCAATTCGCTACGGTGGCCTACAACTGGTGCCGGCGGAATAGCCGTGCACGTCACAATGGCCAGAAGCGTGTGGGGCTCTACGCTCCTTCGAGCGACGCGATGACCATTTACGGCCCTGGCGGGTCTCCTTTGGAGATGCGCGATAGGCTCACGGGGATCAACGGAGCCTTCGGGATCATCGGTGATGGTCGGGTCGTCGAGGACACCCTGACCCTCGACGTGCGCGACCACGTCAGTCGACTGCTCGGTGACCAGCGTCAGGTGGTCGAGTTCGAGCTGGCCGGACTCTCGACCGGCGAGATCTCGGATCGGACCGGGTTCACGCGGGTGAAGGTCCGGCGTCTCCGAGAGACGGCGTACGCCGCGCTCCGTGAGCCGCTGACGGCCTACGTCAGTGCGCTCCATGAGTAGTAAGACGGTGTCCGATGAATTCAGCATCGGAGACATCATCCGAGCTGCGTGCATTAACCCGCTCGACGCAATAGTACGAGCTGATGGGCTCGAAGGGCCCGCTATCGACGAACAGGTTCGAGCTCCGACGGACAACGAGCTTGCTGAGCTAGAGCAGATCGCCTTCGATGCGGCCCGGGTTCAAGATGAATTGCGGGCCGCCGTCGGTGATCTAGACAAGAAGCTCCGTGGGCTTCGAGATCAGCTCAAGGAGCGGTTGCTTCGGCACGGACTGAAGGAGGTGGTCATAGCGGGCCGGCCTCCTATTGAACTCACCGAATCGAACTCCCGGAAACCGACCCGGAAGTCGATCATCGAGGTCCTGGAGGCTGCCGAGGTCTCGAAGATCGTGAACCCATCACCGAAGGCATTGAAGGAGGCCAAGGCGAAAGGGAAGATGAAGGCGCTCAACCTTTGGAACGCGATCCCCCAGTCGACGAGTTACGGGATCTCGATTCCAGATCCGACTCCACCCGAGGTCGACTCGTCTTACTAGGGCATAGCGGGCCTTGGCACTCTATAACGCGCGTCAAGGGGACACCTGACATTTGTACACAAGAATCCCCTAAGTCGTTAGGTTGCGGATCAGCCCTTCTCAATGTTTTCCATCGACCGCGTCGATGAAGTTCGTCAGAGGGCAGTTCAGTCGCGCACACAGCTCCGCTGCCTCGCACCTCGCGCGGGCCGCCTCGCAGCGGTTCGTCTTGCCGAGGTATTGCTGATCCACAGGCGAACGATTCGCTTCACGCCCTTGGCGTGCTCCGAGATCATCGTCGGTCTCCCCTCGAACGAGGGATCGAGCTCGACGACAGCGACCCGGATGTAGTTCCCGAACTTGCCGACCCGCTTTGCGCCGGCCTCCATCACGATGTAACGACTGTTCATGATCTCACCTCAACCATTACGCGGCTCACCTCAGATACATCAAGGTGGATAGCGGGCTATCGTTGCTTTCGAGCTCAGCTCGAAGTCGCATCGATGTCGTCGAGGACGGTCCGGTTCGCGCAGGTATCGCACTCGACCCACTCGCTGCCGCAGCAATAGCAGTGGCACTGGCAGAGTCGCAGCGGACCGCAGCGGGAACAAGTCCCGCCCTCGTCCTCGCACTCGCCGCACGGCTTCGGCATTAGAGCCTCGCCAGAAAGTCCAGGAGGTCGAGCCCGCCGCCAGCCTTCGCGGCGCAGACGGGTCCCAAGCCGTTGATGATCTTGGTCCGGTCTGCTAAGATCATTACATGCCGTCTTATCATGACACCTGTCCTCTCTGCGGATCGGAGAAGGATACACGCGCGACACGTTGCCGAACTTGTTGGGTCGGTGCTTGTCCTGAATCTAAACGGTGCACTAAGTGTGCGAAGCTACTGCCCGTAGGAGCTTTCAGGATCCGTACTCGTAGAAACCCCAGACCAAGGTCTACGTGCAAGAAATGCGAATGCATCGAGCAACGAACACGCTCGCGAGATAACCCTGAACAGAGACGAGCCACGAAGCGAAAGTGGGCGTCTAAAAACCCGATGAGCGTCAAGCTTTCTGCGCTCCGCTCATCGTGCAAAAGGATGGGGCTCTCCGAGGGAGTAATCACTCTCGTCATAGAGCGATTCAAGACAACGTCAGCCTGTGATATTTGCAAACGAGACGATGCCGGGACCTTACACGTTGAGCACTGTCACACAACAAGAACCTTTAGGGGGCTCGTCTGCGAAGCCTGCAACCACGGTATCGGTAAGTTCTACGACGACCCAGATCGACTCCGCGCCGCCGCCGACTATCTAGAACGGCACCGCAAAGAAATGCATCAATTGGGCGCATAGCGGCCATACTTGCGCCAAGAAAGAGAGCCTGACAGGCTCTCTTTCGAGGTTAGATCCGGGCGAGAAGGTCTAGGATTCCCGGACCACCTCCCTCTCGGGAGAGGCAAACCGGTCCCAATCCGACCATGATCGACTCGGGCACGGTCAGGACCTTGGCGCACTTGCCGCACCGGCCCTCGTGGTAGAAGCTCAGCCGGTTGAGGGTCGCCTCGACCTTGTCGATCTTCTCCTGCACGAACGCCTTGCCGAACATGTCGGCCTGCTCCAGCTCCTTCCGCAGCTCGATCAACGAGCTGAGGTGCCGGACGAACCAGGCGATACCCTTGGCCGAGGGGGCGTCCTCGCTGACGCGGGACTTCTTGCCGTGACGATAGGTCACGCCATCCCCCTGGCGGTTGGGGAAGATGGTCCCGAGGTAACTGTAGTCGCGGAGATTGTTCGGCCCCGCGAGAACCTTCACGAACCAGGGACGGTTCGGGTCCGCGTTCTCCGCGCTCTCCGCCTTCGCTCGCTGAATGCGGTAGGTGAACCGCTTCTCATCGTCGAGGTCGCCGTCGATCCACCGCTGGGGACGGACCATGGTGAGGATCGCGTCACCCGCGAGCGCGAACCGACCGGCGTTCTGAATGGTGATCTTCTGGCTCATGGTGAAATTCCTTTCACCCCCAACGCAGCCCGTTCTCAATGCATCGATGCGATGCGCCCCCTCGCCCGAGGGCCGGGCGAATAGCGGGCTGATCTCGGTACAGAAGAACGGGGAGGGCAACCCCTCCCCGTCTCTGCCGCGACTACTCGACCAGGGCGATCACAGTCCGAGGCGCGAGCGGGAGCCGCTTCCGCGCGCCCCCGTGGGCCGGAAACACGACGCCCGTGTATCCCGTCTTGCGGAGGGTCGGGACGTCGCAGAGACCGCAGCGGTTGCACTGAATCTCGGGCCGCGCGTAGTGCGGACACGTCACCATCCCGGGCGCCGAGTCCGGCCCAGCGAGCGCGACGAGCCACCCGCGATCCTGAGCCTCCTTGGCTTGCTCCAGCGTCTCGCACGAGGCCAGGAAGTTGCGACGCAGCACGCCCGTGCGCGGCTCGCCCTTCCAGTGATGCGTGTAACCCAGCACCTTCATGCCCAGCTCGCGCGCCTTGGCGATGTCGCCCAGCACGAGCTCGCGCTTGACGCGGGCGGGGTCCCCGATAGCGCCGAACCGAACGGCCTTCGCGGAGCGGGGCGTACGCGCCAGCGCATCTGTGAGCTTGGCTGGCTTGCCGAGCGCGACGGCCTTGCGGACCGAGTTTGCGGCCCGTGAGCTGCGGCCCGACCAGGCGTAGCAGCCACCATCAGCATCTGGCCGAAGGCTGCAACCCTCGCACGAGGCCCAGGTCTCGTCGCGAGTGATGCCGACGTACTGGGTCGGAATCGGGCCGGTCTTTTGATTTCCCGTCGAGACGGTCCACATGGCCGTCACGGGAGCGGTCCTAGTCTGCATTGATCCCCCTTTTCAGTCCCAACGGGCCCCATCACCGATGCATCGATTGAGGGGAGGGATCCGCCCGGACGGGACAGCCCGCTATAAGCCGGGCGAGGCAGCGTTTAGCTGCCGGCCAGGGCGGGGATACCCTGGACGAGAGGGCGAAGCACGAGGGCCGCGACGATGGCGTCCATCTCGTGCTCCTCGGGTTGAGGTCGTAGGTGTCCAGCCATTCGGCTACTAGGCGGCCACGGCCGGATGCATCGACGCCCAACACAATAGCGGGCTAAGGGGTGGTTAGAGGCTACGCCTCCGGCTCACTCCCGGCGGAGTCGAGCCAAGCGTTCGCCGCCTCGGTGTAGCGCTTGGCTCTGTCGGCCAGATCAAGCACAGAGTCGCGGAGCCAGACTAGTGTCGTGGCGTCAACGCTGTCGCGTCGCGAGGTATGCGCAAAACGGCAGACCTGGGTCAAGTTGAACCCCGGTACTCGTCGCCACGCCTCCAGGACCAGGCACGCACCGGTGATGTCGTCGAATGCGGCGAAGTGGTTAAGGGATGTGACCACCACCTCTGGTGTAGCATGACTACGCTTCAGAAGCGCGCGGGCCAACCCCTGCGCGGCCTCGCTGAACTCGATGTTCTCGTTCATGTTCTTCTCGTTCATGGTTAGCCCCAGAACATCCCACGACGACGCTTGTTCTTCTCCGTCTGGGTCTCGTCCTTGAGATCCCGGATGAGGCGGATCAGATCGTTGACAGCCACGGCCGGCATGGACTCCACGGCCTTCATCAGATCGTGGTAACGGCGGCCCGTGGCCCGCATGATGTCCCCCTGACACTGGATGGTCAGTGGGCTGATGTTCTCGTTGTGCTCATCGGCCATGATGTTCTCCGTAGGGGTGTAAATAACCGGGGGAGGGACTCGAACCCTCAGCTACTCCAGGGGTCGTTACGCGCGCTGACCAGCCCAGAGCCCATTCACCGTTTGCAACCGGCTTCCGGAAAGCTACGAACCTGTCCCCGGCTCGTTATCTACTACGCGGCCCAGGTCGGATGCATCGATAGGCCAATGTCGTCGAGCTGGCCCGCTATTTCGAGCTTCGAGGCCGTGGGCTAGAAGCCCACGACCCCGCCGTCCTTGCTTATTGTGGAGTTGACCACGACCTCCAGGAGAGCGTGAAAGCCCATAGCCGTGGCGACGGGCCGCAGCCGGTTTCGACCACGGCAGATGCGCTGCCAGGCGTTCGCTGTGGTGATACCGAACTTGACGGCAAGCTCAGCGGTCGAGATGCCGTCGAACACCGCGAGGCGCAGGCAGGCGAGTTGCTGCTGCTGCACGTTCGTCAGCCGTGCGACCCAGTCCATACCGGCGAGCCGCTCGAACTCATCGGCGGCCTGCACGAACACGCACGCCTTTCGCTCGTTCTCCAGCTCACGGGCCTTAGCCACCGCAGCCTTAGCCACCGCGTTCGCGGCAGCAACCTTCCTGCGGGCCACGTCCGCGAGGTAGTTGCGGGCCACAGCCACCACGTAGCCCGTGAGGACGGGGCGGCTCAACCGCCGCTCGGCGGCCCGGATCTTGACCAGGAGAGCCCGAGGGACACTCGCGTCCACAGACGCGCCCAGTCGGGTGGTGAGGATCGCCAGGATAGTCTCGTCGGGCATGTTCATACCCCAGAGACGCCCCACTATTCCGAGGCTGACACCACGAAAAAGAATTCCTCTCTCACTACCACCGACCAGGTTCGTGAATAGCGGGCTCGACCTCATCGCGTGATGAGTGGAGAAGTCTGCCTGGGTCAGCCATCGACTCCATTGGCCCGCTATCTCCGCCTGCGGCGGAAACCGGAGCCCCGCGTGGGGCTCCGGTTGCCTGGCCTTACGGCTGCACCGCCTCTCGGGCGGCCTGCGCCGCCCTCCCAACGGCGTCCCAGTCTCGCGGCGTCACGATACCCTGGGGCTGCTGGTTGTATTGGGCGAGCATCGCCTGGCCCATCTGCATGAGCGCCTGGGCCTGGAAGAACATGGCCTGAGCCATGAGCAGGCGGGGGTCACCGAGTTGCGGCTGCTGCGCCTGGGCCTGCTGCGCCTGGGCCTGCTTGGGCGCCGGCTGCCGGGCGTCCTCGATGCCGAGAGGACCGGGCCGCGTGATGTCCTGGCCGGTAAGGGGGTCGCGGACCACCTCGAAGGACTGGATCCCCATCATGGTGATGCGCGTATGCCCGAACTCGTTGGGATCCTTCGCGCGGGCCTCGTCGAAGATGTGGATGTAGACCTCGCCCTTCTTGTTCGTCGGGGCGGCGACGAGCCAGCCCTCGTGAGCGTGCGGGGCCAGGGCGCGCTTGGCGTTGTAGTCCTCGCCGTCCACGCGCTTGCGGGACCTGGTGACCTTGTGGTTGGTCACCCGCACGAAGAACTCGCGCTCACCGGAGCGCACGCGGTCGATGCACGCCTGGAGCTTGATCCGCTCGTTGTCGGTCAGGTTGGGGCACACGATCCTGGGCGACTGGGGCATGGGGGCCATCGTTCTCATTGTGTTGTCTACCTTTCACCCCTCACGGGGGCGTGCTGGTGAATGCATCGATCGAGGCTGGCTGGCCTCAATTACTACGCGAGTAGCATCAAATGCATCGAACTTGCGGGCCGTCTTGCTTCTACCCGCGAGGGAGCCCGCTATTGACCCCTAAAGGGTCATGGCCGGGGTGAGACTCCTCCCCGGCCTGCTGACGACCCTTGTTACTCTCTCGTATGACGCACCTTGCGGCGACCAGGAGCCCATCCCCGGAGGTCTACGGCTTTCGCCGACGGGCTAGGTTCGTTCGAACCCCATTGATCACTCCTCCCATGATATTAGTAGTTGGGATCACTAGTTCATTGACTACGCGGGGCTGGGCGAATGCATCGAGTCGGTCGGCACCTCCAGGCGGGTCGTGTAGTGCGGGACTCCGTAGTCCAGGTGGGCCTCGCAGACGAAACCCCAGAGACCCAAGCCCTTGAGCTTGGTGTCGGCCACCGCGACGTTCGGCTCCGCAGCCGAGAACTCCATCTTGCAAACGTCGCAGGTGTCCATGGTCGTCTCCTTCAGCCACAAGGGGCGGCCCGTCGAATGCATCGAATACTCGATGTATCGCGCGGCCCGCCCCTTGAGATCGAAGGGAGTCACCGTGGGCAACTAAACGCAGAGACGACCGCCGCAACACAAGCCAGGGAGGGGCCTATCGAGATCCACTACAGTCTGCCAAACACCCGTAGCCCGCCGGTTGAATCCGGTGGGCTACGCCCTTGTACGTGCTAATAGCGGGCTCCCTCTCGGGAGAGACCGAGGACCTAGTCCTCGGTGGCCTGGACGATACGGTCTAGGACGGTGTGACGTCGCTCGATGCAGACCACCGTATGGTAATAGACCAGGTCGCAGGAGACCATGTCTGGAAACAACGCCATCTGCTCCAGAGATACGTCGGCGTCGTCCCACCTGCACTCATCGATCTGATCGCAGAGCTTGCTGACAAGCGCGTCATACTCGACGCGCATGGTGGACAGCTCTTTGAACTCGCGCGAGAGTTGCTTGGCTTTGTCCCAGTCACCCTCAAGCACCGCATCTGCGAGCGCGTCGGTGACCTCGCCGCAGGGCCACCAGCTAGGTGCCGGGCCGTCACCATCAGCCCAGCTCACTTGGCTACCCAGCTTCGGCGGTCCTCGACGTTCGCCGAGGTGACCGGACCGAAGCCATCGAGCCAGTCCTGGGCCTCCTTCGCGTCGTCGGTCCACCCGACGACCTCCCAATCGTCCTTGAGGTGGTAGCGAGCACGCCGCGCATCACCATCCCGGGGAGGCTCCTTGACCTTCACTCGCTCGTTCACGGACCACTCCTTGTTCGTTGATTCTACCGCCGGGGTCTGACTAGGACCCGTAGTAGTCCGGCTCGTCGGCCCAACCCTGCACGTCGCGGCGCATCTCATCTCGGACCGAAACCTCGCAGCGCACCACGTCGATCGCCTCGGTCTTGTTCTGGGCGCCGGCGTCCTCGATCGCCCGAGTGATGTCGAGATCGCTCCAGCACTCCACCACGTAGTCCCAACCCTCGGACTCGTAGTTGTCCTGAGCGTGGGCCCTTACCGCCGCGATCATCTCGCTCATGCTGTCTGGCATTGTGTCCTACCCTTTCAAGCCTTACGCGGACCAGCGGAAATGCATCAATACTCTCCCTTAAGGAAAGCGGCCCGCTATTCTTGAGGTCTATGGACTGTCCAGGTTGCAAGAAGGGCGGCGCTTACGTCGGACTCCAGTGGATACACTGTCTGAACAAGGAGTGTCACTACTACGACGCCAAGTATGCGGCTAAAGTCAAGAAAGAGAAGGCCGACGCCTTCAACTCCGCTGTGGATCGTCTGATTATGCTCAACGATGAGCAGGCCGTATTATTCGATGACCTCGATGAGCTCCAGCCGAGTCTATAGAACGTGCTCACCATCTCCGTTCAGGTTACGGTCATTGGTCATGGTCTTAGGGCCAAGAGCACGAGTTCGCAAACGCAACGGCCCCGACTAAGTCGGGGCTTCTTCATGTATGAGGAAAACGATGATGAGCCTTATGCCAGCCCCCCGTCCCCAGACAACCATCAAGCCGGCCCCATCCGAGCCGTGTCTAGAGTCGTTTCGACGAGGAGCCGCAGGATCAAATCCGCTGGATACGCCGGACCCGATCATGGCCGCTATGGGGGCCTACTACGCTGAGCGCGAGGCGAAGCGCGCAGCGGATTTGAAGAAGTTGATCGCCGAGTTTAGATCGCGCGGATAGCCATCCGCAGACATCTGTGAAGGTCCTCCAGGTGTTGGTGAGAGACCTATCGCTATCCCTCATAGTAGGGGTCCGGGCACTCTGGCTCATCGTCCTCATCCCAGCAGATCCAGCAGTTAGGGTGCGGGGTGCCGAAGTGGTGCCCCTCCTCGTGGTCCGCCTGAAGCTCCGCCTGCTCGTCGTCCACTAGAACCCTCGGTAGTTGTTACGGTTCCCGCACGGACAGTGGTAGTCATTACAGCACGGACCCTCTCGGAGATCGTCCTCCATCTCGGCCTCGGCCTGCTCCCGGTGCTTCTCGGTCAGGTAATCCCGTAGAGCGTCGTCGCCCTCCTCCAGCCAGATGGCGAGGAGAGCGCGGTGGTAGGTCCAGGGGTGGGGCTGGTCCTCCTCGACGGCCTCGACCTCAGCCATGATCGGCTCGACCAGGGCGTTGAGGTAGGGGGCTAGACGCTCCGCGTAAGCGTCGGCGGCGGCGTCCGCGTAAGCATCAGCCAGGGCGTCGGCGTAATGGTCGTCGTCGTAGCGCATCGGATACCTCAGTCGCAACGCGGCCCATGCAAGATGCATCGATCCCAGGTCGGAAGAACCGGCGGCCCGTGAGTAGGCCCGCTATGAGACCGATTAGGGCCGAGCCCCGGAGCTACGCTAGCACCGGGGCCCTAGGCCGGCATCTCCTCGCTGTCGACCACGAGGTTACCACTCGGGGCGATCTCGATCTTCTGCTCGTTGAGCCAGATGCGGATGTTGGGGATCTCGTGACCTCCGGGGTGAACGTCCTTCTCCCCCAGCTCGCCGGTCGAAAGCTCGACCACGAGCTTACCGTCCTCTCCACGGAACAGCGCGACCTCCAGGCCGTCCAGGTTGATGGTTTGGGTCATCGCAGTCCAGCCTCCCGGTCCATCTGCTCCTGCTGGATCTGTCCGAGCACATCGGCGGCCTCGTGCTCATCTTGGGTCCACGCGGGAAGCGGCCCGACCTCGTTCGCCGCCTCCAGCACTCGCTGGATAATCTCCAGCGTGATCTTGTCATCCACGCTCATGCGATCCTCACCATGCCGCCCATCACCACGTCGCCGGGCTGGGGCTGGACCGCGAGCGCGGCCTCCACAGTGGTCGTGTCCACCCGGACCGGCTCGGCTCCGCAGAGCGGCGACAGGTGAACGAAGTACGCCCCGTTGGGCTGACGCTTGGACAGCAGCCCCTCACCGTTGCGGTTGAACACCGCGATGTAGTGGCTCGACTGGATGATGATCCGGCCATCCTTCTGGGGCGGGTAAACTGTCCACGATTGAGCCGTGCGTATCTTCCCGATCTTCGCGTTTATCTGCATGGCTCGCTCCTTCTGGTCCTAACGCGGCCCGCATCAGATGCATCGAGTCGCACCCGATCGTACGCCTGCTCGGCCTGCTCCCGGGTTGTGGTTATCCCCTCCCTGGCCTGCATGGCCACGATGGTCCCCACGATCAACTCGCGACGCTTCTCGGCGTCGGCCAAGATGGCCCTGATGTCAACCCGCTTCATGCCTTCCACGCAGACAACGGCTTATGCATCGACCTCGCCGAAAAAGGGCCCACATAGCGGGCTGGTCTCGGTAATGAGAGAGGGTGCTGGGCTGGAACCCGGTGCTCCCCTCGCTCGGGCATCATCTCGGTTGCGGCCCGTGCTCCTTATCCCACGCCTCGATCCAAGCCTTACGCTGGGCTACGAGCTTGCGCTCGTTCACCAGGATCATCTCGGGCGCCTTCATGGCCGAGAGCTTCACGAGCCGCTGCTCGCTGAGCGATAGCAGCCGCTCTAGTGCGTTGCGGTTGGGCGTGCCCTCGGGGTAGCTCGCTCTCATTGAGCCCTCCTTGCTCTGGCCACAACGTGTCCTCAACGCGATACATCGACCAGGGGTCGGGCGGCTGTGGGCCACGAGAAAGAGCCCGCTATACGACGGTTAGGGTTCTACCCGGATCCAGCGCGCCGGGGGCTAGATCCGGGTTCAAACCTAGGTGGATTGGTCGTTCGGTAGCTCATCGTCCGGCAGCTCATCGTCGGGGTCAGTCCAGCTCGCGACCTCGGGCCCGCCGTCCTCGACCCATCGTGACGAGGGGCCCGGGATGTGGGCCAGCGAGTCGACCTCCTCGCGAGAAAACCGCGTGGCCGACGCTGGATCGACCCAGCCGTCGACGTTGCTCCAGAACAGACGCTCCGTCGGGCTGAAGATCAGGAAACGGCTCACGCGGCCACCC
>Ga0210057_1001900_pt1 | contig 30846 bp, 30 predicted proteins | sample CryGeyCG2114_010_2_FD_183968 | JGI IMG/M metagenome (GOLD analysis project Ga0210057, IMG submission 183968) | Groundwater microbial communities from aquifer - Crystal Geyser CG10_big_fil_rev_8/21/14_0.10 (SPAdes) (version 2) | ecosystem: Environmental > Aquatic > Deep subsurface > Groundwater ...
TCGTGTGGCGACATTAACTTGACCGTCAATAGAATCGTCAAAATAATCACGCGATCCAACCATAGATAAAATCTGTCCAGTTTTAGGATCAATAGCGACCAGAGCGGCATTATTGGCGTTATATTTTTCTGGATAATTTTCAGTAATCTTAGTGATAGCTTCTTCGGCCGCCTCCTGTTTATATAGATCTAGAGTTGTGTAAATTTTTAAACCCTCCTGCTCCACCATCTTTTCTCCGTATTTTTCCGTTAGAATACTTTTTATATACATGACAAAATGAGGGGCAGTGATATTTGTCTCTGGACCGTTAAATTCTATCTCTTCTTTCTTAGCATCATCGCGCTCTTGCTCTGAAATATAACCTTGAGCTTCCATTAGGTCTAAGACATAGTCCTTACGACCAAGGAGAAGGTCTTTATTTGGTCCGTAGGGAGAGTAACGGGTAGGAGTTTGAACAATGGCACCCAAAACTGCCGCTTCCGCCAAGGAGACGTCTTTAACACTCTTGCCAAAATATTTTTGACTAGCCGCTTCTATTCCATAAGCATTAGAACCATAAGGGATTTCGTTTAAGTACATCTGTAAAATTTCATCTTTAGAAAACTTTTGCTCTAAACGATAGGACAATACCAGTTCTTTAATTTTTCGGGGAATAGTTTTTTCTGGAGTTAAAACAGCATTTTTTATAAATTGCTGAGTTAAAGTAGAACCGCCGGCACTGCGATTAAAAATGACGTTAGTAATGGCGGTGCGAAACATTGACCAGACACTGAAGGCGCCATGATTATAAAAATTTTTATCTTCAATGGCGATAGTTGCTTTTTTTACCCAATCAGGAATATCTTTAAGCTCCACTAAAGTTCTTTTTTCATCGCCACTTATTTCATAGAGAACATGTTCGCCGGTGCGGTCATAAATTTTAGTGCTTTGTGCTATTTCTCTATTAAGTAATTGGTTTGGGTTAGGTAAATCACGAGAAATCCAGGTCGCATAAACAGACAATATTACTATTCCCGCCACACCAATACCTAATAATAGAAAAATTAATTTTTTTACCGGAAATTTGCTATTTTTGTTTTTAGTCGTTTTTATACCACGAGATACTCGGTAGTTACGCCAAGAGTCGGAAGAACGACGTTTTAGTTGGGGGATAGGCATGTTTTTATTATATCATTATCATTAGCCTTTTGTCAGCTTTTATATTATAATTTCATTACAGTTTTTGTCCAACCTAAACACATTGTTAAGAGTATGAAGAAAATAAATAGTACGGCTAACCCTATTATTAACAATACGGTTCGTCTAAAAAAAGCTGGGGAAAGAAAAAGACAAGGTTTAATTGTGATAGACGGAATTAGAGAGATAGCCTTAGCTCTTAAATCTGGAACTACTGTCACTACTTTATTTTATTGTCCGTCTTTGAATGACGCTGATCCTAAGCGAGTTTTTAGCGTGCCGGAAGAAAATATAATAGAAGTGACAGAAGCTATTTTTAGCAAAATTTCTTATAAAGAAAATCCGGACGGTTTCTTAGCTTTAGCATTACGGCCTAGTTTAAATCTAGATGATATTAAGTTGGACAAGAATCCTTTGATTATTGTTTTAGAAAAAGTAGAAAAACCTGGCAATCTAGGAGCTATTTTGCGAACAGCTTATGCTGTAGGGGCGACAGCTGTTATAATTAATGATAATCAAACTGATATTTATAATCCTAATGTTATTCGCGCTAGCGAGGGCTATGTTTTTTCTGAGTTGGTTGTTAGTTCTTCACTTAAGGATACTGCTGCTTGGTTAAAAAAGAATAAGATTAAAAGTTTTGCCGCCGCTACTAGCGCTAAACAAAATTATACGGCGGTAAACTGGTGTTTAGGGGCGGCTATAGTTTTAGGTTCAGAGGCTGATGGTTTAAGTGATGATTGGTTAAAATCTGCTGATAAGTTAATAAAAATACCGATGATATCTGGTTTAGATTCTTTAAATGTTTCAGTGGCGGCAGCCGTTATTGCCTTTGAAGCATTAAGACAAAGAGAGCTTTAATTTTATGTTGACAGGAGTTAATATTTATTTTAATATAAAACGGTGATTAGGGCTGGTTCTCTAATTTTTTTGCGCCCGTAGTTCAACGGATAGAACGAGAGCCTTCTAAGCTCTAGACGAAGGTTCGATTCCTTCCGGGCGTACGTTTCAAAAGAAACAAATGGTGCCTATGGTGTAGTGGTAACACAGCAGGTTGTGGTCCTGTTATTTCGGGTCCGATTCCCGATAGGCACCCATAATAAAAATAATCCAGAATTTTCTGGATTATTTTTATTATAGCGACGTAGTCGCGGGGAATCGGACAGGTTGGCAGCGAGTCTTGAGCTATTTCGGAAGAAATAGCGAAAAGGAGAGCGTCGGACGATATGCCGGGTGGCATATCGGACGCCAACCCTGGACAAGCGAGACCGCCGCAATTCTGGCGGCGGTTGAGCGCGCTAATTCCCGATAGGCACCCATAATAAAAATAATCCAGAATTTTCTGGATTATTTTTATTATAGCGACGTAGTCGCGGGGAATCGGACAGGTTGGCAGCGAGTCTTGAGCTATTTCGGAAGAAATAGCGAAAAGGAGAGCGTCGGACGATATGCCGGGTGGCATATCGGACGCCAACCCTGGACAAGCGAGACCGCCGCAATTCTGGCGGCGGTTGAGCGCGCTAATTCCCGATAGGCACCCCAAACGGTATCTAATATAACCAAGTTCGGTTGATTGACTTCAATTCTAATCCAAAGCTTAATTAATTTGTTGGGATTTTTGTATTTCTTGGTAAAGACCATGTCCTCGGCCTGCATTAAGCCTCTGATGATCGGTGAAGGAATGATGGTTTGGATAGGCTAATTTGTCCATAAAAATTTCCTCCATTTGAGCTGATATTTATCCTTGTATTCTATTAGGGTTTCTTAATCGTCCATAAGTGCTAATTATTGTTGACTTTCCCGTTCCTGTCCATTATACTACTTGTAGTGGACAAAAACAACTTATTCTGTCCAATACAAGTAAAATAATATGCTTAAAGACATAGTTTCTAACCAAAAACTGCAGAAAGAGCAACTTCTTACTCTTTCGTACATAGGCCGAGCCAAGGAGCCATTTGCTAAAAAATGGCTGGATTCGAATTTGATAAAAGTAATTCTTGGGCCCCGACGTGCTGGGAAATCCGTCTTTTCTTTTATGCTCTTGAAGGATCGGCCGTTCATGTACTTCAATTTTGATGATGAAGTATTATCGAGTGCGGGCGGAATAGCCACTGATGAACTGATGAAAGAACTGCACGCCGCATATGGCCAAGTTAAGACTGTTTTGTTTGATGAAATACAAAACCTCCCCGGATGGGAGTTGTTTGTTAATCGTCTGCACCGGGAGGGATACAATCTTGTGCTTACAGGATCGAATGCCCATCTGCTTTCAAAAGAACTTGCTACGCATTTGACCGGCAGACATATGCCCATAGAAATACTGCCGTTTGATTTTAGTGAATTTCTCCGCGCAAAGAAATTTCAAATAAGCGAGGAATATAGTGCACTACCGCAACAGCGTGGCGAGCTTTTAAACCTCATGGAAAACTATCTTATTAATGGTGGATTTCCTGAGGTTGCGGTCCATAACGTTGATCCCAAGGACTATCTTGATGTGTTATTTGACTCTCTGGTTTTCAAAGACGTGGTTAAAAGGCACAGGGTTAAATTTTCAACTCAAGTAGCAAACTTAGGAGGACATTTAATAAACAACTTTGCAAATTTGTATACGATACGGAAAATTCTTGAAATTCTAAATTTAAAGAGTGCGTCTACTATAGAGAAATATATAAAATATCTGGAAGAAGCATATCTTATATTTTCTCTACTTCGATATTCGCCAAAATCCATACAACGGATTAAGTCTCCCCGAAAAGTGTATGCAGTCGACAATGGTTTTATAACTGCAAAAGCAATTCAGCATTCTCCCGACAAAGGAAAGCTCATGGAGAACCTTGTTTTTACCGAATTGGTGAAGCGTGGAGTCAAACCGAACAGGGATTTATTCTATTACAAGACTCGCAACGATCGTGAGATTGATTTTGTTGTCAAAAATGGGATAGATGTCACTGAACTTATACAAGTCTGCTATGAGTCAATAAATTCTGACGTCGAACAAAGAGAGGTAAAGGCCTTAATAGAGGCAGGCGGTGAATTGAAAGTGAAAAAACTTACGGTTCTGACATGGGATGAAAAACGTGCAGTAGAAAAAGATGGCATGACCATATACTTTAGACCATTATGGGAATGGCTCCTTGAGGATAAAAAAACTGCTTAATTATATGTCAAAGGAAATCGCCAACAAAACCAAAGAAGAAACTTACTACAAATGCACTCATTGTGGTGATGAGATTTTTTGGAATACCAATAAAAAACTTATTGAATGCAAATGCAAAGCCATTTATATTGACGGGTGCGAAGATTACGTTCGGGGTATTTAAAACGGAGTCCACGTTGTTCATTAAAAATGTTATAGCACAATACCAATCTTGGTTAAATTGGGGGTTCTGGGATTATTTTTGGCTAACAATAATATTTGGGACGATAGTTTATGTTCACTATCGCGCTCATAAAAATTCAAAAAAAGTAAATTAAATCGGGAGAAAAAATCATGTTTCTATTTATTTGTTTATTGTTATCGGCCTATTTATTAGGCTCTGTTTCTTCAAGCAATATCATAGCTAAAGCTCATGATATTGATTTGAAAAATGTTGGTAGCGGCAATTTTGGTGCTACCAACACCTTAAGAGCTTTGGGCTGGAAGTTGGGTTTATTGACTTTACTGCTGGATGCTTTTAAAGGTGCTATTCTTGTAATAGTTAGTTGGAATATTTTATCTTTACCATTGTGGCAGGTGGCTATAATTAGTTTAGCTGTTATTATCGGACACGCCTATTCAGTATTTTTGGGGTTTAAAGGCGGGAAAGCTATTGCTACCGGTGGGGGAATATTTTTAGTTCTTAACCCTCTTGCTGCCGTAATAGCCATATTAGTATTTGTTATTATTTATTACTTTACTAAGTATGTGTCGCTTGGTTCTCTGTATGCTGCAACAGCAATACTAGTTTCCCAAGGACTTAAGGGGAGATCTTGTGCTTGGGGAGATAATTTATATATTACTATTTTTTCGGTGTTGGTATTAGTCTTAGTTCTGTATTTACATCGTAGTAATATAGTAAAATTGTGGCACAATACAGAAAACAAAACCTATTTAAAAACGAGGTCAACAGAGGTTAATTAAATTAACCTCTTTTTATTATATTATACTTGATGTGCTATAATAATTTAAGTTAATTTTTAAGATTATGTCTCAAACTCAAATTAAAGAAAATAATGAAATTGTTGCTTATTTCAGTCTAGAGATAGCTGTATCTAACAATCTACCGACTTATGCCGGCGGTTTGGGTGTTTTAGCGGGTGATATTATGCGTTCGGCCGCTGACAATAATTTTCCTTTAGTTGGCATGACCTTACTTAATCGTCGAGGTTATTTTAAACAGACAATTAGTTCCGAGGGTGATCAGATTGCACGGGCAGAGAAAAGTTTTCCTTTAGCGCTTCTAGAAAAAATGAAGCAAGAGGTGACGGTAATGATTGGTCGAGAAAAAGTTACAGTTGGTGCTTGGCGTTTTCTTGTCAAAGGAGCGGTCGGCAATCAGTTCGTCAGACCGGTTTATTTTTTAGATACTAATCTTCCCGGTAATAGCCGGGCTAATCGTCGGCTTACGGATTATTTATACGCCTCTAATCGAGAATATCGACTTAAGCAAGAAATAGTTTTAGGTCGAGGTGGTGTAAAAATGTTAGCTGCTTTAGGATATAAGAAAATTAAAAAATATCACCTTAACGAAGGGCATGGTAGTTTGGCAACCATAGAATTGCTGTTAGAGTCTTCTAAAAAAACTATGACAGCTAAGCTGAAAGAAGTCCGCTCTCTTTGTGTTTTTACTGTTCACTCTCCTTTGCGCTCTACACAAGATGTTTTTTCTGAAGATTTTTTATTAAAATATCAGCCGGATTGGCCTTCTTTACCCGGCTTTCCCGATCAAGATAATAATATAAATTTTACCCAACTTGGTTTATATAATAGTGCTTATGTTAACGCCGTTGCTTGTTTGCACCAGAGCGTGACGCAAAAAATGTTTTCTGACTATAAAATTAAGGCGATAACTAACGGAGTAAATTCTTTTTTCTGGACAACCCCGGAACTACAAAAACGGTATGATAAATATATTCCGACCTGGCGTCGTAACTGTCAGAACTTGGTTAAAGTGGAGACAATTAATTCCTCTGAAATTTGGCAGGCTCATCAAGTGGCTAAAAAAAGATTAGCGGAATGGGTGCGAAAAAAAACAGGTGAAAACCTTGATATAAATACTTTCACCATTGTTTTTGCGCGTCGCTTCACTTCTTATAAACGTCCACAACTTTTATTTGCCAATCTTTATAAATTGTTAGAGGTTCAACGACGAGCCGGAAAAATTCAAATTGTTTTAGCAGGGAAGGCTCATCCGGAAGATGAGGAAGGGAGAAAACTTATTAAATTTATCTGGGATATAAAGAAGAAATTGAGAGGTAAGATAAAAGTTATCTTTTTATCCGGTTATGATTTAAATCAAGCTCAATTATTAAGCGGTGGGGCTGATCTTTGGCTCAATACCCCTACCCCACCCCTGGAAGCTTCCGGCACTAGTGGTATGAAAGCGGCTCATAACGGTATTCCTCAGTTAAGTACTTTTGATGGTTGGTGGCCGGAGGGACATGTTAAAGGAAAAACAGGTTGGATAATTCGAGAAAATAAGACAACTAGAAAAAATAATATTTATGATTTATTGGAGAAAGAAATTTTACCACTCTATTATCAGCGTCCCCAGAAATGGCGAAATTTAATGCGTTCTACGATCGCTATTAATGCTCCAGTTTTTAATACCGAGCGAGTTTTACGTCAATATAATAAGGAGGCTTATAAAATGAAATGGCCTAAGTAAAATTGATGTCTGAAGTATTTTTTAGGTTTGAGTATGCTATAATATAAACTATAATTTAATTATAAATATATGGTTAAAGTAAAAAGTACTAAGACTAAAACTAAGTCTAGTTCAAAATCAAAAGGAACGTCTAACAAAGAACAATTTAAAGTTGCCAGTCATGAGATTTTGAAGAAGGTTAAAGAGCTTATTAAGGAAGGTAATGTTCGTCGGATTATTATCAAGAACGAAAAAGGAAAAACTCTCATGGAAATTCCGGTAACGGTAGCGGTCATTGGCGTAGTGGTTGCCCCTATTTTAGCCGCTGTTGGCGCCTTAGCCGCTTTAGTCAATCAGGGAACGATTGAAGTAGACAGAAAATAAAGTTTTAATAGATTATCAATTTAAAAAGACCCCTAACTTTATAGAGGTCTTTTTTTGTAGAAATAATTGAACCTATTTTAGTAGTTCTAAAACATCATCACGCCGTTTTTCCATAACTTCTTGGCTGATGGCTTCCAGATTTAGGCGCACTAAAGGTTCGGTATTGGAGCCACGGACATTGAACCAGAAATCAGCAAATTTTACCGAGACGCCATCTAAGGTGCTAATTTGGCCGTCCTTATATTTTTCTAAAACTTGGGCAAACACCGCCTCCTTACTGACAACGGAACGATTAATTTCTCCGGAATGAAAATATTTTTTATAGGGATTAGTATAACTGTTGAGGTCTAGTTCATTTGCCGAAAAGACACTGAGTAATTTTAAGATCATTAAGGGTGGATACTCAAAACAGCCTTGAGGATCATTAAAGAAGAAATGTCCGGAAGATTCGCCGGCAAAATAAATGTCTTCTTTTAACATTTGTTCTTTAATTAAAGAATGTCCGACGCGAGTAAGAACGGGAAGACCGCCGCCAGCTTCAATCATATCTACAGTAATTTTCCCTGGTCGAACATCATAACCGATTTTAGCTCCCGGTTTGTCTTTAAGAAAGATTTGAGCGAGTAAACCACGTAGTAAAGCCGGTTCTATTGTTATCCCTTTGTTATCCACAAAGAAAATACGATCACTATCGCCATCGGTGGAGATGCCTAAATCAGCTTTTTGTTTAATTATTTCCTCTCTCAGTTGTGCCAGGTTTTCTTCTTTTAAGGGATCAGCTTCATGGACCGGAAAAGTGCCGTCTAGCTCAGAATTAATAGTAATAAAAGTATGAGGTAATTTTTTAGCGAGAGCTTGAAAGTAGACGATGCCCATGCTGTTAGCGGTATCAACAACTATTTTTAATGCTTTAGTTTGGGAAGTATTAGTAGCGGTTAAAGCATAATTTATTTCATCTTCCAGCACTCCTTCTTTTTTTATAACTTGGCCACTTTTTTCAGCAACTTTAAGTTCCCCGGATATTATTTTTTCTTTGAGAAACTCTATACCACTATCGCCGCTAACCGGTACGGACTTAGAACGTACTAATTTGAAACCGTTCCACTCTTTCGGATTATGTGAGGCGGAAATCATAATACCACCTTGATAGTTATAACGACTCACAGCAAAGTAGAAAGTAGGGGTAGCAACTAAACCAATATCAACCGCCTCGGCCCCGGCTGCCGTTAGACCGCGTAATAAGTTCTCTTTAAGAGAAGGGGAGGATAAACGCATATCAGAGCCCACAGCGATTTGAAGAACTTGCCCTGGCTGATAATCAGCATCGTTTTTTCTCAGTTCCACAAAAGCGAGGCCTAAGAGATAAGCCATTTCATCATCAAAGTCTTGGTTATAAATACCTCTGATGTCGTAGGCTTTAAATATTTTTGTATTGATTGTAAGCATAAGAGTAGATAGCGCCTAGCCCGAGCCAGACAGCGATTAAACAAATGAATGCGCCCAAGATAGGAATAGATGTTAATAAGAAAAGAACTAAGACGCCGATGACTAGAGGCCACATGAGAGATGAACTTTTTTTATCTATTTTAGAGACAATTAATTTTCCAATCCAGAGGGCGGTAATAATTCTGGCTACATATAAAAGTATCATCCATAGCGCCAAGAGTATTACGGCCAGAGGAATACCGATTAGAGTCAACATTAAAATAATAGCGAGCGGTGGGGTAATTAGCATAATGATCAATCCCGGTAGAATTTTTTTGGCGGGAGTTTTTTCCATTCCGTTTAAGATACCGTCAGTAATATTTTTTAAGCCAAAGACTAATACTAAACCGATGAAGAAGGCAGAGAACATCGTAAATAGAGTTTTCCAGGCCCAAGCCATTAGCCAACTATTCTCTTGTATTTTCGGAAATTTTTGTTCGGTAGTACCGTTTATTTTGGCGTCGGTGGCAATATTGGCTGTATTATTAGATGTGTAGTTTAGATTTCCATTGATAACGGCCGTAGAGCTAATCGTTAAAGAAGAAACATCATCACTTTCACCCAGATTAAGATTAATATCTTTTTCAACTGTACCGGTTATTAAGGCCTGGGCGGCGTAACCGTTTAAATTACCGTTAATTATTCCTCTAGCTTCTACGAGAGAACCGACGCTATAAACGTCCCAGCCTATATTAGAGTTTGGCCCTAATATAACATTGGTGCCAAAAGCATTAACATTGCGCGCCACAGAACCATTAATAGTTAAAGAGTTTCCGACGACACGAACATTGCCGCCTATGAAACCGTCAATAGTTATACTTTGTCCGACAGCGATTATGTCCCCCTCTACATCTCCGTTAACTTTAATATTTTGTCCGGCGACTATTAAGTCTCCGCCGATGTTGCCGTCAACTGTGATGTCTTGTCCGGTGGCATAAAAATTACCGCTGATAATCTCACTCTCAGGCACATAGATATTAGCCCCGGCATGATTACCGGCGGCCCGAAGAGCGGATATGGGCAGCAAAATCAGAACGGCTAATATGAGGAATTTTAGGCCTTTATTTTTCATATGTTCTTTAAATTAATTTATTTATTATTTATTAAACTTATATAGTGATTATAACTTAAATTGCTTGACGGAGCAATCAATAAAAATTTGTATTTTGCTGGGATTTAGTGTATAATATTACCATGCTAATCAATAAAAATATTAAAACTTGGTCCGGTTGTAATCCGACCACCAACAGTATGTCATAAGCTGGAGGCGATTTTTTGTTGTTTAGGAACGCCTCTTGGGCGTTTTTTGTTTGTTTAATTTTAATTATTTAGTTTTCATTTCAATGCCAAGTTCAATATCAACAGAAAAAATAAATTTCAGGATTATTATCGCCCTTACGCTCTACTTAGCGTCCTTATTTGCGGCTAACACCTTAGGCTTAAAAATCATGCCTTTTATTTTTGGTACACATTTATCGGTATCAATTATTTTTTTCCCTTTTGTCTTCTTAACTACGGATGTTATTGGTCAAGTTTATGGCCGTCGTATGGCTAAGAATTTTGTGATGGCTGGATTTATCAGTGTCGCGGTATTTATGTTATATTCTCTTATTTCTTTGAGCGCCCCCTGGTCTCAGGGTGGTTTAGCTTTTAAAGATTCATACAATACAATCTTTAGCGTTTCTCTGCGGATGTCCTTAGCCTCTCTTTTAGCTTATGTTATTGGTGAATATCAGGACGTATTGGCTTTCTTTTGGTTTAAGAAGAAATTAAATGATAAAGCTTTTTGGCTACAATCAAACTTATCTAACCTGTGGTCGCAATTTTTAGATACGGGAATATTTATGTTGGTCGCTTTTATTGGAGTGTATCCCTTAAAAACTATAATTTTAATGGGTTTGCCTTGGTGGTTATATAAAGTGGGGATGGGCTTTGTCTATACCCCCTTATCTTATTTAGGGATTCATCTTTTATCTTATGAAAATAAAAGCCAGCAAAACCAGGATATTTAAACCGGGAGAAAATTTATTATTTTTTTTGGAAAAATATTTTTTGTGCCTGGCCGAAGGTGATATTTTAGTGGTGACTTCTAAAATTGTAGCTTTAGCGGAAAACAGGGTAGTGAAGAATGTTAGTGATAAACAGAAAAGAGAAATCATTAATAGCGAGAGTGAATTTCAAATGGAAACAAAATATGTTTACTTAACTATTAAAGAGGGAATAGTGATGGCTAACGCTGGGGTTGACGAGAGTAATGCTAATGGCGATTTAATCCTTTTGCCAAAAGACAGCTTTTTATCGGCGGCTAAGATTCGTAATCATTTTCGTCGCAAATTTTCTCTTAAAAATTTAGGAGTGATTATCACTGATAGTCGAGTAATGCCTTTACGCTCTGGGATTACCGGCGTGGCTCTTGGTTATGCCGGTTTTCATGGTCTAAAAGATTATCGTCAGGAAGAAGATATTTTTGGAAGACCTTTTCATTTTTCCAGCGTGGATATGGCTGATAGTTTAGCCACAGCAGCGGTATTATTAATGGGTGAAGGAGCAGAACGACAGCCAGTCGCCGTTATTAGCGGCGCGCCAGTTAGTTATTGTAATAAGGTTAATAAAAACGAGTTAAGAATTGATATAAGAGATGATATGTACGGACCTTTATTTAGAAAATTTAAATAAAATTTTATTTAAAATTATTTTTGACAAAAGATTATCACTCACTTAAGATTAACGATATGAAATATAATAATTTACAAAATGATACGGCTGTTTGGGAAATAGTTCAGAAGGAAGAAAAACGGCAAAATGAGGAAATAGAACTTATTGCTTCAGAGAACTATGTTTCGCCGGCTGTTTTAGAGGCGATGGCCACGGTTTTAACCAATAAATATAGCGAAGGTTACGCCGGTAAGCGTTATTATGGCGGTAATTGTAATATTGATGATATAGAAACTTTGGCAATAGAGCGAGCTAAACAATTATTTCAGGCGGAACATGTAAATGTGCAACCTTTATCCGGATCACCGGCCAACGCCGCTGTTTATATGGCTTTTTTGGAACCAGGCGATAAAGTTTTGGGTTTAAAACTTGACCATGGCGGTCATCTTTCACACGGACATAGCGTTAATTTCTCCGGTCGTCTTTATAATTTTGTGCAGTATGGCGTGAATGAAAAAAGTGGTTTGATAGATATGGAAGAAGTGCGTCGTATTGCTTTAGCCGAGAAACCAAAAATGATCGTCGCCGGCTTTAGTGCCTATTCTCGTGAGATTGATTGGGAAAAATTTCAAGCCATTGCTGACGAGATAGGGGCTTATACTTTTGCTGACATTGCACATATTGCTGGCTTGATTGCTGCCGGAGAAATAAAAAATCCTGTACCAATTTTTGATGTAGTTTCTACCACCACTCATAAAACTTTACGGGGACCGCGTGGCGCAATAATAATGTGTAAGGAAAAGTTTGCTAAGCAGGTTGATCGCGCTGTTTTTCCCGGTATGCAAGGTGGTCCGCATGATCATATTACCGCCGCTAAGGCCGTGGCCTTTGGCGAAGCTCTTCGTCCGGAATTTAAAGATTATGCCAGACAAATTATTAGCAACGCTCGTACCTTAGCTCAGGAATTTATGACACGCGGTTATCAGATTGTTTCCGGGGGAACTGATAATCATATGATGGTTGTAAATTTAGCTTCTAAAAATTTAGTCGGTAAAGAAGCGGAAAAGATTTTAGAAAAAATTGGTATTTCTACTTCACGCTCTACTATTCCTAATGACCCTAATCCGCCGATGAATCCTTCTGGTTTGCGTTTAGGAACCCCGGCTGTTACTACTCGCGGCATGAAAGAGACGGAAATGAAATTAATCGCCGATTATATGGACATAGCTCTAATGAATGCCGGCGATGAAGAAAAATTATTGGAATTAAAAATAAAAGTTAAGGAACTTTGTGAACGTTTCCCGATACCTACTAAATAATATGATGCAAAAAATAGACGGACAAGCTATTGCCGAAAAAATTAAGAAAAAAATTGCGGCGGAAATTGAAAAGTCAAAAGGACCAAGACCCAACTTGGCTATTATTTTAGTTGGCGATCGTTCGGATTCTCAGCTTTATGTCAGTAAAAAAGAACAGGAAGGCAAGAAGGTGGGTATTGATACTCATTTATATAAAATGGCAGCTGACACTCCAGAGGCAGAATTGTTGTCTGTCATTGATTTTTTAAATAAAGATGAATTGATCGATGGCATTTTAGTTCAACTGCCTCTGCCGAAACAATTCAATACCGATAAAATAATTCAAGCTATTCAACCGGATAAAGATGTGGATGGTTTTCATCCTCATCATCCCGATTATATTGTATCACCGGTTTTGGCAGCCATTAAAGCGTGTTTGGATGATATTAATTTTATGCCGGCCGGTAAAAGTGTTTGCGTCCTGTATAATTCCGAGGTTTTTGGCCAGAGTGTTAAAAAATTTCTGGAACAAGAAGAAATGATTGTCAGTTTGCAAAAGAATCCGGAGCAAGCAGATTTAATAGTGAGTGCTTTAGGCGAACCGGGTAAGATAAAAAAAGAAATGTTAAAAAAGGATGTGGTAATTATTGATATTGGTATTACTAAAGTCGGCGATAAAATTTTAGGTGATGTTGATACTAAGGAAGCTAAAGATATTGCCTCTTTTCTCACGCCGGTGCCGGGTGGTATTGGCCCAATGACTATCGCCTTTTTATTCCAGAACACTTGGGAAATTTTTAAACGACGTCAGTAAGTGTAATTAATAGTTTTAATAAATTATCGTAGACTTTACGACTCCATGATAGCCAAACAAAAACAACAATTAAAAGAACTGCTAAAGATTCATTTTGCTTATGAATCTTTTTTGCCCGGACAAGAGGCGGCTATTGATAGTATTTTGAGCGGTCGTGACACGGTGGTAGTCTTACCGACCGGAGGTGGTAAGTCTTTAATTTTTCAGTTGCCAGCCTTAATTTTAGAGGGCATTACTATTGTTATTTCTCCTTTAATTGCTTTAATGAAAGATCAAGTTGATTCTTTAGAGAGGGTTGGTATTCCGGCAACTTTTATTAATTCTTCTATTTCTTTACAGGAGACTGATCGGCGTTTAGAGGCTCTACGAAACGGCGCTTATAAAATAGTTTATATCGCTCCGGAACGTTTTTATAATCACATTTTTTTGACTGAGTTAAAAAAAATTAAAGTTTCTTTATTCGCGATTGATGAAGCGCATTGTATCAGTCAGTGGGGACATGATTTTCGCCCTAGCTATGTTCGCTTAAAAAGTGCTATAAAGTTTAGCGGTTCGCCTACGGTCGTGGCTTTGACGGCCACGGCGACACCGGAAGTGCGTGATGATATTGTAAAACAATTAGGTTTGCAAGATTCGGAATTAGTGATAACTGGTTTTTCTCGTCCTAATTTACATTTTGCAGTGACCCCAACCGGTAATGGTCAGAAGGTTTCGACGATTGTGAATTTATTGACTGAGAATAAGGATTTGGGAAATGGTATTATTTATGTAGGAACTAGGTCTAAAGCTGATGAAATTCTAGAAGCTTTGATGGACAACGGAGTGAAGGCGGTAGCTTACCACGCCGGCCTAGATGCTTCCAGCCGTGACTGGGTTCAGGGACAATTCATGAGTGGCGCCGCTCAAGTAGTAGTGGCGACTAATGCTTTTGGCCTGGGAATTAATAAAAGGGATATTCGTTTTGTTATTCATCATGATTTACCGGGCACAATAGAAGCTTACTATCAGGAAGCGGGACGAGCTGGCCGTGACGGACAGGATAGTTTTTGTTTATTATTTTATCATCAACAGGATCGTTATTTACGAGAATTTTTTATTAAAGGAGATAATCCTGATCCCAAAATAATTATTGAAATTTATGATTTTTTACAGAATCGGGTAGAAGCGGAAGTAGACCCTAAGGCCTCTGTTATTATAACTTATGCTGAGATTGGACAAAGTTTATCGGACTCTGTCCCGGAAATGGCGATTGGAACGGCTTTAAAAATTTTAGAAAGAGAGGGTTATATTTCACGGCCTAATGAAAAAACTTCTAACTCTTATTTAAAAGCTAAAAAGCCTTGGACTGAAGTTTTGGCAGCTATTAGTCCTCGCGCTAAAAGTCAGCGGGAAATCGCGACAGCTTTGGGCATAAAATATGCTTCAGAATTAATTGCCGGTTGGGATTTTAGTCCGGAAGAAGTGGCAGTAGTATTACATTTTAAAAAAGAGGCCTTGCTGCGGGCCGTAAAAAAATTAGCAGAACAAGATTTAGTAGATTATCATCCGCCTTTCCGCGGTACGGAAATTAAAATTTTGAAACAGGTTAAAGCAGAGGATCTAAATTTAAATTTTGAAGAACTTAAAAATAAGGCGGCGCGCGCTTATGAAAAATTGGATGAGATGGAGAATTACGTTTACCATACCGGCTGTCGACAGCAATACATTTTACGTTATTTTGGCGATCACTCAGCCGCTCCTTGTGGTAAATGTGATAGCTGCTTACAGGGGAAGGGGTCATTAACCGCGTCTAGCAAAAAGGCTCCGGTTAAAGAGTATTTGTCATAAAATTTGTTAGCCCTTGACACCCCATAGGGGTGTACTGTATAATAGAAATATGAAAACTTTAGAACAACGTATCAATAATGTTATTGGTCAATTAACGGGAGCTAAAAAAATGTTGACGAGTGAGCAGCGAGACTGTTTTGCCCTGTTAACCCAGTTAAAAGCGGCGCGATCCGCCCTGTCTTCTTTAATGGAGAAATTGGTAGGAGCGGAACTGGATAATTGTTTGATGAATACTGACGGGAAGGATAAGAATAAAATGGAAAAAATATTTAAAGAAATTATAAAAGTTAAATAAGCAGTTTAATAATTAATAAAAAATTTATGTCTAAAGCTTTAGATGTCAACAAAGACAATTTCGCGGCTGAAGTCTTACAAAGCAAAGAACCGGTGTTGGTAGATTTTTGGGCTCCTTGGTGTGGTCCTTGCCGTATAATGGCTCCGGTGCTTGATGAGCTGGCGGAAGAGATGGCCAGTCAAGTTAAAATCACTAAATTAAATACGGAAGACGGAGCTAATCGTGATTTAGCTGTAGAGTATCAGATTATGAGCATCCCAAATATGAAATTATTTAAGGATGGTCAGGTAATCGGAGAATTTATTGGTTTACGTGATAAAGCAACCTTACAGAGAGAAATAATGTCTTATCTCAATAAATAAAAAGCAATTTAAACCAATGCTAAAGGTGTTAGTTTTTTGCTTATTATATTAATATATATGAATATCTTCGCAGACAATCTTAAGCGTTTAGAGGATGTGGCTAAATTAGATAATATTAAAGAGGAGGAAATAGCTCTCCTGCGAGAGCCGGTAAAAGTTAATTATTCTGAATTAGCTATTGGCGATAAAAAATATCCCGCTTGGAGAATTCTATATAATCGTGCCCTCGGGCCGGGTAAGGGTGGTATTCGTTTTCATCCCGATGTGAGTGAAGACGAGGTACAGTCTTTAGCCTTCTGGATGGTGTTGAAAAATTCTCTAGCTGATATTCCCTATGGTGGCGCTAAGGGTGGCGTTAAATTTAATCCTAAAGAGGCTGATGATAAAGAACTAGAAGCGGTAAGTCGTGCCTATGCTGATGCTTTTTATCAAGAACTTGGTCAAGATAAAGATGTACCAGCTCCCGACGTTTATACTAATGGTCGGATTATGTCTTGGATACTGGATGAGTTTGAGAAGAAGGTAGGACATCATGAGCCCGGCATGATTACTGGCAAGCCTTTAGAGTTAGGAGGAATTGCTTTACGCAGTGATGCCACGGCGGCTGGTGGATATTTAGTCACTAAGGAAGCTATTAAAGAAATTTTGCAGGATAAAAAAGAGGTTAAGATTGTTGTGCAAGGTTTCGGGAATGCCGGTTTGTTTATGACAGAAAAATTAGCCGCTGACGGTTATAAAGTTATTGCTGTTTCTGATAGTCGTGGCGGAATTTATAATGAAGCTGGCCTGGATGTGGCTGCTTTGGTTACCTTTAAAAATAGTGGTAAGGCTGTTAATGAATACTCCGCCGGTCGGGCCATTACTAACGCTGAATTACTAGAATTAGAGACTGATATTCTAGTTTTAGCGGCCCTGGAAAACCAGATTACAGTTGAGAATGCTGACAATATTAAAGCTAAAGTGATTGTAGAATTGGCTAATGGTCCTATTGTTTATGAAGCTGATAAGATTTTATTCAATAAAAAAATAGTGGTCGTTCCTGATATCTTGGCGAACTCCGGTGGAGTTATCGTTAGTTATTTTGAATGGGCTCAGAATAGAACCGGACAAATTTTAGCTGAAGATTATCTAAAAAATCTTTTACATAAAAAGATGATTGTTAATTGGGGGCGAGTCTATGATAAGTATAAGGAGCGGTCAGGTTCTATAACTTTACGTCAGGCCGCTTACAGTATTGCAGTTCAGCGTATTTTAAAAGCGGAAAAATATCGCGGACGAGTGGCTGCTAAGTAAAAATATTGCTATACGAATTTAGTTTCTCGGAATAAAAAAAGACGGACCAATCGGTCCGTCTTTTAGCTTTACTTTATTTTTATTGACACTCAGCGGTTCCAGTTCCGGAAGCCGTAGTTCCTGTCCCAAAACCAGGGGCAGGAGAAGCGGATGATAAAGTTGTACTACATTCTGCTGGGCTATTATTAAAGCCACTGCAGATTGTTGTTAATAGGGAAGCAGCATCACGATTACTGGAAATTTCTTCACCATTAATGATTAAGGTGGGAGAACCAGCTACACTATATTTAACGTTATCGGCTTTTTCTACGTTAAAGCTCGGGTAAGTACCCTGGAACTCTACATTATTTTTAAAGTTTTCGGTGATTTTGTATTGTTTATCAGTGATTGAAACGCAAGAGTCCAGTTTACTCTTGTTAACACCAGTAGAACTGAGACAAGAAGCAGAATCTTCTGAGGCCAAGAAACAATTTAAGTAATCTTGGAATTTAGAATTTTGTTCTTTCTGAATACAGTACTGGGCAAGATTTTCTTGTAATTCTTTTTCACCATGCATAGCATAGTTAACGAATTTAAGTTGAAAATCTATTTTATCGCCTAAAGCCTTAATAACCGGTAAAATACCTTTTTCAATCTGGGTTCCATATGGGCAATAAGACATCACAAAAAGTTCAACGACTGGTTTGTCGTTCTTAGTGCTAACTGTAGCGGCCGGGGCAGTAGCACTGCCAGCGGCGCTACCTTGTTCACCGCTCAACTGATCAATATCTAAAGCTTGAGGAAAGAATAATTTCCCGTCTTTAGACATATAAGACTCCACAACGCTGGTGGTAATATCTATGTTCAATTTGTATAAACCGTAAGCTTCTGTAATATCTTTAATGGTTGCTTTACTGCCGGCTTGCATTAAATTATTGTTTATGAAAGTCTCGGCTTTAGTTTTAGCTTGATCTTCACTCAAATTTGTATTAGCTGGACGAAAAGAAGACCAGCCAATAATCGCTAACACGACGACCAATAAAATCGGCAAAGTAATGCGCACGAAATTGTCGCGGCCGAAAACGGAATGTACGATTTTTTTCATAGTTTTTAAAATTATTTTTTAAGTGGTGCTATGGCACCATGATTATTAAATATTTCTTTATTATAGTAAAAATCTTAAGTAGTGTCAAAGGGGTTTCTCAACTTTTCATTTTTTAGTGACGAGGGAGGAAGCTCTGTAACTCAGCCGGCAAGTCTATTTTAAATTTTTGAATTTTTCCTTGTAAATCTCGAAAATTTAAATGGTCTGCTACCAAGAAGACTCGTCCCAGTTGTAATTTCTTATTTTTAATTTTGGATTTTTTATTTTGGTATAAATCATCACCGACTAGGGGATGTCCATATGCAAAAAAATGAACACGGATTTGATGAGTTCGTCCGGTTTTTATTTTGATGTGTAGGAGCGTGTAATTTACGAAACGTTGAATGACATCAAACTCAGTTAAAGCGGTGCGTGACTTAAACCAGCTAGATATATTCCCTTGGTCACGTCCTTGTGGCTTTGATTTAGTTAATAAATCTTCTGCTCCAGCCGGTACGGCCGCCATTTTATAACCGGCTTGTGAACGGACAATGGGAAAGTCAATAATATCCTCGTCTTTAACTATTTGACCGTGTACCAGGGCGGTATATTCTTTATTAACTTCACGATCTTTAAATTGACTTTTAAGAGCATCAAAGCTGGCCGTCGTTTTAGCGACAACCATTAGTCCGCTGACATCCTTATCTAAACGATGCACTAAACCGGGACGAGTTTGGTCGTCTCCGACAGTTTTAATTTTTGGGTAAGAGAAAACTAACCAGTCGGCCAGAGTCGCTTCTTTTAAATTACCGCCGCCATGGACGGCTAAACCGGCTGGTTTATTAATAACCAAATAATCGTCTGTCTCGCTGATTATTATTGGCTCAACGTTTAAGGGACTAGTGTTTTTTTTAATTTTTTTTAACATAGTTATAAGTTAGTACCACCGTAGGCCTGACCACCACCAGTTTTTGATTTAAATATTATTGATAAGTCAGATTTCTTGATTCCGCCCAGAAAGTATAGGGCGATAAAGTATATTAATGAAGATATAATGATAAGCAAAATTAAGTATAGATAAGTAGTTTGCCAGGTATTGGCAGAAAAGTACAGGAAAATCCCCATAATTAAGCTAGCGGCGATAGAACGGAAGAACATTTTAAAGTTTGGTCGAAACTTACTATATTTAAATACGCATAGCGTAGAAAAAATTGCTATGGCAATTTCGCTGTAAATAGTTACTCCGGCCGCGCCGAAATAAGAAAATTGAGGAATAAAAATTAAATAAGCGGCGAGGGCGCTTAAGCCTGTAAAGATATAAGGGATAATCATTTTCTTTTGTTGGTCTAAAGCAATAACGGCATGAGAAAACATAGTTCCGAAAAAAATTGCCACAACAGAAAAAATTAAAACCTGTAAAATTTGTCCGGCGGGAGCAAAATCGCGTCCGGCGATAAATAGCATTACCGGTTGGCCCAGAAATTGAGTGCCAACAGCCAGAGGGATAGCTATCATGATCATAAAATCAAGAGATTTTTGTAGGACATGATTAAAGTAGTCCGGTTTTTTTTCTAACCAAGCGGCCGTTAAAATCGGCAGGATTAAGCCGGCGAACATAAAGGGAAAAGTGGTGAGAACATCCACTATTTTATAAGTAGCACCATAAAGACCAACTTCAGCTGAGCTCCGCAGTAAAGAGAGAATTAAAGTATCAGCGCGTAGATAAATTAAATTTAAGATAATAGTGATAGTGAGAGGCCAGGAGCGAGTGATTATTTTTCTCCAAATACTCCAGTCAAATTCCGGTTTGATAATAGTAAATTGACAGGCAAAAAGATAATGGGCGATAAAATTTGCCGCCGCTGACAAGACTGTGGCAATTAAGACGCCGTTTAAACCGGCGTTTTTATTGTTAGCCCACACGATGCCGATGACTAATACTATCCGGCTAATAACTTCAGCAATAGCATCGCGATCCATGCTTAACCTTTTTTGAAAAAAACCAACAATGATTTGATTCAAAGCGGGGAAGAAAAAAGCCGCGAGAGAAATAGCCACTCCAATTTTTATGGCCTGACTATAAGGGAGCCAAATTATTATTATTGGCGCCCAGGCTAGAAGTAAAATAATAGAAACTAAACGTAGTCCGAATAAATTATTAAGGATTTTATTTTCATCATTATCGCGACCGGAAACCATTTGTACTGTCACTAAAGTTAGACCCAGGTCAGCGATGACTGCAAAAAAAGAAAGGTAGGTCATTATAGTAGTGTATTCACCAAATCCATCTGGACCGAGCAGACGGGTTATAAGTACTAAAGACCATAAACCCAAAATGACGGAGATAATTTTACCGCCTACTTGAACAATTATATTACGCGCCACCTTTTTTGCTAGACTCATTTCTTGTGTTTTTATGGGGATTTTTATATAATTGAAGCTAAGATTATTATATCATACAATATTAATATGAGCATTACTAAAAAGCGTCTCTTCTCCTTTGTTTTATTGGCTATTTTTTCTCTCGCGACGATAAGTTTTTCTCTGCCAGCTCAGGCTAATCCAGATTTAGTTGATTCTCAAGCCGGTTGGGCTGAAATAGGCCAGATTGCTTTTGGCAGTAGTGATACCCCCGATGACATTCGTTTTACTATGGCGAGAGTTATTAATGTCGCTTTGGGCTTCTTGGGTATTATATTTTTAATTATCGCAGTAGTAGCCGGTTTCCAGTATATGACTTCTAGAGGAAATGAAGAAAAAACTAAAGAAGCTATGTCTATGTTACGTAATGCTATTATTGGTTTGGTAATCGTGTTAGTGGCCTGGATTCTGACACGTTATTCCGTTATTGTGATGAGTCAAACAGTTAACGGAATGCCTGGTTATCAATTTTATCCTAGTTATTAAATCTTTTATCTCTATGGTCTGGCTGTCAGTCAATTTGACAGAAATACCCGGAGTGCTATCATAGTATATAGAAAGCTAGTTGTTAATCACAATTAGCTTTTTGTCTTAAATAGCTAAAAATAGTAAAAATATGTCAGAAATAAGCTCTGCTATCAAGCAGTTATGCGAAGAAAAAAACTTAAGTTATGAGCCGGTAATTGCGGCGGTAGAACTCGCCTTAGCGGCGGCCTATCGTAAAGATTATGGTGAACGAAACCAGAATATCATGGTCAAATTTGATCCAGAAACTGGTTTGTCGCAGATTTTTGATATGAAAACGGTGGTAGATAATCTACCGGAAGAGGAAGAAGCGGAAATGTTACATAATCTTTATAATCCCGATAAAAAAGAATTATCTCGAGAAGATCGAGGTGAGGTTAATGCTCGGATGGCGGCGGCGATGGCGGTAGCGGAAGCCACGAAGAGTGGAACAGAGGGTAATGATACGGAAGAGAAGAAAAAGTTCAACCCTAAAACTGATTTGCAATTAAAGGAGGCTATGATTTTAAAACATGATGCCCAGGTGGGCGAAGAAATTGTTACCGATTTACCTATTCCGGAAAGTTATGGACGTATGGCCGCTCAAACTGCCAAGCAAGTTATTATTCAGAAAATCAGAGAGATGGAGCGTGATATGATCTTCAGTGAATTTAAGGGTAAGGAAAAGGAAGTTGTTTCCGGTATTGTTCAGAGACGGGAAGGACGTTTAGTCTTTGTAGATTTAGGCAAAGCTATTGGCCTTTTGCCTTCGGAAGAACAAATTTATAGCGAACGCTATAATCCGAATGATCGTATTAAAGTATTTATCAAAGAAGTTAGAGAAGGACATAAAGGTCCGGAGATTATCTTATCTCGTCGTAGCGAAGAAATTCTCCGTAAGATTTTTTATCTGGAAATTCCGGAAATCGCTAATGGTTTAGTGGAAATTAAAGCAGTCGCGCGGGAAGCTGGCTCTCGGGCTAAGGTTGCTATTTGGTCTGATGCTGAGAATGTTGATCCGGTCGGTTCTTGCGTCGGTCAGCGCGGTAGCCGTGTTCAGACTATTATTACTGAACTAGGCGGAGAAAAAATTGATATTATTGAATATAGTGAAAATCAAGAAAAGTTTATCGCTAATGCTTTAGCTCCGGCTAAAGTTATGGACATTGAATTAGATAATGTAGAGCATAAGGCGATTGTTAAAGTTAGTTCAGATAAATTATCTCTAGCGATTGGTAAGGCGGGACAGAACGTTCGTCTGGCCGCCCGCTTAACTGGCTGGAAAATAGATATTATTGAGGCGACCCCGGAAGGAGAAAAAAAGGTTATCGGTAGTGATGAGGCGGGAGAAGTTGAGGGGGTAGCGACTGACGGCGAAGAAGTCGTGGTCTCAGCTGATATAGAGCCAGCAGAAAATGTAATAGTAGAAGAAGGGGTTGCTTTGGAAGAAGCCTCGGAAGAAGCTCCAGAAAAAGAAGAGAAGTCAAAAAAAGCTAAAAAATCTAAAAAATAATAATTAAAATAAATTAAAAATATGTATACTAATTTATTTATTTTTGCTAGCGCGCTAGCAGCTCTAGTTTATGGAGCAATAGTTATCACTTCTATTTTGCGTTTACCGGAAGGGAACGACAAGATGAAGGAAATTGCTGCTGCGATTCAGGCGGGAGCGAAAGCTTTTTTAAACAGACAATATAAATCAGTCGCTATTGTGGCCGTTGTTTTGTTTTTAATAATTGCTTTTATTCCATCTCTCGGCTGGTTAACTGCCTTCGCCTTTTTAAGCGGCGCGCTTCTCTCGGCTTTAACCGGTTATATCGGTATGTTTGTCAGTGTCCGTGCTAACGTCAGAACGACGGAAGCGGCTCGAGGCGGTTTAAGTAAGGCTTTGAATGTTGCGGTTAAAGGTGGAAGTGTGACCGGTTTATTGGTAGTCGGTTTAGCTTTACTGGGCACTGCCTCTTTTTATTATATTACTCACGACTTACATGCTTTAATCGGTTTTGCTTTTGGTGGTTCTCTTATTTCTATCTTTGCTCGTTTAGGTGGTGGTATTTATACCAAAGCGGCCGATGTCGGTGCGGATTTAGTTGGTAAGGTTGAAGCTGATATTCCGGAAGATGATCCTCGTAACCCGGCGGTGATTGCCGATAACGTTGGTGATAACGTTGGTGACTGTGCGGGTATGGCGGCTGATTTATTTGAAACTTATGCCGTTACTTCTATTGCTGCTATGGTTCTTGGTAGTTTAGTTTTTGTCGGTAATGAAAACATTGTTTTATATCCTTTGGTTCTGGGAGCGGCTTCTATCATCGCTTCTATAATTGGTATCTTCTTTATTCGTTTGGGTAAAAGTCAGAATATTATGGCCGCGCTTTATAAAGGTTTAATTGCGGCCGGCCTTTTGTCTGCTATCGCTTTTTATCCGATTACGAAGTATATGATTAGCGCCGACATTAGTTTGAAAATTTATTTGGCGAGCTTAATCGGTTTAGCGGTTACCGGACTCCTGGTAATTATTACTGAGTACTACACTTCTACCGCTTATAAGCCGGTCCAAGAAATTGCCGAAGCTTCAACGACCGGACACGGTACTAATGTTATTGCTGGTTTGGCGGTTTCTATGAAATCTACAGCTTGGCCGGTGGTTGTGATTTGTTTAGCTATTTTAGGAGCTTTCTCTTTAGCCGGATTATATGGTATTGCTGTGGCAGCCATGGCCATGTTATCTATGGCGGGTATTATTGTTACTATTGATGCTTATGGTCCGATTACTGATAATGCCGGTGGTATCGCTGAGATGGCGGAACTAGGAGAAGATGTTCGTAATGTCACTGATCCTTTAGACGCGGTTGGTAATACTACTAAAGCGGTTACTAAAGGTTACGCGATTGGTTCGGCGGCTTTAGCGGCTTTAGTACTTTTCGCTGATTTTACTTTTAAGATTAAAGACGGTGGCGGACAGGTTCAGTTCTTAATTGATAATCCTTATGTCTTAGTCGGTCTTTTCTTAGGTGGTTTACTTCCTTATCTATTTGGAGCCATGGCTATGAAAGCGGTAGGACGTACTGCCGGTTCGGTAGTGGAAGATGTGCGTGCTCAGTTTAAAGAAAAACCGGGCATTATGAATAACACAGAAAAACCGGACTATGGTCGTACCGTTGATATCGTCACTAAAGCGGCTATTAAAGAAATGATTATCCCGGCTTTAATTCCAGTTGTTGCTCCGATTATTGTCGGTTTCGGTTTTAATTTGTTTGGCGCTGGTCACGGTTTAGAAGCGCTCGGCGGATTATTAGTTGGTTCTATTGTGACAGGAATTTTTGTCGCTATTTCTATGACTTCCGGCGGTGGGGCTTGGGACAATGCCAAGAAGCACATTGAAGCCGGTAATCACGGCGGTAAGGGTTCAGACGCTCATAAGGCGGCTGTAACCGGAGATACTGTTGGTGATCCTTATAAAGACACAGCCGGCCCGGCGATTAATCCTATGATTAAAGTTCTGAATATCGTCGCCCTTTTAATTGTCGGCTTGTTAATGTAATAAAAATTTATGAAAGTAGATAAAAAAGATTTGCCAAAATCGCAGATAGAATTAAGCGTGGAATTGACTGCGGAAGAATTAGCCCCTTATATTACTAAGGGTGCGGAAGAAGTAGCTAAAACCGTAAAAATTGAAGGTTTTCGCCCAGGTAAAGCGCCGTTTGACGTTTTAAAACAGAAAGTGGGAGAGATGAGTATTCTGGAGGCGGCCGCGAATATTGCGATTAGAAAAACTATTGATGAAGTGATTGAAAAAAATACCATGGGTCGTCAGGCCATTGGTCAGCCTCAAGTTAACATTACCAAGTTAGCTCCGAACAATCCTTTGGAATACAAAGTTATTGTTTCTTTAGTCCCGGAAATTGCTTTAGGAAAATATAAAGATTTAAAATTGAAGACTGAAGAGGCTCAGATTGATGATAAAGAATTGGATAAAGCTGTTGATGAATTAAGAGAGATGCGCGCTACGGAAGCGGTCGTTGATAGAGCGATAGAAAAAGGTGATAAGGTTACCGTTGACGTTCACTTGTTTTTAGACAAGGTCCAAGTGGAAGATGGCCATCATCATGACTTAGCTGTCTTAACCGGTAAAGATTATTTTGTACCCGGTTTTGATGATAAGTTAATGGGTGCCAAGAAAGGCGAAACGAGAGAATTTTCTTTACCATATCCCGATGATCATCATCAAAAAAATTTGGCCGGCAAGATGGTTGATTTTAAAGTAGAGGTTAAAGAAGTATATAGCCGTACTATCCCAAAACTTGATGATACTTTAGCAGCTTTCTTTCAGATGAAAGATTTGGCGGATTTAAAAAAGAATTTGCAGGAGAGCATGTTGAATGAAAAAAGTCGTTCTCTTAACTTGAAGAATGAATCAGAAATGATTGGTAAGATAGTGGAAGATACTAAATTTGGTGACTTGCCGGAGAATTTAATTACCAGCGAAACCAAAAATGTTTTAGCGGAACTGGAACAGAACGTGACCCGTCAGGGAGGGAAGTTTGAAGATTATTTACAACATTTGAAAAAGACTAAGGATCAGTTAATGTTGGAACTTACCCCTAATGCTATTAAGCGTGTGAAGTCCGCTTTAGTTATTAGAGAGATTGCGGTTTTGGAAAAAATAAATCCTAGTGATGATGAAGTAAAACAAAAAGTTGAGGAATTAAAGAAACAGTATGTCGGTAGGGAAGAAATTTTAAAAATGTTTGATGAGCCCGGCTATTTCAGCTACTTGGCCAATATTTTAACCAATGAGCAGGTGATAGCCAAATTAAAAGAATGGAATTATGCCCCAACTGGCGCACAACAGAAAAGCTAATTTTGAGTATGAGCTCTTAGACAGATATGAGGCGGGTTTAGTGTTGTCCGGAAATGAGACTAAAGCGGTTAAAGCCGGTCAGATTAGTCTCAAAGGTAGCTTTATTAGTCCCCGTAACAATAAAGGCAAGGTAGAGTTATATCTCCTTAGCGCCTATATTTCACCTTATAAAAGTGCTGCCTCGCCTAGCGATTGGGAGCCGACACGAGAACGTAAACTGTTATTACACCGTCAGGAGATTAACCGATTAATAGGGAAGAAGCTGGGAGAAGGCTTGACACTGATACCTCTCAAAATATATACTAAGCATAGTTTTCTGAAGCTGGAATTTGCCATTGCTCGCGGCAAAAAGAAGTATGATAAAAGGGAGAGCATTAAGAAAAGAGAGTTAGATAGAAGTCTAAGGTCTTTGACAAAGAGACAGATGAGATAAAGATAGGGGATGTCAGGCGTCGACAGCCGGACCTTTCTCTAAATAAGCAAAACGCGCTTAGCTAACACGTAAAACTGGCTAAAAAACATAAATGCCAAATCGGCTACAGCGTTCACTTGGTTAACTCCGAGCTACGCTCCTGTTGTCGCTTAATATAGCCACAACCATCGACGACGCCCAGGTTTCATAAGCGGCGTTCGGTGTCATAATCATGAGACTAGACTTTAATCGCGCTTTCCGGTTAATCTCGAAACAATAGGAAGATCGCTAGTATCGCTTTTCGTTCGTTTTCCTATGGTACTAGTCAAACAACAAAACGGACTACTTTTGTACACTTATTTACAGAAACCGGTTGGACATGGGTTCAATTCCCATCATCTCCACAAAGTATACTAAGATAAACGGTCCAGTGGTGGAACTGGTATACACGCAACACTTAAAATGTTGTGCCAACAGGCATGTGGGTTCGATTCCCACCTGGACCACCAGGCTAGATTTAAAGCAGAAGAATTGCGGGTATCGTATAGTGGTTATTATGTGAGCTTGCCAAGTTCAAGAGACGGGTTCGATTCCCGTTACCCGCTCCAAATAAAAACACAGGATTTTATCCTGTGTTTTTATTTTTGCTGTGTTAGTTTATGGGAATCGAACAGGTCAGAAGCGAGACGCGAGGGAACGGCGGAAGCCGGAACGAGCGGGCGAGCGTCGCTAAGCATCCGGGGGATGCTTAGCGCTGACCCAGGACAAGTGAGCCGGCCGCAATTCCGGCGGCCGGCGAGGGCGAAATTCCCGTTACCCGCTCACAAACAAAGGCAGTCCGAAAGGGCTGTTTTTTGTGTTATAATAATTATATAGTATAAAAATATATAGATGGACACTTTTCAATACAAGGCAGATTATAAATTTTTCCTTGATAAGCTTGCCGGAGGCGACGAGGAACTATTTAAGCGAAAATATTTAAAATTATTTGACTTTAGAGACCCAATTATTAAAAGAAAAGAGTTTAATTTAATAAGGAATAAGGTTTTTAAAGAATTAGTTTTGAAATATGGAGAGAAGTGCCAATTAAAAATACATCCAGATTGTAGCGAGGAAAAGAAGTTTGATGTTGACCATTTCATTCCTCTTTCAACAAATAAATTAAATAAAGAAATAAGAAATCTTCAAGCAGAAAAAGGTAAAAAGGTTGCTAGTCAAAGTTTTGGTTCTAATGATATTTCTAATTTTAAAATAGCTTGTAAGCGTTGTAATGCTTTTAAGAAACATAAGATTATTTAAATAATTAATAGTATGGATTTTTTTTCATCTTTATCTTCAAGTGATTGGATATTGCTAGCTACACTCATAGCCATTATTTGGTATTCTTTTGAAACTTATCAGCTTAGAAAGTCTCAAAAATTACAGATATTACTTAATATATTTTTTGAACAAACCAAAGACTGGGATAATGGAATGAAGGTAAGAACAAAGTTTCCTGAACAGTTGCAATATATTATTAGAGATAAAAAATATGACCCAAGATGGGCTTATTCGCCAGCTCGACATATTCCTGATAGTTGGTTTAGCCGATTACTTAAAAAGGTTAAATTTATAACCAAACTGTAAAAGGAGCTCCAAATAAAAACACAGGATTTTATCCTGTGTTTTTATTTTTGCTGTGTTAGTTTACGGGAATCGAACAGGTCAGAAGCGAGACGCGAGGGAACGGCGGAAGCCGGAACGAGCGGGCGAGCGTCGCTAAGCATCCGGGGGATGCTTAGCGCTGACCCAGGACAAGTGAGCCGGCCGCAATTTCGGCGGCCGGCGAGGGCGAAATTCCCGTTACCCGCTCCATATAGGGGGGTTTATAAATTCATAAGTCCCAGTGTTTACAAGAGCCTTCCCATTTTGGGAGGGCTTTTGTGTTTGTAGTAGTGTGAAGTTTTTTGACTTCTTACTTTAAAAGGGGGATGATTTAATATATAAATCTAAAATGTATATGACTGATGAAGAAAAATTAGAAATATTTAATAATAAGATAGATGAGTATTATTTATCATGCCTTGATAAAGGATTTGTAGCCTATTTTAATACCAAAGATAGAATCAACACATTGCCAGTCCCGATGATTGATATAGCAGAAATTTATAAAAAATTTAGTAAAAAATTAAAAAATATCCCACTCCATCAGCTAACTTATAAGTTAGTGGATGTAAAATTAAATTTTTGTTACCTCAAAACTACTAAAGAGCATTTTTATAGAGGGGCGACTTTGATTGTCGGGAATAATGAGCTAAAAAAACTAAACCCGAACACTTTCTCTTTATTAAGAGAAAACCACTATAGAATTTATCTAGTTTCTGTGTTAATAGAAAAATTATTAGATTTATTGCAAATAATTTTCTTTGATGAATTAGATGACCCCAAAAAAGATAAGTGGGGGAAGCTCGCTAATAAATTATGCAAAATTTCTATTTTAAATAAAAGTGAAGTTGATACAATAACAAACTTTAAAAACAACCGTACCTCTGAATTACATGAATTTTCAGCAACCATTGGATTCCTTTCGAAAAGTAATTGGAACCACTTTCAGAAAGAAGAATCTATGTTAACTTCTGTTTTACATAGAATTATAAAGTTGCCAGTTGAGTGAAATTAAAACCTAAATTTATAACCAAATAGCGAAAGGAGCTCCAAATAAAAACACAGGATTTTATCCTGTATTTTTATTTTTGTTTGTTGAGTTGAGGGAATCGAATAATTGAGCGACGATAAACGTGACTAAAGGAGCGTCGGAGGCGAACTATTTTCCTCTAAAGTAGAGAGTGATAAACAAGAAAAATAAAGATTAATTTCTGGAGGGATTATGGAGAAGGCAATTGCATCGGCTCAATTTAACACCCGAAGGTGATGTGCCTAAATTAAGAAGTGGCAGAGAAAAGATTTTTGTAACAGACAAAACTAAAAATTTATTAATATTTAGCCAGAATTAAATCCGTCCCCTTACACCTCAAATCAACTCCTCTCATTATCATTTTCATCTTCTATCTCTCCCACTATCTCCTCTAAAATATCTTCTAGCGTTATCAGGCCGACGAGCTTGTCTTTGTCTCGGTAGATAGCGGCCACATGTGTCCGTTTCTTAATCATCTTTTTAAAGACACTATAAATTTTTATATTCTCATCAACTTTAATGATGGGACTAATATATTTAGCTAATTCGTCTTGCCTATTATTACTATTAAGTACTTTCATGACATCTATAAGATGTATGTAGCCAATAATGTTGTCTTCCTGGTTTTTATAGACCGGATAACGACTATAACCCTCTTTAGCCATAAAATAGGCAATCTGATCTATCTCCGCTTCACCGTTGACGATAGATAGTTTATAGCGCGGTGTCATAATTGTTTTAGCCGGAGTATCGCCGAATTCCAAAATATTCATGATCATTTCATGTTCATTAAAATCCAGAACGCCGTGCTCCACAGCGATTCTACTTAAAGCACGAAATTCCTGTTCTGAAACTAGAGCTCGCTTTTTATTACCCGTCATTAAAATCAATAATTTCTCCAAAGGAAAAACTATGGGGTATAGAATTATTTCTAAAAATCTAATTATTGGCACAAACAACAAAGCCATCTTTTCTGCTCGCGCCTGACAGAAGGCTTTGGGAAACATTTCGCCAAATATTAAAATCAACATGGTAACTGCTCCGGTCGCTATACCTAAGGCGCCATTAGAAAATCTCTCACTCACCCATAAGCTAGTTATAGAAGCAATCAGAACGTTAACGACATTATTGCCGAGCAAGAGAATTACTAGCAGTCGCTTTTTGTGGCTCAAAACCTGCTGCACGATCTTGGCATTAACTTTCTTAGCTATAACCAGAGATTTTACGCTGCCCGGAGTCAAGGAAAACAGAGCAATCTCCATGCCGGAAAACCAGCCGGAAGCAATAATGAGCAACAGAATATAGACAAAAAACATAGCACTTATAATTATGAATATTATTAATACTGCTCAGTTTACGCACATTTCGGACAAATGACAAGAGGCTTTAGACGTAGATTCGGTAATAATAGTAGCCTGCTCAATATTTTTAATAATTTCTTGCCAAGCGGCTACTTGGCCACGATGTTTTCTC
>Ga0210057_1001901_pt1 | contig 30844 bp, 20 predicted proteins | sample CryGeyCG2114_010_2_FD_183968 | JGI IMG/M metagenome (GOLD analysis project Ga0210057, IMG submission 183968) | Groundwater microbial communities from aquifer - Crystal Geyser CG10_big_fil_rev_8/21/14_0.10 (SPAdes) (version 2) | ecosystem: Environmental > Aquatic > Deep subsurface > Groundwater ...
TTCTTTACCGAGTGCGAAGTGCAATGAGGACATATTTTTCATAGTGTGTTACGAAAAATCACAGCATATCTCAGCTCTACCAAGCGCAAAAGTCCTTATTTCAGCCTGCAAAAATGTCCACATGCCCAACGATTCATTTCGTTCCCCGGGCATTCTACTGTTTTGCTTGTGTTTGACCTCACCCCCCGGCCCCTCTCCTGCGGAGCAGGAGAGGGGAATGCCGCCCATAGGCGGCAAGGGGTGAGGTCAAACACAAGCAAAACGAAAAAGACCCCACATTGCTGTGAGGTCAGAGAATTGTTTCGCCCTCCTTTGGATAAAAATTCAGGAAAAGAATAGCTTCACAGCAACAAGCACTGTTGCTATGGATGTGAAAACACCTGAGAGACAAAGAAGATTGATTATCCTCTGCCTGTCTCGGGATACAAATGCCCCGCCGAAGAAAAATACGACGCCGACCAGCAGAATAGCAAACAATGTCACAAGGAATTTGGTTTCCATGATTTTCTTCTCCTTGAAGAAGGCCTAAAAGCAAAAGAGCAAAACAATGCCAACACCATAAGAATCTCTGGCCAAAAAGTACATTATTCTATACACTATTTTGCTTTCCCTCCTCTATGCAACAGCGCACCCTCCTCTTCCTCTGTGCCCTATTAACTGCCCTCAGTCTCCTTGCATACAGGGAACTCCAATTGCAGCCGGACGGGGGGCTCCATGCCTACTTTTTAGATATTGGACAGGGCGATGCCACACTCCTGGTCACTCCATCCGGTAAACAGATTTTGGTGGACGGCGGTCCGGATATGAAAACTCTGGAACACCTGGGAAAGTTTATGCCGTTCTTTGATAGAACTATAGAACTGATGGTTCTCACACACCCGAATGTGGATCACTTCCAGTCTTTTGCAGAAGTGCTGCGCCGTTACAACGTGGAACGCTTTCTTCTTGCCGGTTCGGACTACTCTTCTTCTGCCTATGAAGAACTCCTGCAGGAAATTGAGAAAGAAGGTGCGGGAGTCATCCTCTCCAACCCGGAAGAAGACATTGTGATGGGGGACGGCGTAGTGCTGGACGTGATCTGGCCGGGAGTGGAAGATCTTGGAGAACCGGACTCCAACGATGAGTCTGTGACTGTGCGGGTGCTCTATGGTGCACATTCCATTCTGCTCCCGGGAGACATAGAGGAGCCTGCGGAAACGGCGATTCTTCATTCCACAGAAAACTTGAAATCCGCTGTGCTCAAAATCCCGCACCATGGCAGCAGATCTTCTTCCTCCACAGGATTCATACTTGCTATACAACCGAGCCTCGGCATTATTTCTGCCGGGAAGAACAATAATTTCGGACACCCGCACGCAGAGATTGTGGAGCGGTATGAAAAGATGGGGATTCCGCTACGCTCTACGGTAAAAGAAGGTACAATTTCCCTCGTATTCTCAATATCATCTTCCTTTTAAGTGAAGACCCTCCTTCTCCTCGCCGGCCGCTCCGTGCGTTTTTGGCCGCTTACGGAAAAAACACTGTTTCCTCTCTGTGGCAAAACACTGCTGGAACATCAAATAGAGCGACTGCGGACCGGTGGCTGTACGGAGATTATTTTGGTTGGCGGAGAACACAATTTGGCACAGGCCAAAGCACTGTTTCCGGATCTTCCGACGGTAGAACAGGAGAATTTGGAATGGGGAATGCGGGGTGCTCTCCTGAGCGCACTGCCTTCCTGCGGGAGTGAGCCGGTAATGGTTGTGGGTGGGAATGATGTGATAGACGCAGAAGGCTACATGTCACTTATGGGACATGCCGCAAAGGCGGACGGGGCACTTTTGGCTCAAAAAGTGGATCGGTATTTCCCGGGGGGTTACCTTACGCTCAGTGTGAATAACCGTATTTCTTCCATTGTTGAAAAACCGGGAGAAGGAAAAGAGCCCGGTGATCTTGTAAATATCGTTGCCCATATTCATAATAATGCAGCACTCTTGCTGGAGGCGCTGGATGGTGTGGATGAAAGTCGTGATGATGGGTATGAACAGGCACTTCAGGATCTCTTTCTTTCTCATGTCTATACCGCTGTTCCCTATGAGGGGAAGTGGCAGTCAGTAAAATACCCGTGGCATCTGCTTCCGCTTTTGCATTTATTTCTATCTGAAATCAAAAAACCTTCCATTCATAAAACGGCAGACATTCATCCCACTGCTGTTATAGAGGGACCAGTGATTATTGCAGAAGGGGTAAAAGTGATGCCGCATGCTGTGATTCGTGGTCCCTGCACCATTGGTGCCCGCAGTATTGTGGCTAATAATGCTCTGGTCCGGGACTCCAGTATTGGAGAAGATTGTGTGGTGGGTTATAACACCGAGGTAAAGGGGAGTGTGCTGAGTAGCCATGTATGGACCCATATGAGCTACATTGGAGACAGTGTTATAGGTCGAAATGTTTCTTTTGGGGGGGGGACAATTACGGCAAATCTGCGGCTGGATGAAGAACCCATCTCTTCATCTTTACAAGAGGAATCGCTGGATACAGGCCTTCTTAAATTTGGCAGCATTATTGGAGAAAATTGTCGTTTGGGCATACAGGTGGGTATAAGCCCCGGTGTAAAAATAGGTGCAGGCACGTTTGTTTCCAGTGGTGTGCATGTTCCGGAGGATATTTTGGAAGGAAAATATGCCCGCATGAAGAATGGAATGTTTCATGTGTCAGATAATCGATGTAGTGCACCGGACCCCAGCCTGCGGAAGCACTACAAGACGGCAGTAGAAGACAGAGGTTAATATGTTCTTTCCACACCCTTCCACAATTTAAAAGAGTTTCGACTCTCCTCGTTTCTCCTATGTTCCACACTCTTTTCCACCATCCTTTTCTTTTTTGGCTCTCTATAGCCTTTTTTCTGCCCTCCTCTTTCTTCCTCTGTCTGAGAAGGGTTTTCCACATGTTTTCCACTTCTTCTGCACTTTTAAAAATGCCTCTGTTTGCCATCCTCTTACAATATTTTAACTCTATAAAATACTTTACAGAAGTTTTCCACGAAATAGACTGTAAATCCTTCTGTTTGGGAAGAGCTTTCTATGACTACGAATTATAATTATACTCTTATTCTCTTATACTTATAACGTATGAAATTTTCCTGTAAGAAAGATGATCTCCTTCAGGCACTCAATCTTGTGAGTCGTGCAATAGGCGGGCAGCAGGCATTACCTATTTTGGGAAATATTCTTTTAGAAGCAGAAGGAAAACGCTGTATGGTGAGTGCCACAGACCTAGAGTTGAGTATTATTACAAGTTTTGAGGCAAATATAGAAAATGAAGGATCCATCACTATTCCTGCAAAAGCTTTTCTTAACTTTGCACAGTATAATTTTGATGATGAAATTCTTCTGGAAACAAATGAGGGAACCCAACTAAAGTGCACATCTGAGCGGGCAAAAACAGTTATAGCCGGGGAATCTGCGCAGGAATACCCCACCATTACTCCCATAGAAAAAGAGACCACATTCTCTCTGCAAGTCGGTCCTCTTTTAAATGCGCTCCATATAGTGACTTTCGCTTCCGCCCGCACCACTCTGCGGCCAGTGCTTTCCGGTGTGTATTTACGTGCGGAGAAGGGAAAGCTTATTTTTGTGGCTACAGATAGTTACCGTCTTTCCGAGTGCAGCATAGATGCTGACGGGAGCGGAACAGATATTTCCTGTATTATTCCAACAAAAGTTTTAGAAGAGCTTCGTTCCATCCTTGGTTCCCGTAAAGGTGAGGAGGAAGAGAAGGATGAGAAAGGCGAGAAGAAAAAGAAAGGTGCCTCCTTTAAAGAAAAAGAGGTGGAAGTCTCTCTGAGCAGTCAGCAGATAGAAATACGAACCGGTAACACCATTCTCCTTTCCCGCCTTATAGATGGAAAATTTCCTGACTATCAGCAGATTATTCCCAAAGAGAGCAAAACAACTGTTTCTCTCCCCACCAAAGAACTTATGACGGTTGTGAAACGAATGCACTACTTTGCAAAAGAGATCAACAACAATCTCACATTCACTTTTAAGAAAAAAAGTGTGCACATTACCACCCCCCAAACACAGTCGGGGCAGGATGAAACCACACTTGAAGTAAGCAGCGAAGGAGAAGACAATAAAATAGCTCTGAGTTCTTCCTACCTTCTCGATTTCCTTACACATATAGACGATGAGGAAGTAGAGATACAACTGGCGGACAGTATGCATCCTGCTGTGTTTCGTATTTCTTCCAATCCATTCTTCCTTCATTTGATTATGCCGCTGCGTATAGCGGAAGAATAAGAGTATTTCTTTAGCTGCTCTGCGGATTCCCGTGCGGCGGACCATTCCCGAATATTCAACTGATATGCCCTTGGTTTTTCTGTCGGAGCACATTCTCTTCTGTCCACCTCACCCTGCCTTTCCTCTTTTTGGGGAGAGGAGAAGAGGAAAAGTAAAAAAGTATGTGCCATTTCCAATAGTAGTATTAAAAGCAATGTTCATTAAAGTTTATCTATGAAGCCCTCAGTCTTTCTTGGCAACAAAACGCACCAGGAACTTACACAACTGCTCCAAAAGAAGCGGAGACTTATTCTATCCGGTGCCTCGAATGAGACCGCAAAGGCTCTTATCACCAGCACTATTCTCCATCATCATCCACAGTCTGCACTTCTCCTCACAGAGAAGGATACTGTTGCAGAGTCTTTACGGCATTGGCTCAATTTTTTTGATATTGAATCGCATATTCTTCTCCCTGTGGAGAATGAGGAGGGGCACATAGATCCTGCGGCACTTCAGGAATTTTTGCTGTTTATGCAGGGTGAACAAACACGTGTTTCACTTATTACACAGGAGTTGTGGGACACAGAATTTCCATCCTTCCATGAACTCCAGAAAGGAGTGGTGACCCTTAAGAAGAATGAGAAACTGGATTTTACAAAAACTATAGAAGAACTCATAGAACACGGATACAGCCATGGAGATGACCTGTATCTGCAACCCGGGGAATACCGGAGAGCCGGTGATACATTTGATATTTTCCCGATCCAGGCCACACACCCCTATCGCATTTCCTTTGATATAGACACAGTCGAGAAGATTTTGGCAGTGGATAAAGATGATCTCTCTCTCACGAGCGATGCGGGGGACGCACTCAGAATGTTCCCCGTGGTGTATGGAGAAACAGCCCTGCTCAGCGAACAACTTTCTGCCAAAGCACTTTTGATCATTGATGACTTAGATGAGGTGGAAGAACCTCTCCACCTTTCGGTGTTGCGGTTTACACCATTTCCCAAAACAGAAGAGAACCATGCCCATCTCCGTTACCTTTCTGTGCTCAAGTTCTACACCCTTACGGATTTCCTCAACGATGTGCGTGATAAAACACAGCAAAAGTGGAGTCTCTTTGTGGTGACAAAGCGTATAGAAGAGTTGCAGCAAATCTGTAAGGAAGAGCACATCCCTTACACACTGGAAGCGGAGAACAGGGAGGGTGCTCTTACCCTCCTGCCGGCGGAGCAAGATGACCTGTTGCCACACTCTCTGCAAAACCCCGACTTACACATAGCCCTCCTCACCGACCGTGAAATTTTTTCACTCAAAAAATCAAGTAAGCAGCGCAGTGTGCAAAAACTCGCTCTCGATTTTATAACATCGCTCACGCCCGGTGACTATGTGGTGCACATGGAACACGGTATCGGTCACTTTGAGGGAATGACGCAAAAGGAAGTGGATGGCACTTCCCGGGAGTATCTGGAACTTACCTATGCAGAAGGAGACAAGCTCTTCATACCGGTAGACCAGGCCGACAAGCTCAGTAAATTCGTGTACGAAGAGGGGAATGAGCCGACACTGACCCGGCTTGGAACAGTGGAATGGAAAAAGATTACAGAGAAGATGAAGCTGGAAACACAAAAAATCGCAAAGGAACTTTTAGAGCTCTATGCCAAGCGTGCCGGAGCAAAAGGATTTTCCTACGGAGAGGACACCAAAGACATGCAGAAGTTTGAAGAGGCATTCCCCTATCAGGAAACACCGGGGCAGCTAAAAGCCATTGCCGACCTGAAGGCAGACATGGAAGATGACCACCCCATGGATCGTCTCATTTGTGGAGACGTAGGTTTTGGTAAAACAGAAGTTGCGATGCGTGCGGCTTTTAAGGCGGTGCAGTCTGCCAAGCAGGTTGCCGTTGTTGCGCCTATTACCATTCTTGCCGACCAGCACTTTCATAACTTCTGTGAGCGTATGAAAGGCTTTCCTGTGCGCATAGAAATGTTAAGCCGCTTTCGCACACCCAAAGAGCAGAAAGTTATTCTGGAGCGTCTCCGGAAGGGTGATTTGGACATTGTAATAGGCACACACCGGTTGCTCCAGGACGATGTGAAGTTCCACAATTTAGGACTTGTAGTGGTAGATGAAGAGCAGCGATTCGGTGTAAAGCAGAAGGAGCATCTTAAAGAAATGCGGGCATCCGTGGATATTCTTACACTTACGGCAACACCCATTCCACGCACGCTCAATTTGGGACTTCACAAACTTCGGGACATTACCACCATTACCACACCTCCGCCCGGGCGTTTGCCGATTATCACGGAAGTCCGCAAATACTCCGACCAACTTACCCGCCAGGCCATTACGTTCGAACTTGATCGAAAAGGCCAGGTGTTCGTGCTCCATAATCGTGTGGAGACCATAGATGCTTTTGCGGAGAAATTGCAGAAGATGGTGCCTCAGGCAAAAGTGGTTGTGGGTCACGGGCAACTGCGGCCGGATGAACTGGAACAACGTATTTTTAAATTCAAACAGGGAGACTTCAATGTGCTCGTGAGTTCCACCATCATCGAAAATGGCATAGACCTTCCCCGGGCGAATACTCTGGTAGTGAATGAGGCCGAACGATTCGGTCTCTCTCAGCTTTACCAGTTGCGTGGACGTGTGGGCCGCAGTTCCCTGCAGGCCTTTGCCTACTTCCTCTACCACTCCCAGAAGCTCAAAGATGACGCCAGGAAGCGTCTGAAGGCTATAGTGGAGGCCTGTGAGCTCGGAAGCGGCTTCCAGGTCGCTATGAGGGACCTCGAGATCCGTGGAGCAGGTGAGATTTTAGGTGCGCATCAGTCGGGTTCCATGCAGACAGTGGGGGTAAGCCATTACCTGCGCATGCTGAAGCAGGCAGTGGAAGAGCTTAAATCCGGTGCATCCAGCGGACCGCAGGAAGATCTGAATGTAGAAATCCAGTTGCCCATAGAAGCCCTGCTCCCTTCCTACTACATTCCCGACGAGCAGGAGAAAATTTCAGTCTACCAAAAGCTTGCCGGCAGCGAAGACGAAGGCATTCTTGCAGAATTCAAAGAAGATCTTCGGGAAGAATTTGGAGATCCTCCCAAACAGGTGCTCAATCTCTTTGCACTCCTCCATCTTAAACTTACCTGTCGCCGCTGTGGTGTGGTGCGTGTAAAAATGGAAGATGCGGGACGTGGCGGAAGAGAAATTGTGCTTACACTCAGTTCCCATGTTACTGCCAACGAAATTATGCAAATTTTAAATGTGAACTCCAAGTGGCGTATTAGCGGTTCATTACTTCGTCTGAATGAAGAACATCTCTTGAAAGGAAAGGGAAAGAATGATGTGGAGTGGACACAACATCTGGAACAAGAAATTGCAGCGCTGGAGCCAAAGAAAAAATCAAAGAAGAGCTGATTGTGGCTAGAGCTAGAGCCAGGGCAAGGCCTAATGCTAGTCCCATCCCTCCTCTCATGGTATACTTTGGTGATATGAGCGCACCTATGCAGAAAGAACAAAATCCCTTCACAAGCGGGGATGCAGAACACTGGTCTACAGATCAGTGGAATGCCTATGTTGCCAGTGAGTCGTTCATACGCCACTATACTCAGGGGGGTTTGGTGGATACGGATACTCTCGTGAAAGGCATTGGCCTACAGGGATATTTACTTCTTATGGAACATTGCCCGCATGTGGTGATTTTAGAAGGGAAAATTGTGGATGCCGATACATCCGATGGAAAAAAAATTCTTGGACGGGCTTTGCAGGAAGGAACACTGCCACTCGAAACACTTGTAAATGCAGGAATTCTCCCCGGAGAAAAAGCCGACGATGCCATGCAGGATGCCATAAGCACTTTTTCAGACTGCATGAAAGACGACAGTGAGTGGAGTGAGGAGGAGGCGGATGAAGCCATGCATTGGGCACCGGATCAGTGGAGAGAAGCCCTGCGTTACAGCAATTTCTCCAAAAACTTTACCTCCGGAGGCGTGGTGCAAATAGCCAAACTACACAAAGCTGACATGCCCGAACAGCTCATCAACCGTATGACAGAGCGGGCACTCAACCTTGTGCAGGTAGAAGACCAGGTGCTGGATGCCGATACAAATCCCGGCATTGCACTTTTGGAAAAGGCTCTTTACGAAGGGAAGGTAACCCTGGCACGCTTAATAAAAGCCGATATTTTTACACAGAATGAAGCCCTGGAACTTCATCATTCTGCCGTCACTTTTGCAGAGCGACATCTCAAAAAAGAGGCGGAATGGGGAGAAGAGGAGCGCAATACAGTTCTCTCCTGGATTCCCGAACAGTGGGATGCATTTATAGATACGGTGCAATTTGATTCCTTTGTTGAAGGGGGAATTCTGGACATCCAACTGCTCAAAAAACAGATGGGAACAGAAACGTTTGGTCTGATGGTAGAGCGAGCACATATGCTTACAGAAGTAGGATCGGAAGTAGTGCTTGCCTCTTTGCCGGCTGGCAGGAAGTTGCTCTATGAAGGTGTTTCTGAAGGGAAGGTAAGCCTGAAGACACTTGTGCGTGCGGGGCTGCTTACGCAAAAGGAAATGGAAGATCGTCTGGCAAAAGCAGAGCGCACGGCTACATCCTGTTTTGCAAAAGGCGCTGTGTGGGATTCTGCAAGCGTAAAAGAAGCACAGCACTGGTCTACGGATGAGTGGGATAGCGCACTTTCCGGCACAGACTTTCTCACCAGGTTTATAAAAAACGGTGTGGTGCAAAAAGATCGTTTTGAGGGCGTAATGGACGACACACTGTTCCGTCACATGGTTGCACACTCTACTTTTTTACTAACAGTAGGAGAGAAAATTTTCGATCTCCGCACCCCGGAGGGAAAAGCTGCTGTAGAAGAGCTCCTGTGGAAGGGTGATATTCTCGTAAGCACAGGCGTGGCTGTGGGTCTCATTTCTGCAGAGGATGCAGAGGCTCTCTACAAAGAAGCTCGTTCTGTGGCAAAGCGCAATGTGCGGGAAGATACAGTCTGGAGTGATGCAGACAGAAAATTGGCTTTGGCATGGAGTGCTGACCAATGGAATAAAGCTCTGGAAGCAGTCAATTTTTCAGCAGTTTTCACTGAAAACGGTGTGGTCAGCAGGGACAAGGCGATTGTTGCCATGGGTCCGCCTCTCTATGAGTCTATGCTCAGGAGGTCCAAATATTTTGCAACAAAAGGAGGATTGGTTTATGACCTGTCTACAAAGGAGGGGCGCTCAGCTGTCACTGAAAATTAGAAACTAGAAATTAGGGATTTGAAATTGTGATTTTCTCATAGCTCGTGGCTGTCAGCAAGATCCAAAGAAAAAGGAAAAAGACTCCTAATTTCTAGTTTCTAGTTTCTAAATGGTCTCTGGTAAAAAACCCAAAATTCTGCTAAAATAAGAGGATTTATAACAATGATGCCCGAAGACAAAACAAAATCAGGTGAATCAGCGCTTGATCCCGAAATTCAGGCGCTCATCCCCTCCGGCACAGAAATTTACGACTTCCTTATGGCTCCCATAGAACCCGAGCTCCTCAGTAGCAGTATCCCTACACTTCGGGAGAAGTATGCCGGGGAGTCTGAGGAAGAGAAGCAAAAACGTCTCGACCGCTACAACACAGCCTTTGCCGCATACGACAAGGCATATGATGAATGGATTTCCGGTCTGAAAGTTGCCGTAAAAGAAGAACGCACTACAGCCTATAAAGCTGCGGAGGTAAAAGTAAAAGAAGAGGATGAGGAGGCTCTCACGGAACTCGAAAAGAAATTCGGCACTGTAAAAACTTCCAAAAAATAAGATGCACCTTTATTCCTCACATCGTTTTCGGATTCTGCAGGAAGAAAGGATGTGTTTTATGTCACAGGAGGTGCCTAAGACACCTGAGACTCCAGACGTTCCAGATACATTTGATCCGCTTACGATTGCTTCGGGCATTGTTGATGGTATTAGCAATAGCGTGAAGGGTATAGGAGACAGCATGAGCAATACCATGGATGATTTAGTGAATGCAGGAACAGATGTAAGTGCGTTTATGTTTAAAAAAATGAAAGACTATAAGGAACAAAAGAAAAGCAAACAAAACTCCCAGGATACCCAATCATCTTCACCAGACACAAAGCAAAAAGTAGATCCACAAGAACGAAAGAAACAGCGTGAAATAAATGTCATAGGTTCCATACAGGAAAGTTATGATGAGGCACCAGATAAATTGGTTTGGCTCAATAGTCCTCAAAACCAAAAGTGGCTTACACGTGTTGTAAATTACACCGGTAGGGTCCCGGATACTGCAACAGGCAGACTTACGTTTGCGCAAACAATTGATAGTGCTCAGTTCAATTTGGCAAGCCTTGCAAAAGGTGCAACTGATTTTGCTGCAAAAAAAATGGAACAAAAAAAAGGTACTCCGGCGAAGTCTATGGACGTGAAGCAAGTAGTAAAAAATAAAAAAGAAAACAGCGAATTTTCAGATTTTACTAAAGTGCTGGAAGCACTCTATAAACTTCTCACAAAACTTCTGGAAAAATTGGATACCAAAGAGAGTAATAAGGCGGCAAGTGAAAAAACCACTGAAGACGAAAAAAAGAAAACAGAAAAAGAAATATCTTTGCAAATTGATCAAGAGCGGGAAAACGGAAAAACACAGGAAAAAATGCTCGCAGAAACAAATGCGAGTCTCAATAAAAGCAAAGAGGAAGCAAAAGTCCTAAAGGGCACAGGGGAGGGCAGTATCGCAGCAGTGAAGCGTGATATGGATGCCATAGATTCCCGTAAAGATGATTTAAGAGAAGAAGGAAAAGATCTCGACAAAATGAAGAATGATCTTACGGCAAAGGTACAGGGTATGGAGAAACGCCTGAATCAACTTGATAATGTCATTATTCCTAATTTAGAGACCAGACAGAGTGTTCTTAGCCGCGAAATGGATGCAGGAAAACAACTAAGCCAAAAAGAGCTCCTCGAACTTGCAGGTCTCACCCCCACACTTAGTGATCTACTTATTCAGCAATTTGGTGAAGAAATAAGCAAACAGTTCGGTGTAGCCAAATGTGAAACACAGAAAGACGGGACATATGTCGTATATGTAAACAAGGAAGGGCTACTCAATGTTGTTGCTGAAGAGGGTAAAATTACGGAAGCGCAATTAGAGGATCCAAAATGGGTAGAAACTGCCAGGCAGAAACTTCGGGAAGCAATTGATGGCAAGACAGAGGTAAAATCAAAAAAATCCGCACCAGAAACAGTGGTGCCGTTATCAGAAATTCCGGAAAAAATGAATGTGGAACAGCAGCGTGATTTCTACCTTAAAATGCAGGAGGGTTACGACAAAGATCTTGCCACGGCAAAACAAGCAAAAGGAGCAAATTTTTCTATTGAAACCTTTAACAGTGAATGGCTAAAGGTGAACAACCCCTCCCTAGAAAAAGTTGCAGGACTAACATTTAATACATTGGGATCTGAAGAAACGCAGGAAATGGCTAATGCAGCGAAAAATTTGACCGAGCAAATGAAGGAAGAAGCTGCTACAAATTTTGAAACTATAAATAATGCACTTTTCCAAAATCAGGAACTTGTATCTGTATCAGGAATTGGTTATTCATCTTCCGAGGTTTCCGACTTTCAGCTCGCAAAAGTAGACAGTGCAAAATTCATCGAAGCGCTCAAAGCTACAAAGGAAGTTTCTGGTCTGCCCGACGCTATTACTCTCAATATAGTCAAAAATGCAAAAGAAAATGGGTACCGTGACAACGGATCTTATCTGGAGCTAGATGTAAGTTATGCGGATATAACTAACCCAAAGGCACTCAAAGAAAGATTTACAAACTTTGCTATGGTACAGGAAAATATTCGAAAGAATTTAAATACAGCACTGGGGAGTAAGTTGCAGGTACTTACCAGAGACATCATTGGGGGGAAAGATGCAAAACTGATTCGTGAAGCAAAAGAAGGGTTTGAAGCTGCAGCAGAAAATGAACTACTGCTCGGAGAGGTAAAAATAACAACTAAACAGTTAAATGCATGGATAAAAAACAATACCAGTGACCCTCTTATTCAAAGAGCTATAACTTATACCCCGAATGGTTTGGAGGTTAATGATTCTGTGGTTCAGAAAAACAAAACGGAAAAAAATATGGAGATTTTTGAGGAAACTCTTGCTGATGCAAGGAATAAAATATCAATTCTTTTCAAAAAAATGCGTGCGAGTATTACAAAAAAAGTACAAAAGGGAGAAGGGGATGCTCAACGACTCACAGATTTTCTACAGTTGATCAATAGACCAGGTGGAATTAATGATCTTCTTACAAAGTCGGAAAACAGTGAGTATACGCCCCAAGTAAGGATGGCATACATCGAGAATGCAATGGAGAAACTTTCTGGAGGTAGTGCAGATTCCAACGTAGATTTTCTTGTTACAGCAAGGCAGGCACTCGAAAAACTTGAAGGGTCTCCTGTTTAAATTTCTTTTAAAACTACATACAACTTAAACATACTCACATGAATTACTCTCATTTCTACCACAGAATTTTCTCCGAAGCACGTTTGTGCAGGTTTGAACAAATGCCCCAAAAAGAAGGTCCACCGGAAGCAGAAAGGACCGATACAGATCCAATATCCTCTGAGGACGATGTACCCAAACAATCCGATGCAAGTCAAAAAAAAGCCGAAAAAGATATTACAAATGAAACTGACAGAGAAGTGAAGAGATTCAAGGAATTGAATGATGAAACTGGTGCAAATGCAAAAATTGACAAAGATGGTCCTTTTGGAAAAGTACTTTCATCCATTCGTGGGGTACCAAAGGAGCAGGCAGAAGATGCAGGGATGCTTACCCCAAACACATCTGAGGAATCTTCTAAAGAAGAAACGGTTGCAGACATACAGGAGCCCAAAGAGGCAGTGAGTCCTGCAGAGATTGTAGCCTCTCTTTCTCCTGAATCTGCAGTTGTCTGGAGAAAATACATAGATCATTTGGTGGATAATGGTCTGGATCTAACCTCGGATGAAGCACAAAAACTTAAACAAGCAGCAAAAAGTTTATCTGATGCACAAAAGGAAAAAGACCCTACAGCACGTACACAACTCGCAGAAACAGCAAAGCAACAAATTAAAAATGCGTTGGATTTTGTTCATGCAGTAGTACCCGATGCAGATACTGATCCATTTACTCTACAAATACTGGAGCAAGGTCTACCCGGCGTGGAAGATGTAATACATGTTGTGGATGATGCAGTTTCTACAACAGTAGAAGGTGCTCAATCCATCGGAGCAGGTATTGCAGGTACTGCTGCCAACATAGCAGCCTCCGTAGAACAATTGGTGAACCAAGAAACTTCAACAGAGACCGTTCAGGAAAGACCCAAAGCCCTTAGGGCAATCTATAATCAATTTATTGCCACTATTAATAATTCGGCTCTGGTAGCTATGAACTATGAGTCCAATACTGCTATAGATAACCTACAAAGAGCAATGAGCCTTCCTCCAGATCAGTTTGCACTGGCTTTGGCGAAAGAAATAAGTAACTACAACACACAGGTCGACACCAATATAAGTGGCGGAGTGATTATGGAAACAGATCAACAGCCCAAAAAAATCATTCTTAGTGCCGGAGATATAACTCATCTTGGCTTACAGGAATCACAATTGGCAGGATTAAATCTAAGAGAAGAAGGAGAAGGCACCAAGCCAATAATCGCCGGCATATAAGTGCATAGAGATTTCTCTACTTAATCCCATAGAATGCCACTGCATCTGCCTGCCGGTATGTAAGCTGGCGGTGCTTTACTTCGATTGCCGTGGTTGTGTCATGTAAGTGCGCTTCACACGCCTTTGTGTGGTGCCGGGAAGAGGACTCGAACCTCCACAGGATTGCTCCTACCAGCTCCTAAGGCTGGCGCGTCTACCAATTCCGCCATCCCGGCATATATTCACCAATGGTGATAAAAGATCCGTTATTGAGTCATTCACCCTGCCATAGTCCGCAAGAAGCGGACGAAGGCGGGCCGCCATCCCGGCACTTGAGAAAATAATTATCTGTCCAATTGCTTAAGGTCTAGCTTTAGCCATTCCTTCCTACAACCAGACTTGAGGTATTTTTCTCTATTCCTGGCATTCTGTCGAGTAAAGAACTCTTCTGTATGCACAATTTGAAATGGAAATGGTATCACAGGAACATCTACAACTTCTTTGTGTCTTTTTCTTTTCCAACATTTGCACCTTTTATAACAGCTTCATTGCTGAGTTTGCGTTTTAGAGTGTCTGCTTCCTGATGTGCCTGATGCATTTCAACCACAGATGTTGCAATGGTACTTTCCTTTTTCTTCTGTGCTTCCTTCTTTGTAGCGCGTTCATTTTCCAGTGAAGCACCCAACTCCCTTTTTGTTGTTGTCTGTATTTGCGCCTCCTTTTTGCGGAATTCTACTTCCACAATACTCTTTTTCTTCTGTACCTGCTCACGGAGTTTCAGCAGTTTATTTTCCTGGTCCCGTTCCAGTTGTTGCTCTCTGCTCTTGCGGGAGGACTCCGGTATGCCTTCCAGTTGCAGTTTGCCCCGCTGGAGGTCCCTGATATACAACAGTTTCTGCTGTTGCTCCCAGGCATCTACCTTAGTGATTTCTCTTTTCCGCTCTTCCTGCGCGTCCATAAGGCTTTTTTTCATGTTATTTTCTGCGTCTCCACGTTTTTTTCTGCTCACTTTCTCTGCATTTTTCTCTGCCGTTTTTGCCTCACTCTCCGCCTGTTGTTTTGCCTGGAATGCCTTCTTTTTCGCTTTTTCTTTCATTTCCTCCGCCTTCTTTTCGGCCTCCTCTTTTAAGCGTGTTACTTCCATTCTCCTTTGATTCTGATGACTGAGTTCTTTCATGTATTCCACTTGCTCCCTCTGCTTTTGTTTTTTCTGTTCTGCTTCTTCCTGAAGTCGTTTTGCTTCCGCTTCCTTCTGCTTTTTCATCTCTTCCACTTCCTTTTTGCGTTCCTGTTCCCGGCGTTTAAATTCTTCCTTCTTCTCCTCTGCTTTTTTCTGCTCCATTTCCTCCTGCTCTATACATTCCTTAGCCTGCGCCTGTTGCACTTCCTTCTTTTCCTGGCGCACCTCCCGCCGCTGCAGTGTTTTTTCGCGCTCTTCTTCACGACGCTCCATACCCTTTTGCATAAGGGCATTCAGTTCCTCTTTCATCTGCTTTTCGGGTGGGATGAGGGGATCGGCCATAATATATTATTTTAGCATAAAATTAGATATTTATATAGTCTGCTCATTTTGCACCCGCTCCAGATTGGTCTGCATTAAAAGAGGATTACTCTTCTTCTATAAACCGTATTCCCAATTCCGCTATCTGCTCCTCGGGCATAGGAGAAGGAGCTCCCAGCATCAAGTCTTTTGCCTTTTGGTCCTTGGGGAAGGCAATAACTTCCCGGATGTTGGGTTCGCCTGCAAAGAGCATGCACACACGGTCAAGACCCATGGCGATTCCTCCATGTGGAGGAGCGCCATACTCAAAAGCTTTTAAGAGGTGGCCAAAACGCCTTTCGGCATCCTCATCGGTAATCTGCAGGACATCAAAGACTTTCTTCTGCAGATCCCGTTCGTGAATACGCATAGAGCCTCCTCCTACTTCCACACCATTAAGCACCAGATCGTAGGCGTTCGCTCTGGCAGAGAGTGGATCTTTTGCGAATACCTCTACATCGTCCGGGTGAGGACGTGTGAACGGATGATGAACAGCTCCAACCGCTCCAGTTTCTTTGCTTTTTTCAAACATGGGGAAGTCTACCACCCACAGGTAACTCCATACACTCTCATCAATCATATTGAGCCTTCTTGCACATTCTTTGCGCACTTCACCGAGTGGAGTGAGAGCATCGGGGAATTCTCCCGCTGCAAAAAAGATGGTATCGCCGGGTTTCGCTCCTGTTTCTTTTACTATGGCCTGCGCTGCATCGCCAAGGAACTTGACGATAGGTGACTGCAATTCATCGGACTTTACCACGATGTATGCCAACCCGCCTGCTCCATGATTCCTTGCTATTTCCGTAAGTTCATCTATGTCCTTACGGCTGAATTTCGCTGCACCTGGGACATTCATGGCATAGACAATGCCTTTCTTTTCCACCACATCGGCAAAAACCTTAAATCCACAACCATGTACGAGCTCTGTGACATTTGTACATTCCAGGCCAAAGCGAAGGTCCGGTTTATCTGATCCATACTTTTCCATTGCTTCCTTAAAAGTAATGCGTGGGAATGGTTCTTTTTGGATTTTCAAGTCAGGCCGTAGCTCCTTTGTAAGCTTCAGAAAGCATCCTTCCATTATGTCTATGACATCATTTTGTTCCACAAAACTCATTTCCAATTCAAACTGTGTAAACTCCGGTTGCCGGTCGCCACGCTGGTCTTCGTCCCTGAAACAGCGGGGAATTTGTACGTATCTATCTACTCCGGCAACCATTAACAATTGCTTGAGTTGCTGGGGACTCTGCGGAAGTACATAAAAATTGCCGTGATAGAGCCGGGAAGGGACCAAATATTCACGTGAACCTTCGGGTGTTCCCTTGATTAAAATAGGTGTTTCTACCTCCAGGAAATGTTGTGCATGAAAATACTCCCGTACAATGCGGCACACATTATGACGTAACTTTAAATTACGTTGCATCCGTTCCCTTCGCAGATCCAAATACCGGTACTGCAAACGTAACTCTTCCCCCACCTCCTTTTCCTGATCTATTTCGAACGGAGGAGTTTTGGACTCGTTTAAGACCTTTACATCGTCTACAAGCACTTCTATTTCCCCTGTGGGGTTATCTTCCCGTGCAGCACCTTCCAGGCGCTTACGCACGGTTCCTGTGATCTGCAGCACCCACTCCGGTCGTACCTTTTCGGCGAGCAAGAAAGCGTCTCCATGGTCGGGATCTATAACTACCTGTGTAAAACCGTAGCGATCACGCAGATCTATAAAGATAAGACCACCATGGTCACGTCTCCGGTGCACCCAGCCACAGAGCGTGGCTGTTTCTTTTACGGTTTTTGCACTGAGTTCGCCGCAGGTGTGGGTTCTGAGCATTGGTAGGAGTAATCGTTAGTGGAAGTATAGAGGAGTGATAAGAACATTGTTACATTGTTACCTTCTTTTCTTAAGGCTCTGAATACCTTCTGTTCTATGCACTGCTTTCATGCTGCAATGGTTACATTGTTACGCAAGCGTTGCGCTAGCCATTCTTTGTTTTATCCTCAGAAACAAGTCCAAGAAACAAGTGCTTAATACAGAAACAGCCTGCGTAACCCTCTGGGAACAATGTAGCAATGTAACCATGTGACAATGTTACAGTCTATCCTAATCAAACAATTTACTCATTTCCTCCTTAAATTCTTCCACGTCCTTAAACTCCCGGTGTACGGAGGCAAAGCGGATGTAGGCGACTTTATCGAGTCTTTTGAGTTCTTTCATCACGTCGTTTCCTATAGTGGAGCTGGCAACTTCCTTCTTGTTGGCACCCCATTTCTCTTCGAGTTTATTAAAGATGCCATCTATTTGATCCTGTGTAACGGGACGCTTGGTGCATGCCAGCCAAATACCACGTTCCAGTTTGGAACGACTGTAGGGTTCCCGTGTACCATCCCGCTTTATCACAATAAGGGAAACGAGTTCCTGTCGTTCAAATGTAGTGAACCGGTGCGTACACTCGGGGCACTCTCTGCGGCGGCGTACGGCTCTGCCGTCATCCGCCAGACGGGAGTCCACCACGGATGTATCTGTAGATTTGCAGTGCGGACAGTGCATAGGGGAAGCAGCATACCTGATTTTTTCCTCTATTTCCTATGCTTTACAGCTATAAAGAAAGGAAATAGAGAATGAACACACCCTATCTACAATTATTCTCTAGGTACCTTTATTCATTTGAGCAAGAACATCCTGGAACTTTCTTAAATTGTCCGGAGTATGTGCTCTTTCTGCCGCTCTTGCATCTATATATTTTTGCCCGGCAGATGTGGGGGTCACTGCATCTGTTTCCTTTGCATCAGTAAGAGTTCGCGCACTCTCTGCAGTAACTATTTGTGTAGTTTCTACAGCACCCTGTGAATTTGTCCCTTCCGGTGGTAATGGCATTTCATTCATTTTTTCCATAACTGTGGGTGGAAAATAAGCCCAGGCATGTAACCAAAAAATTCATTTTTATTCAAGGCTCCTACCTAAAAAATCTCAGGAAAATCTGCAAGTTTCTTTTCGCCTCTCCGCGCACTTCTCCGCCCTATTGGCGGAGAAGAATGGTTCTGTATGTCTGCTATTTCGCAAGGTTACCAGGAATCACATCCTGACTCCTTAGGAGCACGGGATATGCCAGAGAACGGGTAGAATGCTGTACCAATTTCAAACCAGTTTTCTTTACCAATGTTAAACGCGCCTCTCTTTGAATTTCACTTTTCCTGATCATAGAGGTCATGTCAGAGCTGGATGTGCTTACATCCTTTTGTGGTGTGGACATAGAAAAAGGGGGTAAAGAAGACGCCAATCAACACCCTTTCTCCTAAAAAATCAAGGGTCCTTTACGCTGCATTTCCAAATTCCCTCCCACCACACTTACCACGCTGGAACTGGCGTTTCTTTCCAAAACTCCGGAGTCCAGGATGAGATCCGGCTTCTCTGCGAAGGCTTCAAATTGGTCTGCCATTTCTTTCGCTGCATAGGTATTTGGTTCTCCATGCCTATTTGCCGAAGTGGTACTGATGGGTGACCCGAAAAGACGTACAAGCTCGCCGGCAACAGGGTGAGGTGATACACGTACCCCCAGCGTGTCTCCTCCCAGTGGGGTAGGGAAGAGTCCGCTTTCGGGCAGGAGAGGGACAATAATAGTCAGTGGTCCGGGCAGGTGCTCCTGCACGAGCTGGTCTGCCAATGCGTTCCACTCTACAAAAAGTTTTGCCTGCTCCACATGTTCAAAAAGAGCACTCACGGGCATGTGTTCCGGGCGCTGTTTCAGGGCAAACAAGCGCCGCACCGCATCGGCATTCTTTACGTCACACGCCAGACCGTAGCAGGTTTCGGTGGCGTGGCAGACAATGCCGCCATCGTGCAATAGTTCTACCGCCCGGGCAATATTCTTTGGAGTGGGAAGGAGATTTTCCATTTGTTTCTTATCTTACGGTTACGGTTACGGTTAAGGCTAGAATTTCATTCCCTTAACCTTAACCCTGTTATGCGACGGTGGTTTCAAATCTCTTCAGTACCTCTTCAATCTTCTGCTCAAGAATAGTAGACGTATTTATAGTCATAGGAAGCGGCACAATCTGTTCACCAATCTTCAGTTGTGCCTTTTCTTTACCAGGGAACGTTTCCAGGATCTTTTTAAGATCCAAGAGAAGCTTTTTGGGCGCACGTGCCGGGAGCGTAATGGTGTAGACATTAATCTGTGTAACCGAAGATTCCTTGTTCTCTTTTTCTTCCCCATCCACTGCATTCTTTACGTCTTTTAATGCAAGAGCCTTCAGAATCTCCTCTATAGGCATGCCCTCAAGTATCCATTTACCGAGTGGTCCCACAAACTCTTCAGTTTCCCCGGGTTGCTGTATAGTGACTGTTTCTCCTGCTACCACATTACCTTCTTCATCCAGTATTTCGATACTCTCTTCATCTATATGCGCAGTGGCCTTTGCAGTAATACCTTTTTTGGCCGCTTCTTCATCATAAAAGCCGGATGCCTTGGCGTTATCCAGAATGCGGGTGAGAGTGGTGTGTTTTATACTCTCTGCACGCATCTGCAGCTGCCCCGCCCGTAGATCCAGTATTCCTTCTACAACCAGGAACATATCTGGTTTTTCCAGAATGTTGGCAATATCTGCGTATGTACGGGGGAAGAGCGTTACCTCTATTTTCCCAGTGGGATCTTCCAAAAACAGAATGGCCATGGTGTCACCCTTTTTAGTGGTGATCTTTTTTATACCCTCCTGTATACCTGCAAGCTTGATCTTTTTACCCACCTCTTTCTGCGTGAGTTGCTCTATGAGCAATGCCTTCTTTCCGATGTACTTTTTGAGACCTGCCAGCGGGTGGCTGGAAACATACATGCCCAATGTTTCCTTTTCCCACTGCAATTTTTCCAGAGGAGTGGCAGGAACGGTTTCCGGGAATTCTATCGTGGGATCTTCCACCCCGGTTTCCATTTGATCAAAGAGGTCTGTTTGGGCACTACTTACATCTCCGCATGACTTGGCGTAGTCCACTATAGTCTGGTACTGCCCTACGAGTGTTTTGCGTTCCCCGAGAGAGTCCAGTGCACCGGACTTGGCGAGCGCCTCTATAGATTTCTTATTCAAAATTTTTGCAGGAACCCTTCTGGCAAAGTCTGCAATACTCTCGAATTTACTCTCCTGGTCTCGCACAGCAATAATCTGCTGCACCGAACTTTCGCCTATCCCTTTAATGGCAGTAAGACCGAAGCGTATGGCATCACTCTGCCTGCCTTCAGCTTTGGGGATAGCTGTGAAGTGACGGAGTGACTCATTAATATCCGGCGGCAGCACATCTATACCCATGGTGCGGCACTCATCAATTTCTATCATCACCCTATCCGTCCGCTGTGCGTCGCTGCTCAGGAGCGCTGCCATGAATTCTACGGGGTAATTGGCCTTGAGGTAGGCGGTTTCAAAGGCAATACGGGCATAGCCTGCTGCATGAGACTTATTGAATCCGTATCCCGCAAACGGTGTGACCACATCATCAAAGATCTTCTCAGCAAGCTTTTGGTCGTACCCTTTGACTATGCCTCCTCTTATAAATTTTTCGCGCTGCGCATCCAATTCGGACTTAATCTTCTTTCCTATAGCCCGGCGCAGGAGATCCGCTTCTCCCAGGGAATACCCTGCAAACATCTGTGCAATTTGCAGAATCTGTTCCTGATAAATACCAATACCATAGGTGGGTTCGAGTATGGGTTTTAAGTCATCGTGGATGTACTGCACTTGTTCCTTCCCATTTTTTCGCCTAATGAAGCTCGGGATCCATTCCATAGGTCCCGGTCGGTACAGAGAAACCATAGCGGTGATATCCTCAAACTGTGTGGGCTTCAGTTGCTTTAAGTAGCGGCGCATGCCTCCTGATTCCAACTGAAAGACACCCGTGGTATCTCCTCGCTGCAACAGCTGGAAGGTGGGAGCATCGTTGAGTGGTACAGATGCAATATTCAGCTTTTTGTTATGGATACGCTCTATAATTTCCAGTGTTGTCTGAATAACTGTGAGGTTCGTGAGTCCCAGAAAGTCCATCTTCAGCAATCCCAGTGCCTCCAGCGGTTTGGCGGAGCTCTGTGTGATGATGATGTTTTCGTCCTTTGGTGCGCACTGCAGTGCGGTATATGAGGTGGTTGGTTTCTCTGTGATAATGACACCGCAGGCATGTACCGAAACGTGTCGCGCTTTCCCCTCCAGTTTCAGCGCTGTATCAATAATCTTTCGATAGGTTTCATTGCTCTCATAGGCAGCCTTGAGCTCCTGTGTGGCCAGCGCTTCTTCCAGTGTTGTACCCGGGCGCTCCGGAATGAGTTTAGCCAAGGTATTCATTTCCAAAAACGGCACGCCGTATGCACGTCCAACATCTTTTACAGCTGCACGGGCGGCAAGTGTTCCAAACGTGCAGATTTGCACCACATGGTCTTTTCCGTACTTCTCCCGTACGTATTCCAACACTTCATCACGTCTGTTATCCGCAAAGTCCACATCTATATCCGGCATACTGATGCGTTCCGGATTTAAAAATCTTTCAAAGAGCAGTCCGTGCTCCAATGGGTCAAGCGTTGTAATATCCAAACAGTATGACACTATAGATCCGGCTGCCGAACCACGTCCCGGCCCCACGGTAATGCCCCTCTTCTTCGCCTCCCGGATAAAGTCGGACACAATGAGGAAGTAGCTGGCGAATCCCATTTGCTCGATAATATTCAGCTCGTACTCCAGGCGGTCTTTTACCTCCTTTGTTTGCTGAGGGTACAGCCGTTTAAAACCTTCTTCCACCAGATCCCGCAGGTAGACAGTTTCTGTTTTTCCCTTTGGGATGGGGAAACGTGGAATGTGGTACTTACCAAATTGCAGCTCAATGTTGCAACGCTCTGCAATGTGTTTTGTATTTTCAAGCGCTTCCGGTACGTGCGCAAATGCCTTCTGCATCTCCTGGTAAGGACGCATAGAGAAATCTGAGTCCCGCATGGAGAAGCGGCTGGTATCATCTACGTTCGCGTTTTTCTGGATACAGAGCAAAATGTCGTGCGCTTCGGCATCCTGTGCTCTGCAGTAGTGACTGTTGCTCGTAGCAACCAGCGGTACATTCAATTCCTTTCCCCATCGTATCAGTTGCTGGTTGATCTCTGCCTGTCCGGTGACATTTGGCAGGTCCATAAGTTCGAAGTACAGGTTCTCCGGACCCACATAGGACCGGTATTCTTCTACCAACTGCGCAATACGCTCACCATCTTCTGCAAGTGCCGCTTGCGGAATAGCTCCGCTCATAGGGCCGCTGAGGGCAATAAGCCCTTTTCCAAACTGTGAGAGGAGTTCTGCATCCACCCGGGGCTTGTAGTACATCCCCTCCAGTGCCGCCTTGGTCGCAAGTTGTAGCAGGTTTTCGTATCCCTCCTGGGTTTCTGCAAGAAGCACAAGGGGGTAACGTTTGGTATCTATGCCACTTTCTTTATCATGCCGCGTACGTACAGCAACATAGGTTTCCAGTCCCAATATAGGGCGTATGTCGTTCTTCTTGGCGTATTGGTACAACTCAATAAGGCCATACGTGTATCCCTTGTCCGCAAGACCGACGGCAGACTGCCCCAATTCTTTGGCGCGCAGAACTATTTCCTTAGGGCTCGGCAGCGCCTCTAGGAGGGAGTACGTGGAATGGCAGTGCAGATGAACAAAATCCTGCTCTTGCATAGGGGGAGATTGTACCAAAGCTTACCGCAAAGCATGAGGGAGTTTGTCGTTTTTCCGAAAGAACTTTCTACGAGGAGCCGCAGCTGTCCTCCAGTACGGGTGAGCAGATTTTGGTAAAGCTTCCGACCTGATAAATACGGTAGCCAGTGACTACCGCTCCCGTTTGGCTGGGGTCTATGGGAATGTTCACAAGGTAGGTGCCATTAGCAGTAAGCACTGAGAGGTCGTACCCTCCCGCGTTTGTGCAATCTGTTCCTGTGACAGTGTCCTGACATACGGGGAGAGCATTTGTAATACCTATAGGAATACCACTCAGCGTGTTGCCCCGAATAATGTACTGCGTGATGGCGTTCTCCATTTCCCGTATAGAAATTCTCCTGTCCGCCCCTCTCGCATCATTGAGTTGTTTTGTAGGGTTTACAGCAGCAATAACAATGAGAACCAGAATACCAATAATACCGAGCACAACCAGAATTTCTAACAGAGTGAAGCCCGGAGGCAGGCCAGTGGAGTTTTTCTGTCGCATCTTCAAGGGGAGTGTATCAAGATCGGGTCTCTGTAGAAAAGAGAAGGGGATTTCTGCTTTACCATGGTTCTACTTCCGATCTGGTTTTACAAACATCATGCGGGATATTACTATCCCCCACGTATTTTCCGGACGTGTAGGGGAAGCAGGTATCTTCCAGTGTAACCTTTAGTAAGCGGTCCAGCAGCACATTGCATGGGCGGTAGATGCATGTTCTACGGAGGAAGAAGGCAAAGTTTGTCGCAAATTTGCGGACTCCTCTTTCCTTCTTACTTGCAAGCTCATAAAAATTCTGCATTGTTTTCCGTAGCGAAGCTGCCGTATCCACAATCTGTTCGTAGGAATCTGCCGACTGGATAAGCGGTCTTGTTTCCCGGCCGGCCTGTATAACATTCCATGTGCCGAAGTAATTGCGGGCTTCGTCCCGTACGACTCTCTGCATAAAGGCGAAGGATTTTTCCTGTTCCTTTGCATCGGCACGTTGCTGCGAATCCGGCGGGTACTCCGAAGGCAGCGTCCAAAATTCCGCCTGGTCTCTGCGCTCACCCCAACCTGTAAGTACATCGTACAGGCCACGTACAAGTTGGAATTCATTGGTCGTGAGAGAAAAGGGACCCCTTCTTTCCCATGCTGCCGCTCCTTCCGGCCACGCGGGGGGAGTGTTGAAGGCGGTAAAGGGGTCACCGTTGAGGCTGCATCCATTCACCGTATCAATGTGTGTACGCGTAAGAACCTGTGGGAAATCCGGTGAAGAAAGACGATTACGTTCTTCATCCGGCACGTTTCTTCCTATGGCATCGTATATTTTCAGCATCATAGGTCCTATAGATTTTACGGTGTCGCTGGAAAGGAAAGCATCCCGCTTCGTCAGGAATTCCTTCAGAGCATCATATTCCGTACGTATGGACTGGATGGTTGGGTGGTCACGTAAGGAAGGATCATTCAGATGCAACCCTTCCAACACCGTGAGGTCACAGCCGTAGCCTGCAGGAGTAGGAGGAAGATAATCAGAATCGAAGGGACACATGAGTGTGTCCAACTGCAGATTCTCCGGGGGATCACAACCCGGTTGTGCCGCACAGGATTCTGCCGTTTCAAAAGAGAGTCCCGATGGTGCGCCATTTCCCGGATTTCTACACGATTCCTTTGATAACGAAACGCAGGCAGAAGAACCACCCTGTGCGCCCTGTGGGCAACACCAAGTGTCTTCATCAAAACTGAATTTTCGGTTGAATTCCACATCTACATGGTGCGGGTCTCGTGCGCCGGCCAGGAGCTGCCGGTACCGCTCGTTCACAAACCGTATCATTTCCTGAATTTTAAAAATATCGGATATTCGCCTTTCGCGGAAAGCCAGCCGAAGTTCTGTGCGGAGTTGTTCCAGCTTTTCCTGCAGGATGATGAGGTCAAAGTGCAAACAGGGAGTGACTTCATACAAATCCCGCTGCTGCTTCACTACCTGTAAGTCCGTATCTACCAATTCGAGCATGATGGTACTCACGGTTCTCAGCCAGTCGGTGAAGGTAAGATCAAGACTGGTTTCCTGTCCCGAAAGGTTTGCCACACCTGCATTTACACGATCCAGCACTTTTTGTACGTAGTGGCCTGAAACAGGCGAAGTCACATCGGAAATATAAACCTCTATGGGATCCGGTGGTGGAGCTAACGCATATGCCGTTGCTGACGAGAAACAGAGGCCCATGAGGAGAGAGAGATACTGCTTCATAGAGAATCATAGGCATTACGTTTGCACATCTGGTCAGGGAAAGTCACATCTTCCATATTCTGCAGAAGGTCGCTGGCTGAGTGCATCAATTCTTCAAACACACCGAGTGCGGGCCCCAGGTACTGCCTGTACAACTCTGTTCCTACACGTGACCCTACAGCAGGAGCTACCTGACGTAAGAGCCTGTAAGCAGAATCTTGTTCTTCCGGTTGGTTCAGCAAGCTCTGGGCAAAGGGAAGGTACGTCTTTGTAGGGAGGCGCAGGCGCCTGAGCGGGTTGAAGGCGCAGAGGAAGGGGGGAGTGCGGGTGGGGAAACCATTAACCTGGCAGAGCATGGTATCCATTTGTCGCGCCAGTAGTGCGGGGCGATAGGAAGGAATAGGAAGACTCAGTTTTGGAGATGTGAACATAAAGGAGCCATAATTTGGGTCGTTTGCCGCATTGGAATCCCACGGAAAGGCTTCTTCCTGTGTGTTTAACGGCATGCGTCCGGGAATAAGACGATGACTTTCCAGTGATTCTTCCAGGCACTGGCCAATCATACAGGCGTTATTGCCTATGGTATTAATGTAACTTGTTTCACAGGTGGGAGAGCAGACCTGCCGCAGGGAGTTTTTCTGTTTTTGCACCCGTGCATCCAGTTTCTCTACCACCGCAGAGGGGCAGGATTGTGCTATGCCCAGAAAGGAGGACTTCTCCTGCACATTTTTTTCCACTGCAGTCCAAATCTGATTTACACGTGTCTGGTCCATGGTGCCTGGAAAGTCCACACAGGCTTCATCAAAACTTCCCTGTGTGCCACAGTGAAAATTTGTGACCATGCCGGCACAGGTTGTTATATCTACTTGCCCGATAGTTTCTACAACTGCGTTATTTGCGTCTCTGCGGACAACATTGGTGAGCAAACCGTCTTCTGCCATCGCGTTGCATTGTGCCAGCGCAGCGGGGTACTCGTAGGCGCAGCAACCCTCAGGATTTTTCTTTATAGTATTGATCATCGTTTGCCCATTACCATAGGGACTGTCGCATAGTTGCTGCGCATGGACCATTTCATGAATGTAGACATAGGTCGACATGGCAGGTACTGCCGGGTTAAGACAGACTTCTATACGTCCGCTTTCCTCTTTGGCATGTGTCAGTGAGCCATCCGGCGTTCCACAAGGTTCGCAGACCGTATCGACAAAGCAGTTACTGCACTGGTCACGAACCATGGCAATATCCTCCCCTGCGGTATCAGTTGTAGCGGCAGGGTTTGGCGTTTGGGACCAACCACCTTCCCCGCAAATATTGGGTCCGCTCTCTGTCCAGCGTATCCACCTGTTTCCACCTGCCATTTTGGGGGTATCGCATGTAAAGAGTCGAATATCTTCCGGTCCTGTTCCTGCATTTGCCTCGCTCTCGCAGGATGCTGCCTCCATTCGGCGGCAGAGGTACCCCCGCTTTGCGAAGGGCTGTGCGCAAAACCCCGTTCCTTCTGCAGGTTCCCGTAGCACTGCAGGATACGTTCCGCCCAAAATGGCATCTTCTTCACATATCCCTTCCGTCTGTGCGTAACTACGGGTACCGGAGCAGTCTAGCGAAGGGAGAACGGGTTCAAGGTGAAAATTCCACAGAAGTCCAACATCTGCATTAGTTGCCCAGACGGAAACACCTATATCTTTACCGGTGCCGGTGACAAGTTTTTTAGCAGGGAAGAGTACAATTTCGCCGGGCTTGAGGGGTGGTGTATACACAACATTATTTTGAATACTGAGGTAGATGGTATGGAGTTGCTTTTCTATGTCGCAAAAACGTGCTCCCAGGTACTGCAGTTCGGTTCCGTCTCCGAGTGCATTGCGGGAAGTAGTGCAGAGAGGTGGAGAGTTTCGGTCGCTTTCTGTGGTCCAGAACTGAGCGAATCCATTGCGATAGCGCCACACTGCACCTACAAATACTTCACGGTCCTCTTTTGCATTTAGATTTCCGCTCGAATCACCCTCTTTAAGACCGGAAAGCAGGGCAGAAAGTGCGGTGAACGTAGGGTCCGATGCAGCGGGATACACTGCACCCCGCACTTTTCCTTCTATAATAGGGCTTTGAATGGCGTCTGTGTCGCTCTGCCACATATGTGCGATACTTGGGAGTTTTGTCACAATGTCTGTGCGTTGCCCTGAGTACGAAGACATCCCTGTTTCAAAACCGGCTGCGGCAATTTGTAAGTTGCGTACAAACTGGCGCAAGCGGGCATTTTTTAGAACGAGCTGTTCAACCTCATTCAAATATCCCGCACAGGAGCCTTCACTGATTTGTTTTTTTGCAGGGTCCTCTGTTCTACAGACTTCGCCGCTACGTGACTGCAGAGCCTTATCTACATCGGCTGCCTCAAAAAGAGGAAGATTCTCCCTGGGGTAGATTTTTGCTATGAACGTTTCGAGTGTTTTTTCCGACACATTTTCTGCATTTTCCTGCAGTGTCATGGCATGCATTCTGTTATAGAGAGATGCATTTTGTGCATGAGCGATAGGTACACCACATCCGCAGAAAAGGCCCAGGAGCAACAATGCTCTGTAGTGCAGTATGCCTGTTTTGGTACGTGAGCATTTCATTACTGCAACGAGAAGGAAAATGACTGCGAAGATACCGGAACAGAACTGCTGGCAGCTGCGGAAACAGAGGAGAACGAGAACGACTGGGAAGAGAACGAGAACGATTGTGAAGAGAAGGAGAACGACTGAGAGGAGAACACAGAAGTGCTACTGGAACTTGAAGAGGAAGAAGAGGAAGAAGAAACAGAGGAAGAAGAGGACACAGAAGAAATAGAGGAAGAGCTGCGTACAGAGGAAGAGGAAAGACTGCTCTGGCTGGAGCCACCTGAGCTAGATCCTCCACCGGACGTCCCTCCACCGGAAGAGCCTCCGCCAGATGTAGAGCCGCCACCCGATGTAGAACCTCCTCCTGAATTTGAGCCTCCACCCGAAGTAGAACCTCCACCTCCACATTCTCCCCCTTCACAGTCTCCTGCACCGGATCCGCCGGAAGTAGCGCCACCCGGTGCTGTGCCACCACAATTACCCCCCTCACAGTCTCCCGCCTGTCCTCCGCCGGACGTGGATCCTGCATCGGGAGCGCCCCCTCCGGAAGTTGAGCCTGCACCTGGGGAACCTCCGCCGGAAGTGGAACCTCCTACAGTGGACCCCCCACCTTCATCGGATCCACCCGAAGTGGAATCTTCACTCACACAATCATCCCCCTCACAGTCTCCCGCTTGTGCTCCACCCGAAGTGGATCCTCCTGATGTGGACTCATCTCCACCAGAGTTTCCATTTATTCCCTCTACATTTCCTTCGTCTGTGGGAGAGCCACCCGATGCAGCGCCTCCTCCACCTGTGGAATCTTCTACCGACTCAGAATTTTCTTCAGGTGCAGGGAGGTCTCTCAGAGGGTCTTTTATGTCCCAGGCCTTAGGAAGGCACACTCCTGCTTCCGCTGCAAGGGCGAGGCCGTTGCGCAAGTCCAGGGAAGCACGCTGAAGGCATTCTAATTCCGCATTAAGCGGTTCCAGCCTGCTGATACTCCCTACAACAGCGAGTGTTCTTTCCAGCGTTGGGCGTGAGGTAGTCATCTCCAAAGAGATGATGTTTAGCATACGCTGCGCTTCTTCTCCAAGTTGGCCGTAATACTCCATAGCAAGATCCAAGACCAAATCACCCAATGTGAATGTTTTCTTCGTAGGATCCCCTGCTCGTGCCTGTCTTTTGAGGAGGTCTATTTTTAAAGCGACATAAATATTGTGTTGTGCCTCTTTGAGCGCACACTCATACACACGCAGAAACTCAAGGAGCACAATACCTACATCGTTGCGGTCCAGTTGTTCAAAATCTTTTTCGTCCCGCCAGGGGGGAAGTTCTTTGGCCATGAGAGCAAGATAGGATGTGTCTTGTTTAAGGGGGAAGAGCGAATCTTCCAGGCAGGCAGGCGCACTGTTCAGTGGGGGGTTCACGTATTCTTCCACCACTTCATTCACGCGCCTGTGGTACTCCTGTGCCCACTCATCAAAAAGTAACTTGTTAAAAAAGAGATCCGCATATTCCTTGTCTGTTGTGGAGCAGGATTCCAGGATAGGGTAAGACTTCCACGGGTCTTTTGCAGCAAGTGAAAGGCTGTTCTTCCCTATCAGAAGGGCACTGAGGCTCATTATGGCAAGAACACAAACTCCCACAAGAAGTGGAGTAAGCCAGTTGCCGTTGCGGAACCGGAGGGAGCGCATGGGTTATTGCTGAGGGGCAGAAGGCGGTGGAGATGCGTCGCAACTGGAAAGGAAACAGGGAATGCGGTTAAGCGATCCAATCAGGTTGGTCATCTGGCGGAGACTACTGATAATAGGAAAGCGGAATTCCTGCAGGAACAGGTCAAAATTCCCTGCCAGTTGTAAGAGTGTGCGGTAGGCAGCATCGTATTGCACAACCATTTCCGTCGTGGCCATTTCCTGTTCTATGAGATCATCAGTCACGCTCGCACAGTACGTTGTGACATCTGTCTGTTCGGAAATACTATTGCCGTCTCCACTCGCAAGCCGGCAACTTTTAAAGGTTTCTGTTGGCCAATCTATACAGCCGGGAGTGCGTGCAATTATTTCCAGAGGATCAGTAGGTAGTTTACCCACGGATTGCCGTACCACATTGCAAATAAGATCCACCCGACACTGCAGAGCACGCATGCTCTGGCCCATATAAGGAATGAGATCGGAAGTAGTGACCCGCTTTGTTTCCAGTAATCCTTTGCGTGCAGGAACCTGTGACTGAATACGCATCTCCTCATCGGTTTGTATACCCCCTCCGTTTTCCGCTACTGTTTGCCATTTATTAGCAGATTCCTTGTACCAGGCATGGCCGTTTTTGTCGTATCGTACCTCTCCTAATTTTGCATCTTTGGTGAGAGAAAGACCAAAGATGACTGACCGAAATATTCTCTGTTCCCGCGCCAGTGCACCATTTATTTGATCCCGGCAACCTTCGGAACCTATGGCTAATATTTCTTCGGGGGTGAGTGTGGGTGCACTCTCTTGTGCCCTTGCCGTATTTCCTCCAACTGCATACAGGGTCAGACCCATAGAAAGAAGTACCATGCAGAAGAAGCCAATACTCATATATGAACGTCTCATGGATTAGTCGAAGAGGAAGAAGAAGATGAGAAGGAGAATGACTGAGAGGAGAAAGAGAACGATTGCGAAGAGAAGGAGAATGACTGAGAGGAGAACACAGAACTGCTACTCGAACTTGAAGAAGAGGAAGAGGAAATAGGGGAGGAAGAGGAGGATGACACGGAAGAAGTACTTAATGGACGACTGGAACTTGAAGCTGAAGAGAGAGAACTACTTACAATACTGGAACTTCCGCCTCCACTTCCACCCCCTCCACTTCCACCCCCTCCACCTCCACTTCCACCCCCTCC
>Ga0210057_1001903_pt1 | contig 30824 bp, 13 predicted proteins | sample CryGeyCG2114_010_2_FD_183968 | JGI IMG/M metagenome (GOLD analysis project Ga0210057, IMG submission 183968) | Groundwater microbial communities from aquifer - Crystal Geyser CG10_big_fil_rev_8/21/14_0.10 (SPAdes) (version 2) | ecosystem: Environmental > Aquatic > Deep subsurface > Groundwater ...
TACTTGGTTGGAAATACCAAATGGTATAGAAGCACATTTACATTGTGGCTTTTGTGTATATACTTACTCATGGATCTATTGTATCACGCCCCAGAGGGGCGGGGAATTAGACCCAGGAGAGATTAAAGCTCACTAATTATACCCTATGTCGCATTTGTTTTGAGAATACTACGGCCTATAAAAAATACAGTGTTGTCGACTGTATTTTTTATATTTATTGATTTCCCTCACACACCTGCCATCCATCTGGCACAGCACACGGCGTGGGGTACGCCTGACACTGTCCTTCAACAGATTGCTTTGCATAGGTGATTACCTGTGCGCAGAGTCGCCCTTCCTTCACATCCCACTCATTCAATGGACGATCATCGGTAATACCCGGACTTGTACTACTGACAAAATCTAGCTTCTTGAATAGATTTTCAAACATATCGCTCGTCCCACTGACTTGCAAGGCCTGGCCATTGTAGAAGAGGTCTGCTACCATGATTTCTTTTCCATTGATCATGACTGTACGAACGGTTCCAGAGACACCATCTACTGAAATAGGCTTTGCCGTACTATCTTCTGGTGGCGATACAAGCTGCTCTGCTACAGTCATGTAGGAACCGGTCGTAGGGTCTTCTACCGTGACTCCCCCACGCCATTGCTTGAGATGCCATCTGATAGGATACGACATGTGCAAATCCACAAAATCATCGATCATTACCTCTGTCATTTCTCCTGCGACTTCATCTTCTTTTTGTTGTGTTGCCTTTTCTTCTGCCCGCATACGTATCTCTGCAGGAGAGACTTCTGGAACACTCACAGAAGGGCTCTGTGGCACGATACCACCGCATCCAGCACCTAGACTGATAAGTCCAGCCCCAATAATGCCCAAACTTGCGACAAGACTGACAAACGTTTTATGTGTTTTCTTTCCCGTATTTCCTACAGTTTTTTCTACCGCTGCAATGCGTCGTCTCGTATCCACCACGGTATCAGGATTGAGAGAAATACTATCGATGCCAGCACGGACAAGGAATTCTGCAAATTCTGGATAATCACTTGGCGCTTGTCCACAAATACCCACTTTCTTTTTGTATTTGTGCGCGACGGCAATGACATCTTTGATCAATTTTTTCACTGCTGGATTGTTTTCATCATAGACATGACTCACAAGACTCGAATCTCTATCTACACCGAGTGTCAGCTGTGTCAAATCATTACTCCCAATACTAAATCCATCAAATATCTTTGCAAATTCTTCTGCCAGAATCACATTGCTTGGAATCTCGCACATGACATAGACTTGCAAGTCGTTTTCACCACGCTTGAGCCCAAATGATTCCATGGTTTTCAATACTTTTTCGCCTTCTTCTGGTGTACGACAAAATGGTACCATCACAATGATATTATCAAGTCCCCACTCTTCTCGTGCGCGTTTGATCGCTTTGCATTCGAGGCCAAACGCTTCTTTGTACTCATCAGAATAATATCTACTCGCTCCACGCCACCCAATCATTGGGTTTTGTTCTTCTGGCTCAAATTCTTTCCCTCCAATAAGCGTTCGATATTCGTTTGTTTTGAAATCAGAAAGACGCAAAATAACTGGCTTTGGGTACATCGATGCACCAAGTCTGCCGATGCCTTCGGCAAGACGAGAGACACAGTATTCTGATTTATCTTTGTAGCCGAGCGTCATTTCTCGAATTTTCTTTTTGGCGACCTTGTCTTTTAATGTATTGTATTGCAACAGTGCCTGCGGATGAATACGGATAAAATTTGAAAAAATAAATTCCTGTCGTGCTAGGCCAATACCATCGTTTGGCAAAAATGACAAGGCAAATGCATGGTCAGGATCTCCCACATTCATCATAATACCCGTCTTTGTGTCTGGAATATTATCGAGTTCCGTACGCTTTACTTCAAAAGGAAGAATGCCTTTGTACACAACACCTTCATCGCCTTTTGCACAGCTGACCGTGACTTCTGATCCATTTTTGAGCAATTTTCGAGCTCCCTTTGCGCCTACGATACAAGGAACCCCAAGCTCACGAGAAACAATAGCAGCATGGCTTGTTTTGCCCCCCTGCTCGGTGACAATCGCAGATGCTATACGCATGATAGGTTCCCAGTCTGGATCTGTAATACGGGTAACCAAAATTTCGCCTTTTTTGAAGCTTTTCATTTCTTCACGTTTTTCTATCACACGGACTTTCCCCGCACCGATCTTTTGTCCTACCGCTGTCCCGGTAAGCAAGACTTTTCCTTCTTGCTTGAGTTCATAATTTTCAATAACAGCATGGCTACTCCGTGCTTTTACTGTTTCGGGACGAGCTTGGACGATATACAACTTGCCTGTTTCTCCATCTTTCGCCCACTCAATATCTTGTGGTTTTTTGTAATGTGCTTCAATCTGAGCCCCCCATGTTGCGAGCTGAATGACTTCGTTGTCAGTAATAGCAAATTTGTTTCGTTCTTTTTGTGAGACTCGTGCTTGTTTGACGCCTTTGGTTTTTCCGTAGATGAGTTTTACTTGCTTGCTCCCGAGTGTCCTACTGATCACTGCTTTTTTCCCGCGTTGCAAACCATCTTTGAACACATAAAATTGGTCTGGAACTACTTTTCCCTGCACAACGTATTCTCCGAGACCATAGGCTGACGTAACCAATGACACACCCTGAAATCCTGACTCTGTGTCCATAGTAAACATCACACCGCTCGCACCCGTATCAGAACGGACCATTTCCTGCACAGTGACAGACAAGGCAATACTCAAATGATCAAATCCATGCCCTTCTCGATACGACATGGCTCGATCGGTAAATAGCGAAGCAATACATTTTTTGACGGCATCGAGGACGTCTTGTTCACCACAGACATTCAGATAGGTTTCTTGTTGTCCAGCAAAACTTGCGTCTGGCAAATCTTCTGCTGTGGCACTTGATCGTACGGCAACAGAAAGTTTTTTGTGTCCTGTTTTTTTTGCAAGTTCTTTGTATGCCCGACTCACTTCTGTGCTTATTTCCTTTGGCATCGGTGCACCGAGGAGTAATGCGCGAACAGCTTTTCCTGTTTTTTTCAAATTCTTAATATCATTGACATCCAGATCTTTCAGTGTTGTTTTCAATTTCTTTTTCAGATCTTTATGTGCAAGAAATTCCCAATATGCTTTTGAGGTAACGGCAAAGCCATTTGGGACAGTGACACCTTTTTTGGTGAGCTTTGAATACATTTCTCCGAGAGACGCATTTTTGCCTCCCACGAGAGGAATATCGGTAATACTAATTTCATCAAACCACAAAATACGCCGTTCTTCGCGTGGGACGTTTTTTGGTGTTGTTGTAGTACGTTTTTTCTTTTCCTTCATACAAAGATCATTATTGATCAGTATACCACACATTGCTTTTGTCTTCAAAATGCACTCTATGAGGCATCGTCTTTGCCATACTGAGCAATATCTTGCAATTTTTTTGCCGCATCCTCTGCCAGCGTTCCATCCGGTGCTATTTCTTTGGTAAAATTTTCATCTTGCGGTGTTGTCTGAATATCCACCGGCTTTTCTACTGACATATCCTGTACTGGGGGCGTGGACGTGCTGGATGATGCCGGGTGGAGCGCTTCGTCACGGGCAATTATACCCCCAAGTCCTTGGGTTTTTTCTGAAGACAGATCAATGTCGGGACTTTTTTTCTTTTCATATCCAGGTTTGTCATAGGTAACATAATAGGTACTTGGTCCTACCAGTGCCCCATACCGACCTTTTCTATCTGTCACCAATGTCTGCACAAGTTTATTATATGTTGCATCAAACACACGCACGACAACACGTCCTATCTTTTTTTTGTTTAATATATCACGCACCGTACCGACATTGCCTGTCTTTTTTTGTCGTGTACTGAGTGAATGAAATGCATAAAAGAATCCCAGATGTACAAGAACCAACATTGCAATAAATCTATTTGGTGAGATCAAAAAAGATATAATGCTGACTGACAAACCAATAATACTGACAGCATATTGTATTGCTCCCTTTGTATACAATCGAATCACTTCTTTTGTAAGTACGATTTCATCAATAGGATCGAGCGCAATATTCACATTCAATTCTGTTCGCTTTTCTGTGATGGAGAGCTCCCGTCCAGCCTGATACAGGTTGTCAAACACGATATCTGACGTATGCAGTTTCAAAATAGGACTTTTTTGAAGATACCCAGCCTTTTCTACTTCAAGATGATATGTACCTGGAGGAAGAAGAATAAAATATCTTCCCTGCTGATCTGTCACTTGGGTACGAATAATATTCCCCGTAGCGTTGTCTACCACACGAATCGTTGCGAGATCGATTGGTTGCTTTGTGTACACATTGTAAATAGTTCCCCACTTTTTTTGTCGACGTCTTCGGAGAAGTAAAAACGGTTGAGTAAAGAGATATCGTAGAAACAAAAAGAATTGTGGAAGCTGGAATCCCACAGCAACATTGGCAGTTCCGGCAGCTACGATAGCAGGCGCGACAATAGTTTCATTTGCTTTTTCGACTTGTGGATTGTCTGCCACTTCTTGCACTTTTTTTGCGGCTTTCTTTACTGGCTCTGGAATATTATTTATTACGCGTTCTACTTGGACAGATACGGCTTCTACCACAGCAGCTCGCGTTGAACTCACGAATGTTTGTACTTTTTCTTGTGTTTGTTTTACGTTTGTATTGAATGCCTGTATCGTACTTGTAGATGTTCTTGTTGTTGTCGTAGTTGGTGACGTCCCCGATCCCCCACTTCCTCCTGAACTCGATGCCTCACTTCCACCTGCACTCACGCTTTCTTGACCATTGCTTTCTGTCGATGGTTGTTCTTGCCCTGTTGGTTCTGTTGTTTCAGGTATGGGATTCTCTGTTTGCTCTACAGGGACGTCAGGTTCCGGTTGTGCATAGGTACAACTATTATTACTCGTATTTGCTAGTGCATTATAATTTGTAGCACTACTATCTCGACATCCCAATATCATAGGAATACATGATCCATTATTGGTATTCGCAGCTGCATTGTAGTTGTATGCTGTAGGATCAGTACACCCTGGTACTGCGGTCTGACAAGAACCATCATCTTGCGTCGCATTTGGATTGAAATTGATTGCTGTAGGATCCGTACAACCGACAACAATTACATTTGTAGGAATCGTAAAACTCACCTGTGGTGCTGTCGAAGATTCATTTTCGGCAGTATCAATTGCGGTAAGAGTAACGGTATACTCTCCAGGTGTCGCTACCAATGGAAACGTCAAATCCCACGCACCAGTACCAGCAGCCGCTGTTGTATAGTAATTGCCTATGACACTGGCAAGTTGTATCATGTCACTAAACGGTGTTTCAAACAGATGTTGTCCCGCAAGCACAAACGTTGTTGGTACACTTCTATACATGACACCACTACTTGCTGCACCACCACTGCTATTTGTATATGTTGCTCGAATCGTTGATCCTGGCTCCGCTGTCCCACTAAAATGTGGCTGTCCGACAATTTGTCCATTTACAACGCCGCTACTGGATATTCCGATCGTTGGTGGACTTGGTGCTTGTGTATCCAAAATAATGCTTGTACTTGATGTAAAACTATAGGCGATATCATCTACTGTTTTTTTAAACTTAATGTACACCATTTTGATGCCATCGCCTGCACTGAGTGTGAACGGAAGCGATGCAACAGGAGATTGATAACTCGCACCTGTAAACAAACTGCTCGTTGAAATCATGATCTGATCTGGAAACGTATTGTTGATTGTCAGTGTTACGTTTCTGCTTTTTGTATGAGTTTTTCCGCTATTGATAGAAAAATAAAATGTCGGTGCGGTAGGTGGTGTCCCTGTACATGACTGTGTCTGTGGATTACACGTCGTATCGGGAGGTGTTTCTGTTGGTGGATCGGTGGTGACTGGTGGCGTATAGCCTCCACCTCCCCCACTTGCAGATTGCGTCGTCCCTGATCCTGTCGTTGTTGCAGTGTTGATACTATCGCCATTTCTTGCTACAACTCCAAAATTGTATGATGTCCCAGCAGTGAGACCAGTAAACGTTCTACTCGTACTCGTCGCCCAGGTAGATGAACCTCCATTGGTCGTATTTGCGACGTAATATTCTGTCGTCGTTGGATTGCTATTCGCTCCCCACGACACTGTGAGAGATTGTGTACTATTCGCCGTTACGGTCACAGTCCCGGGGGCATTGGCAAGGGTATACAATGCACTCAATGTGTCATATGTTGAATTTGAATTACTCTTCTGTGCGGCCAGTCGAAATATATACTGCACATTTGGCGACAAACTAGAAATCGTAGCTGTTGTTGCATCTGCGGCAGGGCTACTCGACTGACTCGGAAACGTACTACTGGTGTAACCGATCAAAAAATTATCTTCATCACCACTATTGTCTGTCCAGCTAAAGGCTACACTACTCGTAGATACAGATGTTGTCGCAAAATTTGTTGGGGCGGTTGGTGGTGGATACATCGTTACGGTAAATGTTTCATTCGACTGATCAAGTGAATTTGTTGCGTACGTTTCCCCGAACGTACTTGTTGCACTGGCAATCAGTGTATACACATTATATCCACCATTGAGCGCAGACTGTGTGGAAGATGTCATGATATTGGCAAACAAAAAATCAGTATATGGGGAATACCCTGTAGCCGTAGTAGTGACAACATCTGAATCTTGTCCATTGGCAGACAGAAATGTGACCCCTACACCTCCAAGAGCTGCAGCACTGTTATTTTGTACATATGCTCGAACTGCATACTTTACGTAAATAGATCCTGCTCCGTAGATAAATAACGAAAGATCTTGATGTGACACATTCTGAAATGTATTGTTGAGTGTGGAGGAACTATAGACATCATTCACAAGCGAACTCGTTAACGCCGTACTTGATACAATATTACTTCCACTGGTTCCTTCAAACGCAAGATTATAAAAATTCAACGTTGAGGTCACATTTGAAATAACATTGTTTGTGCTATTCACAAATCGCACACCTGCCATGGCCGTATTTGCTTCTATCAATGTTGCAGGATCTGTATACCCCGCTGTCATGGTAATACTTGCTGAAGAGACATTACTACTCTCATAGGTATAACGTCCATTGCCAGGATTGATAGTAAACGCATTGTCTACCCACGCATCAGGTGTAGGGCAATCTGTGAGCGCATCAAATGCCGTCTGGTCAGCTGCGGTACTTATGGGGACAATCATGGACACTTTTGACCCTAAATAAGTGACGAGGGCAAGATGATAGCCGTCAGTTCCCACGCCAGGATACCCTGTCACATCATTATCATCGGTTGGTGGAACACTGTAGGTCACGTTATTTGCTGCACAGTTTGTACCTATAAATAGCGCATATCCATCAGAGGCAAACTCCAATGCTGCCGTCTCATTATAGGAGCTCCCATTGTAGTCAAAACTCATTCCCGTGAGTTTATACGTTCGTTGCGTGGTACTCGCACTTTGGACGACCAGATCACTCACTGTCGCACCTGACGTGCCGGTAAATTGAATAGCACTCGCATCCGTATTTGGTCGCACAATGGTAGTGGATCCGGCGCCAGTAATCGTAATATCCCCGGCAAATCTTGTCGAAGTCGTGAGCGTAATTTGGTCATACGTCCCTGCTGCGAGCGTCCAGGCATCGTTGTCTACTGCCGTATTCGCAATCACGCTGGTAGAGGTCGCGTGAAGGCTTGTGTAATCAATCGTGCCATTATCATCGATCGAAAAACTTGATCCTCGTGCAGCGCTATACCATCCGATATCTTCTATGCCATTGACGTCAAGATACGTGCTGAATGGTGCGAGCTCCGTATCATTTGTATCGCTTGCATCACCAAGTTTAAAGTATGGCTGTGACGTTATGGAATTGCTGCCAACAGTTGGAGAAAATGCATCAGTCGTATTATCCAGAATCTGATTGTTTATCAGATAATACCCATTGTAATCATTGGTCATTGTATAGGTAGAACCAGCATTATTTTTGGTTGTTGTAAATCCATTACCGAGTGCAGACGTGGTAGATGCATTGTAAAACAAATTGTAATTTGCAGTAATAGTAATATCACCAGCCGTACCTCCGCTGTCATCCAAAAAACTGATTCCAGAATGTCCACTTTCATAAAGCCACACAGTATTATGTTCTATCGTTGCATTCGATGCTCTCCCTGCTGTGCTATTCAGCATAACAATTCCCTCATTGATGCTCGTTGAAGTATCCAAAGAAATAAAATTTGAGGAAATCGTACTGTCTATACCATCATTCACATAGATGGCACCGTTTGATGCAGGCGAGGCTCCGTATGTAAGTGTATTCCCAGTGATAACGGTAGTTGTGGCCGAAGAAACGGAAATAAGATGATTGAGCGAAGTTTCGTATGAATGAATGGTATTTGAGGTAATCGTCAAAGACTGACTACTCAAGGAGGCTATCGCAGCATTTTCAGTAGCAGGATGATACGTTTCAATAGTATTACTGGTAATCGTAGTATTCTGCTGTCCAACACCAATATATATGTTATTCACTCCGGTATTGTTTGAGGCCGTATTTCCACCTCCTACGCCATCAAAATATATCGTTCCGGTTGTAGACGTTGCAAACGTATTCCCAATAACGGATGAGGACAAAGCGCCTTGGGCATATACACGAACATTACTTAATGTACAATTTTGTACTTTCGCCAAAAAAGTCATTTGAATATCGACCTGAGGCCCACTATCGGTCCCAATCACCGCACCACTATTTTCACAATCCACTGTAATACGAGTTTTGCCATTGTACGTGAGAGGAAACGTTTCCGTAGATGAGGCATAAGTAGCGCCTACGCTGATATAATCTAAAATAGCGACACTACTGCTCGCAAAGGCATCTGTAAGTGTCGTAAAATCACAGCCACTTGCACAGACAGTCCATGGACTTCCTTGAGAGCCATCTCCAGCTTCAGCGACATCCAACTGCCTATCATACAACTGTGGGATCATCACAGAAACAAATGCAATACCAAACACGACTACTGACATCCAGAGTCGCCTTTCATATAATCGAATGAAGGAAAAAAATTGGAACACAATGTGTACGTCTGGCTGTTTTGTCAGGGCGACATACCTTTATAACAAAAGGAAACGGTCGACTTACCGTAATACAAATAACTGCGAATACTAGTAACAGTATATCACAGTTCCTTACTACATTTTTGAAGAAAAAAAGAGGATAACTCTACTAAAAATTTCTATGAGTCATTGTCCTTCCCAAATTGGGCGATATCACGAAGTTCCTCTCCTGCATCGGACGATATTTCTCCATCTTTTACGAGTGTTCTCGTTGGGTCATTTGTTGGAGTAGGTTCTGATTCAGCAGGGCCAGACACTTCTTCCTCAGCATCTTCTGACACAATGCTTCCTTCTGATGGATAAAGCTCTTCATCTCGAACAATAATACCACCAGCCCCTTTGGATGTATTACTCGAAAAATCAAGGTTTGGACTTTTTTTCTTTTCGTACCCAGATTTGTCATAGGTGACATAGTACATGCTCGGTCCGACGAGTGCACCATAGCGTCCTCTGTGATCCGTAACCACTGTCTCTACCAATTTATTATAGGTAGCATCAAACACACGCACAACGACACGCCCAAGTTTTTGTTTGCTCAAGACATCGCGAACCACACCAATTGCTCCTTTTCGTGTCATTCGTTTGCTGAGGACATGGAAGGCATACAAAAATACAACATGAAGCAATACCAACATACCAACAAAACGTGTTGGAGATACCAAATAGGAAAGTATACTAATATACAATCCAATGGTGCTGATAACGTACTGCGTCACCTGTTTTGTATATACACGAATAATTTCTTTTGTAGGCTTGTCTTGCGCAAGCGGTTCAAGAGGGATATTCACATTCAATTCTGTACGCTTTTCTGAAATGTACACCACCGACCCTACCTGATACAGACGATCAAATACAAGATCTGAATGCTGCTTTTGCAACATCTCACTTTCTTGGGTAAATCCTGATTTTTGGATTTCTATTCGATATGATCCTGCTGGCAATATAATGAAATACCTTCCTTTTTGATCCGTCACTTGAGAACGGACAATCGTATCTTTTTTTGTATCAATGACACGGATGGTCGCAAGATCAATCGGTTGTTTTGTATACACATTGAAAATAGTTCCCCACTGTTTTTGTTTTCGGCGTCTCAAGAGCAGAATTGGCTGTGTAAAGAGATATCGGAGGAAAAGAATAAGCTGTGGCAAACTAAATCCAGCCGCCACATTTGCGGTTCCAGCGATCACAGCAGCTGGGGCAACGATATTTTCATTCGCTTGTTCCACTTGTGGATCATCGGCAACTTTTTGTACTTGTTTTGCTGCTTTTTTGACAGGCGCGGGAATTCTTTCGACGACGTATTCTACTGGCACACTGATAGCTTGGACAACATTCGCTTTTGTGGAACTCACAAACGATTGTATATTTTTTTGTGTATTTTGAAGCGTAGCACCAAGCGCGACTCGCAACGTACTGGAGCTATTTGTAAATAATGAAGTAAAAGAAGAACCAGCACTTCCAGTAGAACCTCCTTGTGACGCAGATGCTCCACCGCCTGTACTTCCTGTACCGGTATCTGGACTTCCCGTTGTGCCAGTATCAGTACTCACATCCTCGCCAGTACCACTATCACCATCAGGGGCAGTGGTATCTACCACAGGAGGTACTTCTGGAATAGTTGTGGGCTCCTGTGTATCCGGCACTACTTGTGGTTCATATCTACAGCTATTATCACTGGTATTTGCTTGTGGATTGTAATTTGTCGCTGTACTATCTCGACAGCCGAGTACCACAGCAACACAGCTGCCATCATCTGTATTTGCCGTATCATTGTAGTTGTATGCCGTAGGATCTATACAACCAGGTATTGCAGAAATACATGATCCATCATCTTCCGATGCATTTGGATTAAAATTCGTTGCAGAAGGATCAGTACACCCCACAATAATCACCTCTTGTGGAACAGTGAAGCTAACTTCTGGCGCGACGGTTGAGACATTTCCAGCGTCATCGATAGACGCAATAGAAATAACATAATTCCCCGGCGTTGTCGCAAGTGGAAAAGAAATCTCCCAATATCCTGTTTGGTCAGCCGTTGCAAAATACTCCCCGACAACTCCAGCAAGTAAAAACCACTGCTGAAATGGATCGCTGACAACAACATGCGCTCCTGCCAATAGTAACGAAGGGGCTGATGTATTGACTCCACTCCTTGCACCAGCTGCGCCTGTTGTTCGTTTTTCATATCTGACACGAATTTGTGTCCCAGGTTCTGCGGTTCCACTAAACTGTGGTTGTCCAACAATTTTTCCATTTTCAATACCACTTTTTGCGACACCAATTATAGGGGCTGATGGCGGAGCCGTATCGAGTGTAATACTTGTACTTGACGTAAAGCTGTATACTGTACCATCTACTGTCTTTTTGAACTTGATATAGATTGTTTTGAGTCCATCGCCTGCACTGAGTGTGAACGGAAGCGATGCAACAGAAGATTGGTAACTTGCGCCTGTAAACACACTACTTGTCGAAATCATGATTTGATCTGGAAAGGTATTGTTGATTGTCAGTGTGGTCGTAGTACTCTTTGTAGATTTCTTTCCGCCATTGATAGAAAAGAAAAAGCTCGGTGCTGTCGGTGGTGTCCCTGTACATGACTGTGTCTGTGGATTACACGTCGTATCGGGTGTTTCTGTTGGCGTTTCTGCTGGTGGCGTATATCCTCCGCCACCACCACTTGCTGATTGCGTCGTCCCTGAGCCTGTCGTTGTTGCCGTGTTGATACTATCGCCATTTCTTGCTACAACTCCAACATTGTATGTTGTCCCTGCACTGAGGCCGGTAAATGTTCTACTCGTACTCGTCGCCCATGTCGAGGTTCCACCATTCGTCGTATTGACAACATAGTACTCGGTTGTATCAGGATTACTATTTGCCCCCCATGACACTGTGAGAGACTGTGTACTATTTGCGGTCACTGTCACGGTGCCTGGTGGTTGGGCTAGTGTATACAATGCACTCAAGGTATCATACGTTGAATTTGAATTACTCTTCTGTGCGGCCAGTCGAAATATATACTGCACGTTTGGCGACAAACTAGAAATCGTAGCTGTTGTCGCATCTGCGGCAGGGCTACTCGATTGGCTCGGGAACGTACTACTCGTGTAGCCGATCAAAAAATTATCTTCATCCCCACTATTGTCGGTCCAACTAAAGGCTACACTACTCGTAGATACCGTTGTCGTCGCAAAATTTGTTGGTGCGGTTGGTGGAGCTACCATCGTAAGTGTTACAAGTTCATTTTGCGTATCAAGTGTTGTCCCGGTAAGTACGGTTTCTCCATATGTGCTGGTTGCACTCGCAATGATAGTATATGGATTATATCCACCATTTGTTGTCGCAACAGAAGAGGAAGACATAATATACGAAAGGAGCATGCTCGTATACCACGTATACCCATTTACGGCAGTGGTAGCAGTTGTAGTTACATTATTTCCATTTGAATAATATGAAACATCCACTCCAGCGAGAGGACTTGCACTTCCATTCTTTACATATGCTCTCGAACGAAACGAAACATCTATATCTCCCACATCACTGATACTACTTGAAGTATTCAAAAATGACACATTGCTAAATGTATTATTCAATGTAGAACTACTGAAAACATCGTATGTTACAGAACTCGTTATTGCGCTACTTGTGACAGTATTGCTTCCACTATTTCCGGAAAAAGAAATCCCATAATAATTTCCAGTCGACGTCACATTTGAAATGGTGGAGTTTGATGTGTCAACAAAACGTACACCTGCCATACCTACTATAGAGCGACCAACAACTGGTGGATCTGTATATCCAGACGTTATGCTTATTCCCGCAGCCGATGCTGCACTACTATCATAAGTATAATCACCTCCAGACACAGCAAAAACTGCATCTACCCACACATCAGGAGAAGGACAATTTGCCAATCCTTCAAATGCAGCTTGATTGGCAGCAACACTGCTCGGAACAAGCATCGTGACATAAATTGGGATACCTGGAACAAGAACTTTTCCTCCTTGTGCATAATTTATTAACGCCAAATGATAATCATCAGTACCCATACCAAGAAATGACGTAATATCATTGCCTGAACTAGGTGATAATACTGTTTGTGGATCTGTACAATCAGTATCAATAAAAAGCGTATATCCATCGGCAGGATATCCTATATCTACTGTTTCATTATATGTATTCCCATTATAATCAAAAACCAAACCATCTAACGTATAAAAACTGGCAGTTGTACTTGCCTGTTGCAACAACATATTCTGTACAGTTGCTCCAGAAAGATTTGTAAACTGTACGGTACTTGCTTGTGTGTTTGGTTGTATTATTGTTGAGGATCCTGCGCCTGATATCGTAATGTCACCAGTAAACCGACTGGACATAGCAAGAGTAATTTGTGAGTATGTCCCAGCAGCCAAATTCCACGTATCTCCGTCAGCAGCGACATTTGCTATAATACTTGTTGACGTTGCATCACAGGTAGCATAATCAATGGTTCCAGTATCATCGATAGTAAAGCTTGTGCCACGTGCCGCACTATAGGATCCTATATCTTCATTTCCATTGACATCAAGATACAAACTATAGGGTGCGAGCTCAGTATCATTTGTTAGACTTGCATCGTCTACTTTAAAATACGGATTATCTGCCCTCGCATGTGTTCCTACAGAAGGGAAAAATGTATCATCTATGTTATCATCATATACTCTACTACTAATAGTATAATACCCATTATAATCATTATTTAAACTATAGGTTGAAGACGCATTATCCTTGTATATCTTTAATCCATATCCTAATGAACTATTTGTTGAAGATGCATTATAAAAAATATTGTACTGAGCAGTCAGATCCACAGAACCGACTGCAGAACCGTCCCTCAATGCAATTCCACCATGATACATCTGATACAGCCAGACGGTATTATGTCTTACAGTGGTCGTCAACGTGCTGGCAACAAGGTCTTGAACGATCTCGACACCGTACATAAATTGATATGCATGACCCTCTTGTTCTGGCAACAAAATGGTATTGTATTGTACCGTAGTACTGACCGTATCATAGATGGCAATAGCTCCATTGACCAACTGCATACTTGGTGCAACGGTATATTGCACAGTATTATTTTCAATAAGAACGTCATTGGTTGAACTCACAGTAATTACATGTTGGACACTACTGTCATATGAATGAATCGTATTTGATACGATAGAAATGGTTTGTGCATTTGTCACAGCGAGCACATGAGCTTCTGCAACAGGATGGTACCGTTCAATCGTATTACTTGCAATTGTCAAATTTTGTTGATTACTACCAACGACAATGTTATTGATACCTGTATTATTGCTTATCGTGTTTCCTGATCCTGCGGTAGACGCAAAATAAATGGTCCCAGTAGTTGATGTAGCAAAAATATTACCTGAAACAGTGGCAGAAGAAACACCATTGAAATACAATCGTGTGTTGCTAAGTGAACAATCATTGAATGCAGAACTCGATGTCATCTGTATATCTACCTGCGCAGCAGTACTCGTCCCTACGATAGCACCACTCGATTGACAACTGACCGTAATATTTTGTTTATTATTAAAATCTAATGGGAATGTTTCTGTACTAGAAGCATATGTTGCATCTACATTGATATAGTCACCCGCCTGTACAGTAACATCTGAAAATGCTGAAGTGAGCGTCGTAAAATCACAGCCCACAGCACAGACTGTCCATGGAGTTCCCTGTGATCCATCTCCTGCTTCGGCAATATCGAGCTGTCTATCATAGAGCTGTGGCAAAAAGACTGCAAGTAACGCAATACCAAAAACAACCACAACAAATGAGAGGTGTTCTATGTGTCTCCTTATCGTAGAGCGAAATGAACTCACAAAAAAGTATGAAAGGTAGACAAATTGGGTAAAAAATAGAGCAACACGCGCGTGCGTTTGCTCTATCAGTATACCACCAATTGGGACAAAATTCATCAACAGTTTCTTTACACAACATCCCGGACTTCGAGCACATTCATATTGCCACTTTGGCCGACCGGCTCCCCTGCCACAACAATGACTTTTTGCCCTTTTTTAACACGTTTTTCTTGCTTGAGTGAGACGAGAGAACGCTCGACCAATTCTTCTATAGAACGACACGGATTGAGGATAAATGGGACTACTCCCCAGGAAATATTCATTTGTCTCCGAGTACGCTCACTGCTGGTTGCTACATATATCGGCAATTCTGGACGATGTCGACTAATCAGCCGCGCCGTATCACCAGAGAGTGAGGCGGCAATAATAGTAGAAGCACCCACTTCTTCTGCCAAGAGGCGTGCCATCTGACTCATGACTTCATCCACAGCGGATTCACCACGGACATCATCATGTATGGTCAAATCATCATATGCAGAATCTTCTGTTTCTTCTATGATAGTCGTCATCGTTTTGACTGTTTCCACGGGGTATTCACCTGTTGCGGTTTCATTTGACAACATCACCGCATCGGCATGGTCTATCACTGCATTTGCCACGTCAGAAACTTCCGCACGTGTTGGTCGTGGATTGTGCTGCATAGAATCCAGCATCTGCGTTGCAACGATCACAGGCTTTGCTTTTTTGAGTGCGAGGTCAATAAGTCGTTTTTGGATAAGGGGGACATCTTCGGCAGGCATTTCTATACCGAGATCTCCTCGGGCTATCATGATACCATCGGCAACATCGAGAATCTCTTCAATATTGTCTACAGCCTCTTTTCGTTCTATTTTTGCAATAATGTGAATTGGTTGGTCTGGTGTTTTGCCAAGTTCTTTTTCATATTCCTTTATCAAATACCGGAGATCCAAAATATCTTTTGCACTCGTCACAAATGACAAGGCAACCATATCGACGTCATGTTCGACACCAAACTTTGCATCAGCCCTGTCTTTTTCGGTCAGCGCACTGATATGGAGTTCTGAATCTGGGATATTAATTCCTTTATGAGAAGTCAAGGTTCCTCCAACGATTACTTCTGCATCGATACGAGATCCTGTAATATGCCGAACGGTCGTTTCCATTTTTCCATCATCGAGAAGCATACGCTCCCCTTCTGACACAAGGGTATGAAAATCACTATAATCAACAGGAATAATACCGTCGGTATACCCTTCGAGTGCAGTATCAAACGACACCATTTCACCTGGTGTAAACGGGACACCTTTGTCCGGAAGCACACCAACTCGAATTTTGGGTCCTTGCAGATCCTGCAATATAGCCGTCGGTATACCGAGCTCATCGCTGGCAGCACGCACATGCTCCATCAAGAGCGTATGATTGTCATATGTGCCATGAGAAAAATTGAGACGAACCACGTTCATCCCAGCTTTGAGCATATTGGTAATGATGTCCTGAGACTCAGATGCTGGCCCGAGCGTGCAGACAATTTTTGTTCGTTTTGTAATTGCCATATCTATATTAGTTGGAAGAAAATTGTTCTAAAAGAGATCGTACAGAATCTGCGTCAAAACTTGTGCCTCCTCCAATTCCAAGGATGGTTTGGTATTGATCCCAAATCCCACCAAGGACTGGTGGCAAATAAATAATACCCAAAATAATAGGAATAAGAAATATGGCAACACGCACATAGCCCATAATAGACATCCATCGCAAATGCTTTTGGATTTTCTTATTTTGATTATACACTGCCTCAGACCACGCAATATTTTTTTTCATCAAATCGATGAGTTCTTCATGAGAAGAAGTACTCGTTGATTTTGCTGGCTCTTCGGGAGATTTTGGTGTTTGTTTTTTCATATTGAGTAACAATGCTATAAATTGCCAGAATTTTTTTGTCTTCTTTTGGTGAGTGTTTTCAATTCATGTTGAAATGTTTCCACATCTTCAAATGCTCGATAGATAGATGCAAATCTGATATAGGCCACTTTATCAAACTTTTTCAAATGCTTCATCACAATTTCTCCAATTTGGTCACTGGTAATTTCTTTGTACTTTGTATTTTGTTCGGACCACGTCTTTGCTGCTTTTTTTTGGATATCTCGCTCGATTTCATTGATCATGCTTCGCAATGCTTCTTGGGTGTATGGTCGTTTGGTGAGCGAATGGATCAGCCCTCGTTCCAATTTGTTTCTATCATACGCTTCTCGAGATCCTTTTTGCTTTACGACAATGAGGTCAAGAAGCTCAGTCTCCTCTAGCGTAGAAAAACGATAATGGCATTTTATACATTCCCGACGACGCCGAATAGACATCCCCGCCTCTGCAATACGGGAATCAATAACTTTTGTCTCCTTTGAACGACATACAGGACAATGCATAGTAGCTGTATACTAACATGGAATATGGTAATCAGTAAATGGGAAACAGTAATAGGCAGTAGGCAATGCGTAGTCAGTAATAAGCATCTTATTACTGACTACTTGTTACTTGCTACTTCATGCTTCAACAAAAAGACGATCGCATACTGTTGATCGTCTTTTGCTAACATGTACGACAAATTACCGCCGTTACATTCCCATTTTCTTTCGAATAAATGCTGGGATTTCAAGATCTTCTTCTTCATTTTGGTCTGTGTTCGTCTGTGGGGATACGGGCGACGCTGTCCGTGTAGGTATGGTGTTGACAGAATTCACGGGCTTTGACGTAAAAGTATTTCTTGCTGGTGCCATTGATTCTTTTTCTTGTTCACCTTCTTCTTCCTGCACAGCAGTCTTTCTCTTTGAAAACAAATTATTACTATACATTGGTTTTTTGAGTGGGAATGGTGCATGCAATTCTTCGAGATCATCTTCTGCATCAAAATCCTTGCTGCGTGATGGACGGACGGCTTCTTCAAATCCTGTTGCGATCACCGTAACACGAACATCTTCTCCCATTGTTTCATCAACCACCGCTCCAAAAATGACACGCACGTCATCATCAGCAGAATTGGTAATAATCTTTGCAGCTTCTGCAACCTCTTGCATCCCAAGAGATGTGCCACCGGTAATCGTAAAGAGAATACCACGAGCACCATCGATCGATACTTCGAGAAGCGGACTCGAGATAGCAGCTTGTGCTGCCTCTACTGCTCGAGTGTCTCCACTACCGACACCAATTCCCATAAGCGCTGATCCACGATCCTTCATAATAGATTTTACGTCTGCAAAATCCACATTGATGAGACCCGGCACGGTAATCAATTCTGAAATTCCCTGCACTCCTTGTCTCAGGACATCATCGACAATTTTGAACGCATCAAGGAGTGATGTTTTTTTATCGATAATCTGCAAAACACGGTCATTCGGAATCGTAATAATAGTATCAACATGGCGAGATAATTCTCGATACGCTTTGTCTGCAATCGCTTTTCGCTGTGGACCTTCAAATGAAAATGGTTTTGTCACCACACCGACAGTGAGTGCTCCCATCTCTCGAGCAATTTCAGCAATCACTGGACTTGCTCCAGATCCAGTACCACCACCAAGACCACAGGTCACAAAGACCATGTCTGTTTCTTTGAATGCTTCTCGAATTTCATTTTGTGATTCTTCTGCACTACGCTGTCCAATCTCAGGATTCATCCCAGCACCAAGACCGCGCGTGACGGTTTTTCCAATATGGAGTTTATGTGGCGCACTATTGTGATGGAGCGCTTGGACATCAGTATTCATAACCATAAAATCAACACCGCGAATACCTGCTTTTACCATGCGGTCAATAGCAGACCCACCGGATCCACCGACACCGATTACTTTAATTTTTGCAAATGTTTCTACTTCTGGTTTTACTTGTGGCATACGCAATATCTAAATCTAATAATCCACAGAGCAGGACGATGACAATACATTTGTGAACAACAATGAGAGTCGACTCGTCCCGATCCAATCGGGATTGAACACTTTTTTTACTCAGTTGACATAAAATCTCCTCTTACCCATAGTCTATACTGCATCAAAAAACGTGTCAAGGAAGTCAGCACAATCAGCGTGTACATAGCGCAAATCACAGTATACCGGATATACATTGCTCATATATAAAACATCTCTTGCGAGATGTTTCTTGTTTTTTGTTTATTGATTATGGTGTTATGGAATAAGTGTTTTCCAAAAACCTTGAATTTTTTCTATAGCCTTCCCCGCCCCCTGCAATCGTGACGGGCCACTCCTCATGTGCTGTGAAGCCATAGATGCTCCCCATTCCACAAGTCCAATAGCAGGACTAAAAGAAAGACTATTCACTTTGTCGCTAATACTATCCACATCGATCGGATACCCTATCGACGCAGGAAGCCCAAGTTCATCTTTTGCAAGATCAACAATACCCGAAATATTTGCGCCGCCACCGGTAAAAATAATACCTGCGGGAAGCAACTGACTTCGATGAACAGAACGCAATTCTTCATCTATCTTTTCAAAAATTTCACTCATGCGCGCCTCTATGATCTCAGCAATATAGTGCAGCTTTATAACTTCAGATTCTTTTTGCCCGAGCCCTGCGAGATCAATACTCTCTTTTCGTGGGACATCGGCTGCACGTGCATGACCATATTCTCGTTTTACTCTGTCTGCAACATCTATCGATGTTCTGAGACCTATCGCAATATCATTGGTCACATGATCAGACCCAAGCGGGAGGGTCGCCGTATGTACGACTTCTCCACCTTCAAACACAGCAAGACTTGTCGTGGGGCCACCAATATTCACAACCACGACCCCCAACTCTTTTTGTTTGTCAGTGGCAACTATTTGTGCGCTTGCAAGTATCGATAGCACTACGTCATCAATATCAATACCTGTCCGGTAGACAGCTTTTGTAATATGTTTGAGATGTGCTGCACTCGTATAAATAATTTGTGCATCGACTTCGAGTCGAATACCTGTCATACCAACAGGATCTTTGATACCTGTTTGACCATCGACAGAAAAGCTGCTTGGCAACACGTGAAGCATGTCATAATTGAGCGGTGGCGCGATAGTCCGAGCTGCTTCGACCACACGATCTACATCTTCATCAGAAATTTCACCATCTGGTTTTGCCACAGCGACCACACCTTTGTTTCTTTGGGATTGTGATTCAGAGCTGGAGATACCTATCCACGCATGTCCAACTGGCACACCGGTGAGTCGCTCAATCTGCTCCAATGCATGAGAAAGTGAAGATACAGTTTCATCAATACTCACCACATTCCCTTTTTGGATTCCTTCGGAAGGTACTTCTACAGCACCAATAATCTGGACACGTTCACCACGATTACTCGAGGGATACACTTGTCCCATAGCAACACGAATAGCGGTCGATCCAATATCGATACCTGTAATGACCTGAGGTTGTTTTGAAGATTGTCGAACCATAGATATTGCCTTCGGGTATATATTGTACCACTACTTGCCAAAGAGCTCAATGATATGTGGCATGAATATCATACACCCTATAATGAATGCCCCCAACGAAGCTATCAACACCGTGCCTGCCATAATATCTTTTACCACACGAACATGCTGATGAAGACGAGGCTTTACAATATCAGTAAATTTTTCTATAGCACTATTGATGAGTTCCAGAATCAAAATAAGCATGATCAAGAGTAACACCAACAAACGTTCCCCATCAGAAAGAGGAAGCACCCATGCGAAAATACCAACCAATATGCCCACAATAGCTTGAACACGAAAATTTTGTTCATTACAAAATACATACGAGATACCTCGGCATGCATGCCCCATACTAAAAAAGAATTGCTTGATATACATAGTAGTTATATTTTTTTGAGTGCGGTCGTGAGCAATCGTTCCTGGACAGCAAACATTTTTTTCGCATCAGTTTTTTTTTCATGATCATATCCTTCGAGATGCAATACGCCGTGAATAAGCATACGAAAAAATTCTTCTTTGTATGAGGTTTCAAATCGCTTTGCTTGTTTTGCAATATATGCAGGACATAAAAAAAGATCACCACTATCCGTCACATCTTCTGTACCAAACAACGCTTCTGCAGGAAATGATAACACATCTGTAGGTCGATCAATACCACGAAATACTCTATTGAGAGTTTGTATTTTTTGTTTTCCTACACAATGCACGCTTACTTCATTCTTTTTTTTTCCGAGATACACCAAGGTATGCTGAACAACAGCAGAAATCTTTTGTTTTGATATACCGATATGTTTTACTGTCTGATACAAATTGCTTGGCATACCAAAAAATTATGCGTCTTGAGGAGAAGATGACGGTGTTACCACAGTATTTTCTTGGCCTGGCGGTGTGGGGAGTGCTTGTTGCGTCGGCAGATCTATGGTGTTTGCTGTTGGTCTAAAACTTTCTATCATCATACGCATGACTGTTCGGTATGGGACTGCCCCTGTGATACCTGGATGATATATGAGTACGGTAACATGTGTTGGAGCCAACACATAGGCAACCAATCCATCACGTCTCAAAAATACTTGTTCCTTGAATCTATTCGTTATCGTCTGAATGTCTTGAAATGTCTCACCTTCAATATTTGCAGCAAACCAATCCTGAAATGTCTGCCCTGGCACCCTATCAAACACTCGAAATTCAACAAAATCTCCACTCAGGGTACTCGCAAGAACTTGTCTTCCATCGGTATCGACCGTGCCTATTTGCCATTGTTGTGGATAATATATGCGATATTGCCACGATGGACTGACATATTCTTTGACAACTCCTGAATCGATCAATTTTACCGGAGCAAAACCACTGGCATTATACAAATTCACAATTTCTTGTCCATCATAATATCCATCATTATCAGTATCCCACACATCAGGATTTGTATTGAAGAGCAGTTCTTCCTCGTTGGTAAGCTGATCAGCATCAGTATCTTCACTATTTATGAGAAGAATTTTCGGGAAAGAAACAGGATCAATGGCTTTGACAGAAGCAATATCTTCAGAAGTTGTCGCATCGAGCGTCGACGTTGTGATCACAGCGATTTCTACAGGTTCCGGTATTTGTATGGTTACATTTTGCGTAGGCTGTTCTGGTGTTTGTACGCTTGCAGGAACTACCTGTTTTTTTGCTTCATTGATGTAGTACCACGATGCAAGCACAGTCACAGCAGTCAATACAAGGGCACCACCAATCCAGACAACAATCCTTTTATGTGCAGAAAACCACTGCGTTGAATTGTGATGAGGAACACTGCTTTTTGGCGCATGCTTTTTCTTTTTTTTCCCTTTTTTTATATCTTTTTGCTCGACTCCTTCATTGTGATAAATAACAGGATCATTGCCACCATAAAAAACATCCGGTATTGTATGCATTTGCACACCGAGATCTTGTGGTTCTTTTTTGTTCTTTTTGTTCTTTCCAAATCCAAACATATATAGTATACGCGACAAACGCAGTCCATCAGAAAAAACTATGCAGCGTCACCCGTTGGCGGTTCAAATATTTTTCCTGGACCTGTTGGGCTGTATCCATTTTTTATTTCTTCTCCATCTTTGAATCCATCACCATCAGTATCAGGATTGAGTGGATCTGTCTTCCAAATAATGACTTCGTCTCCATCACTAAGATCATCTCCATCGGTATCCCAATGCTCTGGATCTGTTCCAAGCCCACGTTCACGTTCATCATCTAGACCATCTGCATCGACATCAGGAGATTCTCCAAAAAGAATACTATCCGTATTTTCTGGTGGTCGATTGATCGTCCCAGTAGAAGCCGAGGTATCTACGGTATCAATAGGCTGGATTGTATCAGTCATATCAATAGTATCAAAAGTACTTCCAGCGGTAGTATCTTGGACATCAATAGAAGGCAACGCATTGTTGCTCGTAGAACCCGCAACAAACTGGTTGTAAATAAACAAACCACCGCCACCAAGGACCAGCACAACAACGACAACGACAATAATAGTAATAATACCCTTGCTTACTTTTGGATCCTTCAACGTATACATCTCTGGCGCATCGGTAGGCATCGTATGTGTTGTCATCTTTCCCTGTTGTCCTGGCTGAGTGGACGGCGCATACTGCTCCGAAGCTCCACGAGGGGCTAGTGGCTGGAATGGCTGAGGAGGGGGTGTTGTCTCTGGAGCAAAAGAAGACATAGGTGCATTGCGTTCTGGAGAACGAGCACTCATATCATCCATCTGTTTTGGCTGCAGCATCCCAGCAGAAAGCGCAGTCTTTCCGACAGACATATCGCCCTCTGGTGTCACCGACGGTGGTGTACTCTGTAGTAAAGGAGCTGGCGTATCATCAATACGTTCTCCTGGCACAGCAGCAAAGATATCCTCTGGTTCACCGATAGGCAAATTTGGAGGAACGCTCCCTCCTTGGACTGGAATGTCATCGAACATACAAAAAAGATTATCTAGTAGAAACATTATGCGCTCAGTGGATCGTACCCATTCGCAATCTCGGTAAAATCTGAAAACCCATCACCATCGGTATCTTCTTTTGTGGGATCTGTTTTTGTTTTTTCAATTTCTTGTACATCTGAAAACCCATCACCATCGGTATCTATTCGTTTGTCACTCGTACCATACTCGGCTTCTTGCATAGCTGTGAGCCCATCACCATCCTGATCATTTTCATCAATAGGAGGAGAAATACGTTCTGTCAAACCTACTTTCTGTGTCGAACTTGTGGTTATGTTTCCCTGTTCAGACGTCGAAGGGGTGGTTTGCTTTTGAAAGAAATAAAACCATACTCCCCCACCAATGAGCGCAAGAATAAGAATTATTATAAGTATATCTCTACCTTTCATACACGTAGTATATCACAATTTTTAAGAACACGATTCTTGATTGGTATACATATTATTTTGCAAATCACAATCACTGGTTTCTATAGATTCTACGGGAACGATAGCATAATTTGTTCCTTCTATGATAGGTGATGATATTTCACTCGCAAGCAACTTATCTTGTGGCACAAACGTAAAGACATGCCACAAAAGAGCCACTGCATTACTAGACGTATTTGCTGCCGTTTTTATCTGGTATGAGTACGTAGGAGCGTAGATACTATTGAATGTTTGCCCTTCATGATACGTATACACATCTACGATAATATTTTTGTTTTTCCATGGAGCAATCGGACCATCTTGATTGCGAACAGCAAAAGCAATAGGCTCTGCATTTACACCAGACAGGGCATCCAAATCCAACGTCGTTGCTTGCACAAACGTATTCTCTAATCCTGTTTCTGGATGGATATACATTCCTGATTCAAATGGAGTACATGCCGATGGTACAGTAGCATTCGATTCCTGAACAGCGTCAGAACAAAGATATTCAGACTGAGTCAAGGTATCAGCATATCCGATGAGAGGTGTTGCATACAACTTGTTGTATATGTATCCCAGCATATGTGCATTCTGATCTTTTTCTGCGCGAGTCCACCGTATTACTACACGCACAGAACCTTGTGGCACACTTGGAGAGGTTACATATTCGTTTGTTACTGATGTTGTTTGTCCAGAGACGGTATACGCAAATTTGTCAGCTCCTTGTTCAGTTGCGGTATTTGCGAATGTAACAAAGTATCCATCATTTGCACAATCTCCTCCTACACACTCGGTAGAACATACATTTTGCGTAGCAATCTTTGCCTCAGGATCACGCAATAAGCCTCCAGTTTTTAAAGCCACGTGTGTAATAGCACCTCGGAGCTCTGCTGCCCCAAATGATGTAATTCCAACAGGAATCACCGTCTTGTTACCACGAGATGTTACATATCGATTCAAATATGCCCGGAAAAAAGGATCTGCTACAAATACATTATTTTTGCCAAGCATTGGATTGACTATCGATAGTTTTGCAGTAGCTCCAGTATCACTCAATCCACAATTGAAACAACTATTCGTATATATACTACAACTATTGGTACAAGACACTGTGCCATGTTCAAATCCATCACAACTTTCCACGGCACTGGTGCCATCACTCTGCCGAACAAGAATGGTACCGTCTGAACGTTGCTCGCATGATTCGTATACGTCAAATTCTTTTTGATCCAGCACTTCATTTCCACAATAGGCTTGTGAATCAACAGTTTCTATACGACACGCATTTGAACAATACGTACATGACTGACCGTAACTCAGGTTTGAACATTGTGTCACATCTTTTGTATTTGCTTCGGAAGGATCACATTGTTCTCCTGTGTCCACGACACCATTGCCACAGCCAGGAGTTGCAGAAGGGGCTGTTTCTTCTGGTACGGTTGTGTTTGGTTGATTTTGAGATGGAAGACACTCAGTCTGTGCAGGCGTAAAAGTAAATGCATTTCTTTGCACACATACAAACGGCTGGACATTATCAAGTCGTGATAGGTCTTCAGGAAATTGATATGAAGGGGAAAATTTATTTTTTGTCGAAAGTGCTAGTGGGCCCATTCCTGGTTCTACAAATAATGCTGCACCACCATATATTTGTGCAGTGCGACAATCAGTATCCTCGCTACAACCATAGACATATGCCGAACTAGCAACATCTGCACGTGAATACAACATATGGTAATAATCATTACACACACTCATTTTAGCAGCTCCAATACATGTAGTGTCTTTAAAGGCACAGAGGTTACCCGGCACAGTATCTACTGGAGTAAAGGAGCTATCAACAATCACTTTTGTGTCTTCTTCAGGACCAAAGCTAACATACGGACACATATTCTGCCCAACAATACATGCTGTTGTATCTTGCGGGTATGGAAGAGAACATGTTCCTTCCTCAACTATACAAGCATTATTACAACCATCACCATTTGTATTATTTCCATCATCACAGGTTTCTCCTTGTTCAGTATCTATTACGTTATCACCACAATAGGAACCATATTGCTGACAACTTGAAGAACAAGACAACTCTTTATCAATGTTATATAAACTAACACCACTCACACCCAAATCACAGATTTCCCCTTCTGAAAAATCAACTACACCATCACCACAATACGACCCAAAATCCTGACAATCCCAGCTGCATGAATTTTCTTTGTTTGTAGAATACAGTCCAAATCCAGCTTCACTCCAATCACATTTTTCGTATCCTTCATCATCAAGGTTTCCATCTCCACACGATGATGCAAGGCCATTACATTGGTTATTACATTGTCCATATTGTCCATTGAGTCCTCCATCATCACATGTTTCACCCGGATCAACACGTCCATTTGGACAATTTGTATTTCCTTCACATGAACCATAGTCCCATTGGCAACTATTGTTACATGTATTGACGGCAAATTCTTGTGGATTTGTTTGACAAGAGAGAAGCTGTCCATCTTGGATAGCACCTACACAAGATGCTTGGAATCCATCATAAAATGAAAGTGCATCTGGTTTGAAAAATTCTTTTAGGTTCTCTTCAAGATTGAAACACCCAACAACACGTGATCCATCCCCAACTTCTTTCTGAAATGTTTGAAATGCGGGAATTGTGTTTATCAATTCAAATTTGTTTCCAAATGCACCAAGATCAACCGTATCAAAAATAGTGATACCCTCTAGCGCATCAGGATGTTTTGGTAAAGCATCTATATAATGATCACCATTTGCACAATCTGCATCGATATTACACGAAAATAACACGTAGGTATTCGTATCGATATTAGAAGCTGTATTATTGACAAATATGCCACCCGTTTCATCACCACAATAATTGCCATTCCCGCCAGTATATATAACTTTTTCTACCTGTGTATTTTCTTCTCCTGTTTTTCCAAGGACATCAAAAACGAACTGATCACACTCACTATTATGTAAACATTGTGCATCACCTCTATATTCAATAGATTCAAGAGAGGTGGCATATTCACACGTTCCATATTTTTTTGCAAACACTCCTTTGTTGCTTACCACACTCGATCCTGGAGGATCACACTGTTCTCCTGGTCCGACTACTCCGTCACCACATGCCGATGCAATAAATGTGTAGGTTTGTCCAGGTTGGCATTCGCGGGCTGTGGTGAATGCATCCGTATCACTAATAAATGATGGAGCAAAAAATTGTTCAATCTGTGATTCACTCTTGAAAAATTCAAACGGCATGTGCAGCGTGTATTTGCCCGTATCTTTGTTGTAACTATATTCATAGACACTTTCTTGTTGTGGACATACAAAGGTCGATGAAGCACCGTCCCAACATGTCTGTGCATCAGCAGGTCCACAACCAGACCATACGTTGATAGGGTCTCGTGGAAGATTTGCACCAATACCAGTACCAAACAATCCCCAAGATGACCACACAGATGCAACATAATTTGGTCTGAACGTCCCATTATCCAACGCAGGATATGGACCACTGCCGAGCACTGATTGGATCGTTTCGACATCACGAAGACGCTCCAAATCACGGAATAATTGCGTTTTTTCTGCAGAACAACCTGCTGAAGTGAATGTCCTTGTTTGAAGAGGAACAATTCCCCAACAACTTACTCCCTCACTACAATCAGCATCTGTAACACACTCTGCATTTCCACTATCCTCACATATACCATTTTGTGCTTCCTGTGTGACAACGGTCTGTGGCCCAAGCAGACAATCAAAATTCGTCGTACATGCATGTTCAAAGTCAGGCGTCTTTTCATCATACCCAAGACAATACCCATAATCAGTAAGATTGATATTAAATTCCAGCGTATCAATAATTTGCTGGAAGACATCCCGTGTAGATGCTTGCGCTGCCTGACTGATCGTAAAGAGATAAATATTGCTATATACATTTGTCACATTCCCCTTATCATCCTTTACGACATTGAAAGCATTGATATAGTAGTTGTCCTGATCAGCAATCACATCATATCCACTCACCAAAGGATCATCTATAGAAAGAGTAACTTTTTGTGGAATCGGTGCATTTGGGAATTTATCAGCAAACCATGATGCCACACTGAGCCTCTCTGGATTTGCAAAAATCTGAATACCAAGAGCATCTGTATTGGTATCACTGACAAATAATATACGCTTTAATACATCATCAGATGTGAGCACAATGTCATTCCTTTTTATAAAAGGAAGATCATCATTTGTACTTCCACTCACACCCGCATCAGCACAGTAGCTAAATGAATAGTTGAATGTATCATCAACAAATGGTGCCCAAGAACCATCGTCTGCGCGTGCTGGCCACGGGTTCTCACAAAACATAGATGTGAGCGCTACTTGTCCTTCAAATCTATTGCCCAGCTGATTGCCTGTAGCACTCACATCCTCGGTGACAATAGCTTGTGCGAGTGCAGTCACGGTGCCTTCTACATTGGTAGATCCCATCTTGATAAACTGAGCTGTTGCATCCGTTCCTTCGGCAGGAATATTGAAAATAGTATTTCCCTGCGGTTGCCACTCCCATCGCCAACTGTAGGCAGGTGTCGATACAATTTGTTGTCCTTGCTTTGTAATTGCGGCAACACCAAAATCTGCAGAGGTATTTGGTGTGGAGAATAGATAACTTTGTGGATCAACGGCAACGTGATCAATCTTACAAATCTCTGTACCAACTTCAAATGCCCACGCATCAGACGTGATGCTCTTTGTCTTATGTTTGATACCAACTCCATGGATATCTCGAATACCCGTTTTTCCACCGCGCAAGAGGACTGCGTATGCAGAATCCGCTGTCTGACTTCCGAGCAATTGTGAAATGTACAACGGAATAGTTTTTGCAGGAGTATCGATGTCTGTCGTAAGAGAACCTTCGCTACACCACGTACGCATATTACTCACCTGTAGATTGCCGGCAAACACGCGCTGGATCATGCCCTGGAAAAATTGTTTAATTCCATGCCATATCTTTGACCAAAAACCATCGCTACTCGCATCAGCACTGCCATCGGCGATACTGAGTGCTGAAGCAACGTCATCTGTGACATTGGTACCACCAAGTTCTGCACAATTTACCGCTGTTTCGTATCCACGTGCGATGATGGCATTGCCAACAATTGTCTGTGGATCCACCTCGGCATCAAATGTTACTTCTATATAGGTATTGCGACAGAGTGGCGCTTCTGCAGCGACAAATCCTTGATTTTCATCAGGATATTGGTCTGTACGGAATGATCGCTGATAACAACACGAGTTTGATGCAACACCAAGTCCGTTTGGTCCAATTTCTCCATCAACAGGCAACGCACAATCATTATAAAATCCGTTTTGCGGTGTGTCATATTCTGCAAATCCACACTGCAAGGTATAGTTTGCAATCCCTGCTACATTATTTTCAGAAGGAATCGAAGATCTAATTTCTGTTGATTGTTTTCCTTCTATTGTTTCTCCTTCTCCAATAGCCGTTACCAACTGTAGTCCACCTTGCTTGCTTGCATCTACGACCGTATCATCCTCACATACGGCATATTCTCCGAGTCCAACTACACCATCACCGCACACAGATGGTGTGCTATAGAAAAGTGATGAACCACCAAGTATACAAGAAGAAGTACATCCTTCATCAGTCGCAGGATCACATATTCTTCCTTCACTGTCACAAGTATTTTCCCATGTACAGGTATTCGAACAATGTGCAGGCAACACACCATTTACAGCCTCACATTGTTCCCCACTTTCTTTTTCGCCATTACCACACACTGCTTTTGCAGTACCACAAACATCATCAAACCCTGGCAAAGAGCCATATGAATCCTTGTTCTTTGTACACCAATCTTTCAAAATCGGTGTTCCCTGATGAAGACATGATGTATTACATCCAAGAGCGGAAAGATTTGGTGTTGGATTTGTGGAAGAAAAAGGAATACCAATATCACATGCTTCCTCAAGCCCTACAAAACCATCACCGCAATACCCACTAGTATTTGAATTGTAATTTGATGACGAACCTTTTTTCAGACACTCATTTGTACAGTATGGAGCGAGAAAAACAACAGTACCATCTTCGGCAGTAATAGACGCACTAGGATCACACGCTTCACCAACAGTGAGAGCAGTTCCACGTTCAACAGGATTATCTATTTTTTGATTATTTCCACAAGTTCCCCCATCATCTGCCAATTTCCCAGGTCTCAAGCATGAGAGTGTACACGTTGTACCAGCTCTTTCATTCGTAGCGGCGATATCACAATCTTCTCCTGCATCTACAATACCATTGCCACAGATAGGCGTATTGCGTTCAGCAAAACTAACATCACTTCCACGTGGCACACACGCCTCAGTACAAGAACCTGCTCGGCCAGTGAGTGATGCTGCGAACTGTGTCGTAGACGCAACGACCGGGACCGTTGATTCCCAACGATATGTATACTCCGTGCGAGAGAGTTCTTGCCCAAGCGGATTACACGTGTTTGGAGCTCCTCGTGGCGTCGCTGTGAATTTTGTTTTTTGCCCAATATATGTCGCAATAAATGGATGTGGTTTTACTACAATGTTGTCTACGCCACACAATGTATTGTCTGCTTTTGTGCGGAAGATCCACGAGAATGGTGTAAGAGATTGCCCATCTTGTTCAATCAATGCAACACCACCAACAGATTTGATATTATCCGTCAATGATACTTTGTAATAGGTATTGTTCACTAACGCTCCTTTTGGTGAAAGTGTGACATCAAGTTTACTCGTACTATCGATAGTAAAATTATTTGTTACATCGGAAAGATTGGCACAATTTGGGTCAGCACACTGATAGACAATCACTCCCCCATTGTCATATGTCACAGGATCCATGTGACGACTAAATGTTGCCTTCACAACAGCATTCGGACACGACTCAGAACAATTTGGTTCAAATGAAACCACATGCGGTGGTCCGATGTTGATA
>Ga0210057_1001904_pt1 | contig 30819 bp, 35 predicted proteins | sample CryGeyCG2114_010_2_FD_183968 | JGI IMG/M metagenome (GOLD analysis project Ga0210057, IMG submission 183968) | Groundwater microbial communities from aquifer - Crystal Geyser CG10_big_fil_rev_8/21/14_0.10 (SPAdes) (version 2) | ecosystem: Environmental > Aquatic > Deep subsurface > Groundwater ...
TAAAGAAAAGTACGAGGCAGATATTATCATTAGTTTTTGATTACAGCATGAGAGCAGATTTGGTCGTAACAACAATCAGACGAATTGACACCATTGATCCAGAAAGTATCTGGCATACTGACCAAGGGAAACAGTTTGGAGCAGGAGTAACCATTGCCGCTTTAGTGGAAAAAGGATTTACCGCCTCAATGAGTCGAGCTGGTACTCCAACGGATAATCCCTTTGCCGAACGGTTTGTGGGAACATTCAAACATGCCGTTGTCTATCGGAAGAAATATACAACGCTGGGAGAATTTTTAGAGGTAGCCAGAAGGTGGATTAACTTTTACAACAACAGAAGACCACATGAGGGGAATGGTCAGTTATCGCCAAATGTTTATACGTTGATGATCAATCAGCCAGCCGTCCCTAATATCTCTCATTTAACTGTCTACTAAATTAGGTACTTGACATGACATCATTAAACATTAAGTCTTTTGGAATCCTATTCTCGTAACAGTTTGTGCGATCAGTAATTCTATATACCCTAATAAACAGCATTTGAAGTTTGTCTATATAATCTTTCTTCTCGCTGGTTAAAGGCTTACCAGACATGGCATATAAATATACACATCTGCCAATAACATCTTTTGGGTTAAGATCCAATAATCCTATTTTATGAACACTTGGATCATTTAAAAGATAATAATACTCTGGTTCTGAGTTGTCGGCGTAAGTAGCTAAAACAAGATTTGATAAAGATGTGAATCCTTTACTTGTGTATTTTTCTAAAGCTAGGTTTTTATCATAATCGTTTATTTCAACAATAACTCCAGAAATATTTTTAAAATTCTTGTCTTCCCATCCCCAATCACTATATATTTGGCCTTTTTGTTTAATTTGGTAAACCAGTAAAGTTAAATATCCTACAATAATGGCTATCACACAAGACAGATTGATAATATAATTTTATTTTTCATTTTGAACCAATGTTAATTTTGTACTTACGAAATCCTTGAATTCGTTATCATCTAAATAGATATAAACAAAACTTTCGTGAGAAATTACGTGGCCTATTACTTCATTGTTATTATAAAAGACAGGATTTTCTAAATAACTTAAGATATTGTCTCCAGTAGAATTTGAACAAACCAATGTTTGCTTGTTTATTATCTCTTTTAAATTGTTTGATAATTTATATCTATAATGTTTAAATCGTTGGTTGGTTTCATGTTCAATTAAACACATTGTTGTATCTACATAGGTTTTAACAAAGTCTTCTTTTATTAGTTCAATAGATTCATTTGTTTTTTTATCAACTAAATTTCTATTGGTGTGGAAAAAAGGCCATTTGAAATTCATAAAAAGTGAAATTTCAGGTGAATTTGTAAATTCAACAAAATTAGAGTTTTTAAGAAAATAACTTCTTAGCTTGCCCTCAAGTTTTTTGGCCTTCGCAACATCATCTTTTTTTGCTTTGTATGTATTAATAACTGCTAATTCGGCTAGGTAAAGTGTTTTGTCCATAGTTTAATAATACTCTTTTTACTAGGACAATCTACAATATTATTAGGGGTATTCACCCATCTTAATCTATTTCACATCCTCTCTCAGGTGTAACTTGATAAAGATGAAAGGGCACAAGATTTTGAAAGAGTCAGAGTAAGTTATACTAATCCGTGGGTAGTTGCCAACAGCTACCTGCGGATTTTTTTTTGTAAAAACTTGTCATGTTATTCAAAAGATCTTACTAAGCTTACTAGCAATGGAAATTTTTTGTATGGCTGTTTAAATGCATCGGAGCCCATATGACCTTGTCTATGTCTAATAATAAGATCTCCGCCTAATTTCTTGAAAATCTTTAGTCCTGCAACATCATTGCATCCCCAAGGATCGTTGTCTGAATTAATAATAATTGTATGTTCACAGTTATTATTAATTTTATTCCAATTATATTTATCTTGAAGAATTGGCTCTTTTTCAATATCAAGATCGTTTGGCTCTGAAAATGCTGCAACCATAATAGCTAATTTTACTTTCACTTCCAAATTCTCCAAAATACTTAAAATCAATGGATTGCCTGCAGAATGACCAATCAAAACAGAATCTTGGTCATATTTTCTGTTTTCTAGGGCAAATGGTAACCATTTTTTAATGTCTGGGTTATCGGTATCAGGAAGTTGAGGTAACCAAACATCATAACCAATTTTTTCAAGTTCTTTTTTAAGTATGGGTGCCAAAAATGATTTGGTGTTCCACCTGTACCATGGAATATAGCTGCGTTTTTCATAATCTTTAAAAACATTATACTATTCTTTGAACTGATATGAATAAATTCTCCGCTCCTTCTTCCTCTATCCCCCCATATATAGTATATGTGAGGAAATAAGTTTCTTTCTTATTTATAATGCTCGCTTAAAACCCCGATCGTTAGATCGTGGGATAAAGGGATATTCCGTTTAAACTCGCGAAGCGAGCATTTCAGCATACCCCGACCGTAAGGTCGGGGTAGTTGATAAGAATAAAGAGACTACAAACTTATGCTAATTATAGCGTATACAAGGCAAAAAGAAATAAAAGAATACCCTAGTCGGCTAGGGTGATTTTAAACTGCGGTTTTTTCTTTTTAAGTACACTTCGTTGTTTTGCACTGGTATAATTTTCACCATGTTACTAAACAAGTTCGAATTTTTCTTGATGAATAATCCTTTAAGAGGATTTCTGCAGAAAATGGTTGAAATTCCTCGGATAAAAAGTATCGCAGTAGTGCCAGTCAATGGCAAAGTGTTAGAAATCGGTTGTGGTAGTGGACGGGGAACTCAACTCATTCAGGAACACTTTTTGCCAAGCGCGACTGTGGGTATAGATCTAGATCCGAAAATGATTGAGATAGCCAAACAAAAAACTAATAAGGTTGAAGCAGATTTTCAGGTTGCAGATGTTATGAATCTGCCTTTTGAAATCAACACCTTTGACGCAGTATTCGACTTTGGAATCATTCATCATGTTCCTAATTGGAAAAAAGCGATTGAGCAGATTGTAAGAGTTACTAAATCGGGTGGTTTGCTAGTCCTAGAAGACCTTTCCATTGAGACATTTAAAAGTCCAGTGGGCATGCTTGCAAGAACATTCTTAGACCACCCATATGGTCAAATGTTCAAACAAAGTGAGTTTGTTCAACAACTAGAAAAATGTGGGACTGAAATACTGGCTGAAAAAACCTATACCAACTTTGGAACAATCAGGTACTTTGTAGTAGTTGCTCGAAAAAAGTAGACATAAAATTCTTCATTAACTTTTCATCTGCTCAAAAAAGTTCTCAGTACTTGGAGCTTCTTTACAGTCTTTGGAGTCTTTTTCTCTTTCTGTGTTTCTTTTGAAAGCGTGATTGTTGATCGTTCGTTACCATAGGTTTGCTGTGAGTGAGTCATTACTTCTGCTCTTATTTTCTCAGTATCTGCAATCACAAAGTTTTCAATCTCTCCACTAAATGTTGCCTGTGGTTGTATTGCATTTATCTTCATATAAAAGTTGTACGAGGGAAGGTTGGGGATCTGCCCTACCTCTACTTCTGGAGCAAACACAGGAAGTAGTTTGATCTCATCTTTTGGACTTGTAGTTCTAAAGCAGATCAGCGTACCAGTGTTTCCGATAATAGTTTCCAGTAAGTCAGGCTCAATCTGTACTGTATTTTGATGTGCCAGAATAACACTTAACCGATACTTTCGTGCCTCGGATAGAATTTGAGCAAACGACATGGTGGCAAAGTTTTGAAACTCATCGATATACAAGAAGAAGTCTGGGCGTTCTGATTCTTTAATATGTACTCGACGCAAAGCAGTAAGCTGTATTTTGGCAGTAAAAAGCCCGCCAAGGAAATAGGCTGTATCTTCTCCAATTTTTCCTTTGGATAAATTACAAATAAGGATCTTTTTATTATTCATAATGTCTTCAAAATCAGGCTTGTTATTTTCTTGAGTCAAAATGTTTCGAAAAGTTTTTACATCAACAAGTGGCCCAGCACCCCATGATTCAGTTTTATCAAATATCCAAACATCTGACATAATATCTTTTGATTCAGAGTTTGGATCATCGGTTGATTCATCCCATAAAATAAGAATGTGGTATTCGCCTGTATCTAAATTAATTTTATTTGATCCGTATAAATTAATTAGGTGGGTTTCAATGCTTTTTTTATTTGTTCTGTCCAATACCTTTTCAAGTCCAATGCATGGGTAAACAATTGTAGGTTTATTTCCTATTTTCAAAATTACTGGTTTGTAAAAACTTGTCATGTTATTCAAAAGATCTTACTAAGCTTACTAGCAATGGAAATTTTTTGTATGGCTGTTTAAATGCATCGGAGCCCATATGACCTTGTCTATGTCTAATAATAAGATCTCCGCCTAATTTCTTGAAAATCTTTAGTCCTGCAACATCATTGCATCCCCAAGGATCGTTGTCTGAATTAATAATAATTGTATGTTCACAGTTATTATTAATTTTATTCCAATTATATTTATCTTGAAGAATTGGCTCTTTTTCAATATCAAGATCGTTTGGCTCTGAAAATGCTGCAACCATAATAGCTAATTTTACTTTCACTTCCAAATTCTCCAAAATACTTAAAATCAATGGATTGCCTGCAGAATGACCAATCAAAACAGAATCTTGGTCATATTTTCTGTTTTCTAGGGCAAATGGTAACCATTTTTTAATGTCTGGGTTATCGGTATCAGGAAGTTGAGGTAACCAAACATCATAACCAATTTTTTCAAGTTCTTTTTTAAGTATGGGTGCCAAAAATGATTTGGTGTTCCACCTGTACCATGGAATATAGCTGCGTTTTTCATAATCTTTAAAAACATTATACTATTCTTTGAACTGATATGAATAAATTCTCCGCTCCTTCTTCCTCTATCCCCCCATATATAGTATATGTGAGGAAATAAGTTTCTTTCTTATTTATAATGCTCGCTTAAAACCCCGATCGTTAGATCGTGGGATAAAGGGATATTCCGTTTAAACTCGCGAAGCGAGCATTTCAGCATACCCCGACCGTAAGGTCGGGGTAGTTGATAAGAATAAAGAGACTACAAACTTATGCTAATTATAGCGTATACAAGGCAAAAAGAAATAAAAGAATACCCTAGTCGGCTAGGGTGATTTTCACTTATTCAATTTTATCCACCAAGTTTTGAAAAAAGGTAAAGATAGGGTTGATAGACTAAATCCTAGCGCAGGGATTACGGCGTTAATTAAGGGGTTTTCTACGCCAATTGCCCACATGTAGATACCGATTGAAGCATATGTAAATAGAACAATAAGTGCTCTGCGAGTGTAGCTACCCTCCCATGCTTTATCAATTTCTACTTTCTTATTTCGATTTTCGATTACTTCAATTCTTTTGATTAAGGCTTCAGTTGTTGTCATATAAATATATATTACTGCAAATGTGTACTAATTCCAAAAGGGAGATCATTTCATCTGTTCAAAAAAGTTCTCGCTGGGTAATGGTTGTCCAGCCCCCGCTATACTACATAGGTGATTAAGGGACACATAACACGTGTGGCCTAGTTACTGAAAGGGGGTTTGTATGTCGTCAATTACGAGGCGGACGTTTACGTCGCAGCAGAAGCTGCAAGTAGTTTTGGAAAGCCTGCAGCGAGATACCACCATTGAGGCAGTTTGTCGCAAGTATGCCGTTACTCGCTCGGTGGTTAATCGCTGGAGAGATGAATTCTTCAAGCAAGCCGAAACGCTGTTTGCTGACAAACGCAGTCCATCGGCTCGTGCTATTTCCCAAGGCTACGAACCAGGACAATCACCAGAAGAGCTCAAACGCATCATTGGTGAGTATGCGACCCAACTGGAGATACTAAAAAAAGCCGGGGGGTTGTTAAGAGTAGCGTAGCTGGGCGTAAACTGGTCGCCTACCAGCTTCTCGCTGACAACCCGACGTATACCAAATCAATCATTGCTCGAGCACTCCTGTTCTCCAGAGAGTCCTGGTACTACCACTCAAGGCTGGAGTACAAAGACAAACAGTTATCTACACAAATTACTAAGTTGCATGATGATATTGATGACACTTTAGGTCACAAGAAGTTGGCACCTCTCCTTGGCACCAACAAGAAGCGAGTGCTACGAGTGATGAACAAATATGGTATCAAGGCAAGAAGAAGGAGTAAGAAATATCACTATCATGGTAAAACCACCATCGCTCAGCCCAACCGAGCTAATGAACCAGATATGAAAGAATCATTTGACCTGGGTATTGTTTTCTCCGACATGTTTGAGTTTAGACTACTGGATGGATCAATTCTGCGAGGTTGTTTTGCCCTACTCAAACAAACCAGACAAATCTTGTCACTCATCTTTGACTACAGTATGAAAGCTAACTTGGTACATGCCACCATTAACAGCATGAGTGAACAGGATGATCTCTACATCTGGCACACTGATCAAGGCAAACAGTATGGAGCAGGAAAAACCATTGACCTCGTGATTGAGAAGGGATTACTTCCCAGTATGAGTAGGGCTGGAACACCCACTGACAATCCTTACGCCGAGAGATTCGTTGGTCAATTCAAACACGCGGTAGTGAGAAGACAGAAGTATCCAGATCTTGGCTCGTTTCTTTACCAAGCAGAAAAGTGGATTAACTTCTACAATGAGGCGAGGCCTCATGAAGGGACAGAGATGCTCAGTCCCAATCAGTATGCACTCAAATATGGTTGGAAGACTGTCCCGTATATCACTCAATTAACTGTGCAGTAAATTGGGGGCTGGACATTTTATTAGGCAACTTTGGAGAGAAGTATATCAAAGCCTATAGGGAATGGGAAGGGAAATGACTTTAGAATTAGAAAATGAAAATTCTGAAATTTATAAATATGCTGTTAAAATGTAAGAAAGATATGAAAACTAAACATCAGCTAGAACTCAATACCCTCATTTTTTTCTTTATGCTTGGCATCGGGCAACTAGTACCTGATACATATTTTGGCAACTTCATGAAACTACAACAGGTTTTGGAACTACTTCTTTTTGTTCCTTGGTCGTTATCTATATTATGGATATTAAAAAATATTCACCATACCATATATCGAAAAATTGCCGTACTTTTCCTTACAATGTTTGCAGTTGGGTATGGTATGCATACAGTTGCTAACCAGTTGAGCAGTTTACCCGCAGAGAGACTATTGAACGACATAATCTATTTTTACGATGAGATTTTAAGTCACTACATTATTTGGGCAAGTTACTTTGGGATAATATTTTTCCTAATTTTCTTTAACAATCTAAAAGAAAGCATTAAAGAAAAAGATGTTCTTTTTACTCTTGTTGCTATCTCTCATGGGGGTCTAGTGGCTCTTAGTTGTATAGAAGCTCAAAGTGTTATTATATTAATAACCTACCTATTAGCACTAGGCATTTTACCCCTCTTAAGGAAGTCATTCTGGAGACAGCTTAAAATCAGCCCGATTGGCAATTACTATGTTATTTCTGCAATCACATCTGTGATAATTTTAATATTATGGGGAATAGCTTTTCAGGGCTTTCCTGAACCAAGCACCTTAGGATTGATTAAATAGCAATTAAAACGGCAGAATCTGAGAAGATTTTACTTTTAGTGCCTTAATAATCTTAAACAACTTATCAAAGGTAAAATTGACTTCTCCTCTTTCAATCATGGCGAAGTAGTTTTCACTTACTCCTGCTAGTGTCGCTAACTCAGATTGAGTGAGCTCTTTTGCAGTTCTGATCTGCTTGATCTTTCGACCTATCTCTTCTCTAATTTTGATTTGATCGGGGTTTTCCATACATGAAGTATAACATTAAACAATAAAAAGAATGAAAATTTGCTATTGACACTATCAGTATATTTATATAAACCATCATTATACACATAGTTAAAATACGCAATTTGATATGAAAAAAGTCAAAGGAAAAGTTGAAAAAACAGATAAAACCAGAGTAAAAGTATGTGAACTTTCTACCGAAGAAAGACTGACTATAGTAGCAAATTTACTCATTGATAAATTGATCGATAAGTACGGTACAAATTTAGCAAATGTAGCAAAGAGATGAACAACTTACCTGTCCAAGAAAATGCAGTTGCAGCAATTAGAATCTCATCTATCAAACAAGGGTTGCAAGGAGATTCACCAGATGCACAAAAAGAACAAATTGAACGATTCGCCCTGTCACACAACATTCATATAAGTAAGTTTTGATAACGAAATTATTGAAGAGATCAATAGTATGGGTTTTACGACTCGTAGTAAGAATAGAAGAAATCCAAATGACAAAAAACAGGTGATTGGCAAAATTGGAGGATGCCAATTAAATCTAAAACAGTTCTGGAGATTTATCCAAAACCCTATTTATGCAGGGATTAATATCGAAAGCTGGACACAAGGACGAGCTATAAAAGGAAAGTTTAAAGGTTTGGTGTCGATGGAAACCTACAACAAAGCAAACAGAGGGAAGCGTACACTTTTTGAAGAAACCGACGGGATCAAGTTATATAAAAAAAGACCACCAGAACACCTGATCAATAAAGGAGCACGAAATAAAGACTTTCCGTTTAAGCGCGTAGTCATGTGCCCAGAGTGTGAAAAACCGCTTTTTGGTAGTGCTTCACGAGGCAAGATGGGTAAGTACTATCCTGCATACCACTGTAATAAGCGGGGACATTACTTTAGAGTTTCAAAAGGAGACTTTGACAGCACTATTGCAGAGTTTGTGAAGGGGTTAAAGTTTGAGCCTGACTATGCAGAAAAGCTAATGGAAGCCGTGATGCAAGAGTGGGCAAAACGGCGGGAGAATACACAAGAAGACAAATTGGTTATTGAAAAGAAAATTATAGAGCTTGAAAATTCTTCTCGCCTGATTGCAGATAGAATTCATATTCTAGGTTCAGAGACAGCTATTCGCTACATGGAAGAAGACCTTGCAAAGATTGAAACCGAGATGCTTGCGTTACAAGAGCAACTGGTTAAAATGATGAGAATACGATCAATTTGGAGGAAGTTATGGGAACTATCAAATATTTTCTGGAACACATAAATTAGACCCATTTGTCGCGCTAAAAGACGACTTTGCTACGAGTGAAAACCAAATGGTGAACGTTTTTAACAAAATTCGAACTCATTTCATGTCAGGTTGTTAGCTCGGCCGCCTGTGGCGGCCTCGCTACTTCAGCGCGGCGCCCCCCACCCGCCGCGCTTCCGTTATTTTTTGCGCGCGCGATTTTTTTGCTCGCTTCGCGAGCACAAGTAATATACTATATCATTATGTACCGCAAAAATGTTCGCCTATTATCAATCTTTAACTTCCTCATTGGCTTTACTTTTTTCGCGCCTTTAGCAATTATCTATTTCGCTAAAGTTTCTGGGTCATATACTCTGGGAACCAGCATCTTCGGCGTTATTATGCTGAGCGATGCATTTTTTGAAGTCCCTACAAGCATTCTGTCAGATAGGGTTGGTCGAAGATATACCATAATTTTAGGATCATGTGCTCGAGTAGTCGCCTTTATTTTCTATGCCATTGGCCTTTCTTATTGGTTCTTGGTAATCGGGGCAATTTTGGAAGGCGTATCCAGGGCGTTTTACAGCGGGAACAACGAAGCATTTTTATATGACACGCTTGCCGATGATGGCAAAGAAGGAGAATATAAAGAACATCTGGGGAAAACCAGCTCTCATGAGTTTAATGGACTCACACTCTCCGCCGTCATTGGTGGTTTGATTGCAAGTATTTCCTTTACGTACGTTATGTGGTTAGCGGTATTATCGCAAGTAATTATGCTTATCGTAAGTTTTCAATTTATCGAGCCACGCTTACGCCACAAAGAGAACACAAATATCTATGCTCACCTACATGAAGCTTTGACTCTGTTTATGACCAACAAAAAACTTCGTCTGCTAAGTCTTGCCTCTATACTCGCTAATTCTTTAGATGAACTTGCATACCAATTTCGCGGTGCTTTTTATAACACGATCTGGCCAATATGGGCAATCGGATTTGCCAACATTGTATCCAATGTGGGTGCCTCAGCTGGACTTTATTTTAGCGGTAAAATATTGAATAAAATGAAGTCGGAAACAGCCAAATTATTGCAAAGTTTATTTGATAAATTTATTAATATAATTTCATTAGTGTTCCCGACTATACTTTCACCAATTCTTATGTCTAGTACCTCATTTCTCTACGGTGTCGGCGTGGTTGCTGAGAATGAGCTGCGCCAAAGAGAATACGCGAACAATCAACGTGCGACCATGAATTCACTCATATCTCTAGGTCGAAGTATTGGAGCCGCGCTAATGACAGTCATTTTAGGTAGAGCTGCTGATATTTTCGGACCCCGCCGAGCTTTATTGATGATGGTTTTTCTGGCGTTTTCTGTAACCTATATTTATTGGATCATTTACAAAAATGCGAATCGGAAAACGTCAATTCAGGATAAACTAGCCAAAGTCTAAAAGCACTTTAAAATTTTTGCGTTTTTCTTCATTCTTTTTATTACGGCAACTCTCAGCGAATTTGAATTTTGCCCCTACCGATTCTTCGATTTCACTTTTGGTGAGCCCGGAGGGATTCGAACCCACAACCAATAGCTTAAAAGGCTACTGCTCTACCATTGAGCTACAGGCCCTGTTGTCAATCTATTTAACTAGGGAACACTATTGTATCAAGTGAGATTGCTGATTTCAATTATAATCTGATTTGAAAATTTTTATCTCTGATCTTTTCACAGGGCCGATGAGAGCAACATTTAGAAGTTCTCTTTTGAATAAATCTCTGGCAAGACTTGATACATTTTCCATTGTCACGCTTTCAATATTATTAATTATTTTTAAAGGATCGACAGTCTTGTTTTCAAATACATACCTCGTACCCTGAAGCGCAGCAACTCTATACGAATCTTCAAGAGAAAGTAGGAGCCGACCTTTCAAGAGTTCCTTTGCTTTTATAAGTTCTTCTTCTTTCAAATCACCTGAGGCGATTTTTTCATGTTCGTCGATGATTACTTTAATTGCTTCGTTTACCTTTGCAGCACTATTTGTAACTCCAGCCTGTGTCACGATGTATCCAGTATCAGAATAAAGTTCACGTCCAGTTGAAACATAGTAGCAAAGGCCCCGACGTTCTCGCACTTCGATAAAAAGTCGTGAAGACATCCCTCCACCCAAGATCGTACTAAGGACACTTAACGCATGCCGACGCGGATCTGAAAATGAGAAAGCGGGGTATCCTAGACAAAAATGCGCCTGTTCAGTTTTTTTAGTCAATACTTTAAGATTGATTCTAATTTGCTTCAATCTGAAAATATTTTCTTTTTTCAAGTAATCACCAGTCCAACCTCCAAAATTTTTTTCTATTTGGCTATAATATTTTTCGTTCGTGAATTTTTTGTTACCATTGCTTAGGCCTCCCGCAACTACTATCACTGAGTTTGTTGGTTGATAATGAGTTTTTAAGTAATCCTGGACGTCCTTTTTCGTAAACGATCGTACAGTTTCAGGAGTTCCTGCAACGTCGCGTGCAAGTTCGTGGCCTTTAAAAATCAATTCATCAAAAAGATCTGAAACTCGACGGGCAGGCATATCCTCATACATGTTAATTTCCTCCACAATTACTTCTTTTTCTCTTTCCATTTCCTCAGGGACGAGAAGTGGGTGTAGTAACATCTGAGACATTACATCTGAAATTTCATCAAAATGAACGTTTGTGCCTTTTACATAATAACCCGTATGATCTTTCGACGTAAAGGCATTGAAAATTCCACCAAGGCCTTCAATTTTTGATGATATGTCAAATGAAGTCGGATAGTCATCCGAACCTTTAAAAGCCATATGCTCAAAGAAGTGCGAAATTCCATTAGTTTTTGCAGTTTCATTCCGAGATCCAGTTCCGACAAGCAAGAGCGTTGAAACAGATGGGAAAGCATGAGTGTCTACTAGTATTACAGGAAGACCGTTGGGCAATTTCTTGAGAGCTATATCCATAATCTATATTATACTGATGAAAGACATATTGTATCATTAGCGGTATCAAATTTTCCTAATAAATATGGATTTCGTATTGGTTGCCACATCTGGACTTATATTCGGGTCGTTTTTCAACGTACTTGTGGATAGACTTTCATTCGGCAAAACCATTCTTGGGAGGTCAAATTGTGAGAGTTGCAAACACGAGCTGAGTTGGAATGATCTGATTCCAGTTATATCATTTATCTTATTAAAGGGGAAATGTAGATATTGCAAGAAGTCTTTTTCTATTCAGTATCCACTTTCAGAAGTATTTACGTCTGTGATATTTGTATTAACTTGGTACTTATCGAACTATTTTTTACTCGGATTTGTTAGGGAAGATTTATTTACACATATATTATATCTTACAACATCTGGGATATTGATCGTCATGTTACTCGCGGACTTGCGATATCAAATAATTCCTGATGAGATGCAAGTAGCATTAGGTTTGATCGGATTGGTTAAAATACTATATGTTTCATATTTTATTGGGGGAAATAATTATATTGGAATTTTTACTAATATTTGGAGCGGGATTGTGAGTGGCGCCATCGTGATGGCGCCACTCTTATTAGTATTTCTGATCACAAAAGGGCGTGGCATGGGTTTTGGAGATGTAAAATTAACGTTCGTTATGGGATTATTTTTGGGGATGTGGCAAGGACTCGGGGCTTTGTATATAGGATTTGTGACGGGTGGAGTGGTTGGGGCGATATTGTTGCTTTTAAAACTTGGAGGCCGAAAAACAAAAATTCCATTTGGGCCATATTTGATCCTAGGTTTTTATTTGATGATTTTCTTTGAACAGGAAGTTTATCTGATCGTAAGCAGGGTTTATGGTTTCTAGTAGTTGGGGATGGCGGGGGCTAAAATGTGTTAGAATTAGTATTCATTACAATTTCATTCTAATAAAAATATTCTTATGAAAGAACAAACACTCGTTATCTTCAAACCAGATTCAGTAGCTCGAGGATTGATAGGCGTAATTACTTCTCGATTTGAAAAAGTAGGCCTCAAGATTGTTGCTGCCAAAATGATGATGGTCAGTCAAGAACTCGCAGACAAACATTATCCAGCCAGTCGTGAAACATTTATAAATGGTATGGGCGGCAAGACTCTTGAGAATTATCAAGACATGGGCATTGACCCGATAAATGAAGTGGGAAGCGCTGATCCACATGAGATCGGTCTTAAAATCCGTGAGTGGCTCGTCGACATGATAACAGCCGGACCTGTAATTGCTGTAGTCCTAGAAGGGCCACATGCAGTTGAGCTAGTCCGCAAGATGGTCGGACACACTCTTCCGTTGAAATCTGCTCCGGGAACAATTCGAGGTGATTATTCTTTTGACTCCTCATATTTGGCAAATGTCGGAAAAAGACCAATTAAAAATCTACTCCATGCGTCAGGTGAGCTTGATGAAGCCAAATACGAAGTCGATCTATGGTTTAGTAATGATGAAATCATGACATACTCTCGTGTCGAGGAAAAAGTCATGGAGTGAAAATGAAACAACACCTAAAGATATTTTTTAGTATACTCGGTAAGGTTTTGCTAGTTTTGATTATTCCAGCATTTTTTTATGGAGTTTTTTATGGTGTAGCATATCTTCTTGGGGCAAAAGAATACTCATCTTCAATCGAAACATTTGTGCTGGATATTTTCACGCTGCTTTTTATCTTCTTATTTTTCAAATACTACTTGCCAGAAGTCCAAAAGGCAGTCACAAAAGGTGCGTTGTCTGTCAAGCTTTTTATAAAATTAATTCCTATATCGCTCCTTGTGCGATTGCCGCTTGTGGTGATAATTGTCATCTTGTATATATTTTTCGGTGATGTCGTTAATGAAGTATTTGATAAAGGGATTGAGTTTCAGTGGTCAGTTTTTGATGATTCGAGTTGGTGGACTGTTTTATTGGGGTTTTCATCATTTGTCATAATTGGACCAATTCACGAAGAACTATTTTTTAGAGGAGTTATTCAAAGATATTTAGCATCAAAATATTCTACACGTTCGTCTCTTATTTACACAAGTATAGTCTTTGCATTGGTACACATAGAGCCTTCTCTCATTATTAGCACGTTTTTTCTCGGAATTGCGCTAGGGTATATATCTCAAAAATGGAACAATATTTGGTATGCGATCGTTCTACATATGCTCATTAACCTACAACCTTTTATTATTCAATTGTTGGATAGGGGGTAGGTTATTGTTAAACTGCTAAACTGTTAAATTGCTATTTACTAACTACCAACTACCAGCTACTAATTCAGAACTTAGGTCAATTAGAAATTCGTAATTCGTCTTTAGTAATTCTACATTATTAAAAATGTTACAATATGATATTCTAAAAGCCCTCATAGTTAAATGGATATAACAGTCCCGTCCTAAGGGATAGTTCGGGGTTCGATTCCTCGTGGGGGCACGTGCATATGAAAAACCACAAAGATAGTGACTATTATCGAACTCTCTTACTTCGTACGATCGGAAATTTTATGATTTTTTCATCCTTCTTTATGATAGGGAAAACATTTTATGAACCAGTCAAAGCCGAATTTAGGTATTTAATTGATAGTCAAAAAGACAAGCAGTATATTGTCGCTTCAACTAAAGAAGAAGCAGTTGCTGCGGGATACACATTTACAACAGGAGATATTGGTAAAAAAGGTTCCCTCGGTAGTGCCATTGACAGGAATGTTGAAGTGATGATTCCCACGAACTCAGACTTTGGAATAGTAGTGCCAAAAATAGCCGCGAACGCTCCAGTTATCGCAAATGTTGACACTTCAGACAAAGATCAGTATCTTAAAGCGTTAAAAAATGGAGTTGCTCACGCTGCAGGAACTGCATTTCCTGGAGAAGGCGGGCATATTTATCTTTTTGCTCACTCAACGGACAATATATGGAATGTTGGGACTTATAATGCTGTTTTTTATTTATTATACAAGCTTGAAATTGGAGATGAAATAAACCTTTTTTATAAAGGTGAAAGAATAATTTACAAAGTGGCTGGTAAAGAGATCATCAATCCTGATGAGGTAGAGTATTTAACAAGAAAGACCGATAGGGAGACCTTGACTCTTCAAACCTGTTGGCCCCCAGGAACGACTCTCAAAAGGCAGATAATTTTTGCGGAGCGGGTGGTGGAGTAAGCTCATGGATTTCCAGTCAAGTTGGGAATGAATGATTATCTTATTCCAACTGAGTAGAGATCTCCAAATTCATTGATTTGAGGGTTTAGATTTATCACAACCATCAAGTTCCAGTCAGGAGAAATAGAGTAGAAAGTCTTTTCAAATGGACCTGCATAAACTACTTCTTTGTTTGTTCCGTCGTATTGAATTGTTGTAATTTTATCTCCTTGATCAATGGCGATGTAGTCAGACGTAGGATACCACTTGACCAATTTATCCACCTGTGTCGCTATCTCTTCATTATCATTAAATTCAAAATCAAGATCGATTAAGAAGTTTTTATCCTCCTTTTTATCGTAGACGTAAACTTTGCCGCTTTTTATATCTCGAGACTCAGTTGTTTGACTGGCTCCGATAAGCGGTGGGTCTATCACCTTTGGAAGACTTCCGTCGCTATTTGCCAAATACATAAGTTTTTTCTCATCCGGTGAGACCGATATGATATGAAAAGAGTCTGACGCAATTTTTTGAAACGATTTTGGGAGAGTTTCAATTATCTTCATAGCTTCTTTAATTTTCTCTTCATGCCATTTTTCGATTATGTTCTTCTTTGAGACTGTCACTTCAAATAGCTCTCCATTTTCCGCGTCAAGCATTATCAAATAAGAGACGGCACTTTCATCTTTAATTGCTGGAGTTTCATTGAATATTTTTGTTTCATCCTGATTGAGTGTTGAAAATGTTACGATTGCCTGACGATGGTTTGGAGCAAACTCAAATTCGGCCGATTTTAGATCAATTGTCTCAGGAAGTGCCGTAGCTAGAACTAATTGCTTTAGAGGTGGGAATATGGTTACGGGCGATGTAGAGGGTTCAAATAGATATATTCCATCCTTCTCAATGTTTCCAGTCTTGCTTACCAATATTATTTTATCTGTATTCTCGATTGCAATTGCCTTGTTAACTCCTAAATTTGTAAGCGGGGTTAGTGATGGGTTTTTTGAAAAAATTACAGCATTTACGCTCATAACTATTTCACCTTTTAACGAAACCTTCTTTTCCCAGCTTGTATAACCTTCTTTTTCTACTTTAATATCATATTCGCCAAATGGTAGAGTGATGTTCGTATCAGTTGCTCCACGTAGTTCTCCATTGATAAATACTTTCGCAGCTTTTGGATTTGAGTTTATAGAAAGTATTCCAGTTGATGTGATAGTTCCATGTTGTGGGTTAAATCGATAGCCGCGCGCATAAGCAATCACACTGGCTAAGACGATCAAAAATATACCCATAATGATCACTTTTGTAAAGACGTTTTTCGTAGTATCGATGATGATTTTCATATTATTAATTGATTAGCTTTGATATATAAAAATACTTATATGTATTACTTAAAAATTCATCAATATAGCAGCTTAAGCAATCCTATTATACAATATAGACATTGGTGATTATAGGTCTCGTCTAATTATTTCAATTATGTTTCCATTTCGCAAAAAAGTCGGCATTGATCTCGGAACTGCAAACACCCTCGTATATGTCATGAGCCGTGGAATTGTTTTAAACGAACCGACAGTGGTAGCATATTCAAAAGATGATAAGAAAGTGCTGGCCGTTGGGGAGGAGGCGCGCGAAATGTTGGGTAGGACGCCAAGTTCAATCATTGCTGCGCGACCGATGAAAGAAGGTGTGATAGCAGATTATACGACAACATCAGCGATGATCACGTATTATCTTCGCAAAGCCTTAAAAGGCAGAGTATTTTGGCCAGAAGTGATGATCTCGATTCCCGGTGGCGCTTCACAAGTGGAGAAGCGCGCTGTTGTTGCAGCATGTAAGCAAGCTGGAGCATCCGACGTGTATCTTATTGAGGAGCCACTCGCTGCAGCAATAGGTGCCAGAATTCCGATCTCACAACCTTCAGGACATATGATTGTGAATATTGGTGGAGGAACTGCGGAAATTGGAATTTTATCAATGGGTCAGCTTGTAGTTTTCAAAACTGTGAGAACAGCTGGAACGAAGCTTGATGAATCGATACTTGAGCATATGCGAAAAAAGCACGGATTGCATATCGGAGAGAGAACTTCAGAAGACATTAAGATGCAGGTGGGTAATGCCCATATAGGAAAATCGGATGAAAATGAGAAGAAAAAAGAAATCACTATGGAAGTTCGTGGTCGAGATATACAGTCGGGACTACCACGCGTTATTGAGGTTGGAGAGATCACTATAAATGAAGCGCTACAAAAACCATTAAAAATAATTATAGAAGGTGTGAAGGAAGTTTTATCTCAAAGTCCACCAGAGCTTGCAGCTGATATTGTCGAAAAGGGGATAGTATTATCAGGTGGAAGTGCATTGCTTTGCAATTTGGATAAGTATATAACCTACTACACTGGTGTGCCGTCATTTGTTGTTGAAGAGCCGTTGTTTTGCGTGATCCGCGGAATTGGAATGGCAATAGAAAATTTAGATAGTTACAAAAAAGCAATCAGATAGTTTATCCTATAAAAGTAGATTGATATTATTCAAGAATTTTGTAAATAAATTTTTCAATAATAATTAAGACCTAAATTGAAATATAGCATTATTATTATAATAGGTATAAAATCAATTAGATTAAATTTATATCCCGTCAGAAAAATAATGATGATGATTAAAAAAATTGAACATTAATAAAGTTGAGTATTCAAATTTAAACCTTATAATATGAATAAACTTTCTGGTACGCACACATTGTTAAATGTTAAGATTAAAAATCAAAGTTTTGAGACTATCCTAGATAAAATTAAAAAACACATACACGTTGCGTACTCATTCTTCCATATAGTCTCTTTGAATCCTGAAAACATCATGACGTCAATGAGTGATGAGGATTTCCGAGTTATCCTATCAGAAGCCGATATTCAACTGATAGATGGTATTGCTGTCGCTTTGGGATGCGATTTTTTAAAAATACCACATGGAAGACGTTTGACAGGAGCGGATTTCATGAACGACTTGGTTAAGATGGGTTATGAAAATGGTCTACGTATCATGCTTTTGGGAGGGTATGGCAATTTAGCAAAGAAGGTGAGAGACTGCTACACAAAAAAGTACCCAAATATCGATATTTTTGCTTTGACTGGTTTTTCAGACATAAAGGCTTCTAAAGAAGATGATTATGAGGCTCTGTTTACAAAAGTGGCTGCTTACAAGCCGCAGATTATCATTTCTGCATTTGGATCTCCTCACCAGGAAAAACTATTTTATGACAATAGAGCGCTTCTAAAGGGAGTAATCTGCATGGGGGTAGGCGGAGGATTTGAGTTTGTAGCAGAAATTATTCCTAGAGCGCCTGTCTGGATGCGACAAGTTGGATTAGAATGGCTTTTTAGACTCATTATCCAACCTTGGAGATGGAGACGGCAAATAAAAATTATTGAGTATTTTTTTAGAGTAATACTATGGAAGATGAGATCGTCAAAACCCTAAAATACTTCGATCATTTTGAGTATCCGCCAACATTTGACGAAGTCTGGATTTTCCTTGGTAAGTCAAGTCGAAAAGAAAAGCTCAATTGTTATTTGGAAAAGATGGCTGCAGGCGATGACATCACTGCTGAATACATTGATGAAAACAGATATGCGCTTCAGAGGAGTGAGGAAATCTTAAAAAAATATAAAAATCGCTACTATCAGTCAAAAAAATACATTGAAGAATCTTTGCCCATATTGATAGGTTTAAAACTAATACCAACAATAAAATACATTGGTTATTCAGGCTCTCTAGCTATGAAAAATGCGTCTGGACAAAGTGATATTGATTTATTTATAATCACCCCGCCCGGTCAAATTTGGATGACAAGATTTATTATTCTTGTACATAAACATATTATATGTTTGCTAAATATTAATATTGGCAGAAAATTTTGCTTTAATTTATTTTTTGCAGAGGATGGATTAATTCTTGCAAAAAAGAAACAAAATATTTATATAGCTCATGAATTACTACAATTGAAAACAATCTTTGATCGAGATGATCATTTACAAAAATTGAAATACGCCAACAGCTGGGTGTTCAAGTTTTTCCCAAATGTTCAAATAAAAGTTACAGATAGTGATTCTATTTATAGCCCATTAAAACATTCTAAAGTAATGATCATTATCGAAAAAATAGCGAGATATATTCAAGTCTGGTGGTTGAGAAAAAAAAAGTTGAAGTTTGTCGAATTTGGCGCGCAGTTGTGGCTAATTCAGGATGATTATGAGAAAAATTGCTGCGGAGGTGATGGGATTTGAACCCATGAGTCCCGATTAAAGGACGCAGGTTTAGCAAACCTGTGCCATAGGCCACTAGGCGACACCTCCAATTATCTTTTCTGTGCCGGAGAGAGGACTTGAACCTCCACGATATTGCTATCACACGCCCCTGAAGCGTGCGCGTCTGCCATTTCGCCACTCCGGCTTTGGCAAGATATGGGTCTGCCAATTCAAAGCATCGGGCAAATTTTGATGTACTTTGACCAATGAAATATGCTGATCTCTATTCTAACATATCTGTCTAAATCGAGCTCATCACTCGAGTAATATGTTTATGAGTCAATTATTTGAAACCGATGGGTACGCACAGCTCGTTGGATGCACAACGACAATACATCAGTTTCGAAGTTATTTCAATATTAGTCATTTTGGCCTGTCTAGAATCTCTAATCGCTATGTTAGCATGAATGCGCCTAAATATTTACCATACTGATTAAAATATTAGGTTTCAAAATATGCTCTAGGCTTCTATATGTATCTATGATGTATTGGGATTTTTACGATAGTGAAATATAATAGCAATATAATAAATATATTATAGGATTATCAATATTTAGTGATTATGGCAGAATATTTACGACGTGGACCGGAAAACAACCCAATATCCGAATTAATTCGAAAACAAGAGGAAAAAATAAGACGACTAGCAATAGATATGGCAGTAGACTTTGCAGTATCTCCAAGAGATAGGAGACGCGGTATATATGCTGCAAGAAGCAAAGTAATAAATCCAGGAGATGCAAAAAGTGAGGAAACTGGTTGTTCTGTTCCAGAATCATGGCTAAGTGCATCCCTAATATATCCACTTCCTTACCCTGACTTTAAGTATGATGTCTATACCTCTGGTGAGCAACTTCCAGTTAATCGTTTATACATGTCACATACTCAAAGGGAGGAATTATGGCATTGGTTATTTGTCGAAGCAAATAGAAGGTCCAGTATGCCCGCATCACCGGCTAAAATGCAAGATCACATGTATGGCGTGATGGTAAGAAAAATTTTGAATCCGTTTTTACAAGGTCCTGGCCAAAGAAATGAAGATGAAGTACAAGGAACGCTTGAACCAATGACACCATGGGAATGGCCTTTGGGTGCATTGGCGATTTTAAAAGATCATTCTAATAATGACCGTCCAGAAAGATGGATTGCAGGGTGGGATGCTCTTGGTTCCCGCTTTATGGGGAAAGTTGGAGGATCGTACTTGCCGGATGGTGATAAATTGTATTTTGTTGAATACGGTATGACTGATATTCCTGATCCAGTAAAAAGTTTCCCTTTTAGATAGAGCCCCAATCAAGATTCAACAATTCTTCTTCACCTGTAACGGAAAAATATCGATTCTAAATCAATTTGTGTACAGTGTATATCTGCCCTTTTTCCATTTTTTGACAACCACCCCAAGCTCAAAAACTCCTTTTCACCGGCAACGGGAAAATAATCTGAAAATCGGCATTTGCCTTCGATGTCCAGCGGTGAACCATATACCAATTCTTTCACAAATTGGTAGTCATCTTTGTTTCCCAGTTTATACATTTTTCCATCAATCTCAAGCTTTTTGGTATGACCAATTTGATCGTCTTTGATGCTGTTTATATCCATTATGTACAGGTCAGAATAGAATAGTTCCGCGTCCTGCATAATTATCAATAAAAACGAATCGTCGGTAAATCTAAGTTTCCAGTACTCGCCTTCGAGGTAGTTTTTCGAGGTAAGTCTCGCAAACGCGCAGATTGACTTTTCCTTACCGTTTATAATGAGTTTTACCTTGCTGGGATTTGACAAAAGGGTTTGAGTGAATGATGTGAATGTCATATGTAATTAGTATGGTCTTTTCTGACTGAGAATTTTTTGGATCTCCGTACCTTCGAGGTCAGGATCATTGGCATGTTCATAAGGAATCATCATAACACTGTTGGGAATGCACGTAAGTGCCTCACTAATCATATCAGAAATTGATACATATGGTCTAAAATCTGAGTGGGGAAGCTCAACAATTTGACGACGAGCATTTTTTTGAAGCCAAAGCAATGGTTCGAAGGCGCGTAACACATTGTATCTATGTATCAAATATTCATTTTCTTGATTTGTCATATGCGACAACAGGCCCGGTTCTGGGTAAATAAACCCAAAAAAATTTGCAAGATAATCCGAAACGTCTGAACGTGTTTCGACGTTGATTAATTCTCTTAGCATGTCAGGATGTCCTAATACCGTGAGCCCAACATTTATGAGAAATGGGTCATCTTTTTTAATAAGAACGTCCCCAAGAATATGAGGATATATTGATTCACGTTTCATACTTGACCTAACGATCGCTTCTACAACATGATCAACTCCTTTCCAGCAGGAATCTTCTTTTGGATCTCCTGATGCTTGGTATGTTTTAATCTTTGATATAAATTGGTCGGTTATTACCTCTTCCCAATGCAGGGGAGGGTATATCGGATATGATTCTTTCATATATAGCCTGTATTATAAACCCAATATGGATTTCCACAAAATTCTGTCATAAATGTTGACATTTTAGGAAACAGTGCGCATACTGTATTTATTTGGATAGGGATAATCCCGTTTAGGGATAATCCCGAAACGGGATTATCCCTATGTTTGAAGAAAATTTAAAAGCGCTTGGACTTGCTGACGAGGAGATTAATATTTATTTGACGGCTCTTGAGGAAGGGTCTGTTACTATCCTGCAGATAGCGCGGATGACCAAAATTCCACGCTCGACAGTTTATTTATATGTAGACTCTCTTATTAAGAAACGTCTTTTAAAAGGTACAGTGATGGGAAAGAAAAAACTATATATCCCAGCTTCACCCAAAGAACTTGTTAAATTGGCAGAAGAAAAAAAGAAATTGCTCGATGAGACGGTCTCATCTTTACAAGAAAATCTTTCACAGCTTCAGACAGTTTATGACATATCCCATAAAAAGCCAAAGATCAGATATTATGAAGGAGTCGAAGAAGTGAAGAAGATTTATGAGGATTCCTTGTCTGTAGAAAAAATCTATGTCCATTGCATGAGCCAGAAGGCAATCCCCCTTATGAAGGGGTACATTGAAGAATATATGGTGAGAATGATTCGCCGCATGATTCATACGAAAGAAATTGTTTCAGACAGCACCGAAGATAAGAAATATCAAGAAGAGTACTCTACGTCACGAAACCAAATTATTTGTATTCCATCCAAATTTATCACGAACACAGATTATTTTATTTACGGAGACAATGTGGCATTTATCACATACAAAGACAGTATTCCTGTCGGGGTAGTCATCTCAGATCCTGAAATAGTACATTTTGAAAAAATCAGGTTTATGATGATTTGGGAGAAGTTTTTGGCTAATAATCAACTATAGGGCTTATTTTTTTGAGAAATATCGAAGATGTTGGTCTTATTTTTCTACCAACGATTGGACTTGGAGCTACAAGTTGACTGTATATTTCTTTTGCTTGTCGAAAAAACACCCGTGTGTCTTTCATCATTTGAATACTGTTCTTTCTGAATATTTGTAATTTGTTCAATATTGACGCTATGGAGTTTACAAATACCAGTAGATCTGGTGCAGTACCGAACATAGAGTTGAGTTTTATTTGGAAATCCACCATTGCTCATTACGCCATGATAGGTATGACTGCCGCCATTGACTTTCCAAAGATCTGCAATGATACTTTTTGGCCAATTTGGGTATGTTGACCCTTCTAACGTATTAGGATCTGCAGAGAATAATGAGATAAATGAGTTTGTTATTTGTGGCCATTCGTTTTGTGGGAGCATATAGACATTGCTAAACTCAAAATACTCTAGTTTGTTATTACTATTACTGCCATAGAGTTGTGCAAAAGCGATTGAATTCTCGAGATTTATAACATCGATCACTTTGTTAGTTTTATTATATTCAAGAATTGTGATTTGATTTGGTTTATTATATGAGGCAATTAATAATTGAGTCCGACCATTAGAATTTAGATCAATGGGAGTCACTGATCGTGGATTGAATCCTTCATATAAAAAAGGTGGGATTAATGGTGTTACCATCTGATCCCTTTAGACTATCAATCCGCCTCGTTTCTGTATTTGTTTCTGAGTCGTATCCACAGTACTTAAATCTAAGTTCTCAATTACGTTTGTAACTGTATAATTATCATTTATGATTATTTTATATTTCATCTCACTCCTTCTCATTTTTTACCTTCTTGCCAAAATTTGTGATCAGTATTTTGTTGAAAGTTTAGATGTTATTGCGAAAAAATGGAAGCTTTCTGATGATGTTGCTGGTGCGACACTTATGGCAATGGGGAGTAGCGCTCCAGAGTTTTTTACTGCGCTTATAGCACTCACCAAAATCGGATCGGAACAGGTAGGTACAGGAACGATAGTTGGTTCTGCAATATTCAATATTCTTGTGATTGTCGGCATGTCGTCAATTGTTGCGACGGCATATCTGAATTGGAAACCAGTGATACGGGATCTCCTCTTTTATATCATTTCAATTCTCATACTTTTGTGGACATTTGCAGATGGCATAATTACCTGGCAGGAATCACTTATGTATTTAGTGGGGTATGCGGGTTACGTATTGATTTTGTCGCGTTGGTCGGGGTGGTTTCCGGATGAAAAACAATTCAATATGTTGGAGGAAGACATCGAAATTTTTGAAAAAGAAGAAAAAAGGCACGAACATAGTGAATGTTTTGGAAAAGTTTTTTCGCTGATCGATCACATGGTAGCGATGACATTTCCTCAAAAGGCTCATCTGAGAAAATCCTATTGGAAGGTATTTTTTCGCTCCATTGTGTGGATAGTAGTCCTGAGTTGGGGACTTGTGGAGATTGCTGTTTTAGCCGCACATGATCTTGGCATGCCGCAGGTCATCATCGCACTCACTATTCTTGCAGCCGGTACTTCGATCCCTGATCTTTTGGGTTCACTTATCGTCGCTAAAAAAGGAAGAGGGGATATGGCAGTTTCAAATGCAGTAGGAAGCAACGTGTTTGATATTCTCATCGGACTTGGATTTCCTTGGTTTTTGTATGTTGTAGTGACGGGAGGAAGTGTGTTGGTTGGTACAGAAAATTTATTTTCTTCAATACTCCTTTTATTTTTTACTGTCGTGACATTATTGTTTCTTTTAATTACGCAAAAATTCAAGATGGGATTTCGCTCAGGGTATTTCTTGGTAGGATTGTACGTTCTTTACGTTTGTTATTCGGTGTATGGCGCTTATTATCCTGAGGCATGGACACTGGGCGATCTGTTGGCCTATGGTGGGCAGGTGCTGGGAATTATCAGATGAGATTACTGGAATGCAATGATTATATATCCGGTATCAATTATTTGTTGAGAAATTTGAGCATGAATGGTTTTGAACGGTACATACGACCCCGTCTCTTGATCAAACTGTGAAGTATAAACCGTAATCGCGTATTCCCCTGGATACAGTGGAGCACGAAAGATTGATGTTCCACCAAATGATCCTTGAACAATTTGCTGATTGGTTGTTGTTGATCGTAATTCAAAATTTTCCTGCAAGAGCTCTTCGGGGACGTATCTTAGTTCAATAGTCGTAAGGTGTTTTTGAAAAACGCTGGGGTTTGCATTTGATGCGGATTCCATGACGCCGATATTGTTATTAGAGCGTATCATGAGCATATTGACTATTTCATTTACTGCTTCTTGTATCTTGTCAACGGTATCTCCTTTTACTCGAACGGCAAATCGATACTCACTCAGATTGAAGTGGCGCCAATCAAACCGATCATCTTCAGAAAAATATTTCTCAACCATATTATGAGATCTGAATGATATCATTCGTGCTGAATTTTCATAATTATTGAGGCTATTCCACTGCACATTATTATTTGCTTCATTATTCAAGGTATCGATGTTTTCTTTTACCGCATCTCGTATTTGAAATGCGAGCTCTTCATAAGAGTTTGAATCGTATGTGTAATGTGCCATATAGGAGTAGTCAATTCCTTCTGGAGTAGACACCTTATTGGCATTAACGATCAGTTCATCAAAGTTGACAATATTGATCGAAACGATGATAACACCGGTCAGTATCACCGCTAACTTTACAAAAAGAGCATCTGAAGTGCGTCGTACATATTTATACGTAAATAATCCAAATAATCCAACAATCCATATGACAAAAGCAAGTCCATAAAGTCGTTTATGGGTAAATCCCCAGTTGGCAATATATGAGCAGTCGCTAAAAAATGCCATCGCAGTCAAGAAAAACCCTTGTACGATCAAAATATATGTGGTGAGCTTACTTTTATATGTTTCGTATTTGTCATTGTAGATGAGGATAAAGACAATTAAAGCAACAACTGCAAGTTGTGCAAAAACTTCCCGTGTTTGCATAGAGTTAGTATATCCAAGCTCAATGAGTCGCTCATCGGTCGCAAGATAGAGTTGAATCTGTGTTACAAAAAATGTTAAAAGCACTCCAATCACAGCAAACTTTGGTATGATAAGCGCCTTAAAGAGAGAAGGAAAGAATGAAAAGACCTCTTTTTTTGATGGTGGAGCGTTTATTACTGTGACGAACCTCGGAAGAAAGAATACCAATAGTCCGAAGATCACGACCCGCAATATTGCAAGAAAATAGTTCGTGTTAAATATCCAAGAAATGATGTTTTCAATATAAAGCATTTGCATGACTGATCCAACGAGATTTTCAAATATGAGATTGACCTCTGAAAGCAGAGGTACCATGATGAAAAGAATGACGAACGTTATAATAAGCGAAGTTATAAACTGTTCAGGAAGATGTATTTTCTTGATTTTTTTTGGAGCATAATCACTATTTGACTGAAGGGTGGCAAGTCCGGTAATCATTGGTGAAAATATTACGTTCGTGAGAGATATATCTCCTAATGCAACTACAGATATCAGAAAGATTGACGTCGCAATATTCAAAAATATCGAGAACGGATTTGCTAATATACATACATATGCTGAGGTGCAGACGCTCAGAAGAAATATAGATGTCGAAAACCAATCTTTTTTTTCACGAGTTATGAATGTCAATGTTGTCAGTGTAAATAGAGAAAGCGCTATCCCGGCAGAAGGAAAGTATGCGAGATTACCTGAGAAAGCAGATACAGCAACAATAAACGCAGCAAGAACTGAGGTATACCAAACATGTTTGTGCTCTACAAATGACAGGATTTTTCGCATACCGTTATTGATTATATCAAATTGGAGAAGATTTCTATCATCTATCAGACATGTCTTTAATCACCTTCTCCACCTCTTTCGTATTTATCGCATGATAGCGACCTCGATGAGAGAGGAGTGCGCCCGAGAACGTCTTGGGGATATGCATGAGTTCATGGACTAAGGTATGGAGTTTTTCATGTTCAGACTGCTTATCAAAGCGTTTAGCATTGACTTCAATAATATACGTTGGCTTGATTCCTGCCACTTCTGAGAATAGTTTTGCCATGCCCCAGATCCTAGCAATTGCTCTGGTTTTTGCATCGAAACTCCGGATACAGTGGATCTGTTCGACCTTTATGTAATCCATTTTAAGAGCGGGTACGAGTTTGGCGATCTGTTCTTTGATTTCTGGAGCAAGGGAATATTTCATGAATACATGCTACCACAAAACACATAGATCCTTCTTAAGATTAAAATCAGGATCAGGTTTTGACAGAAGTATTTTGATATAATTTAGTCATGCGTTTTATGCACTTCATCTCAATTCTTATTTTCACTATCCTAATTGGCTTGCCAAGTAAAATCACTCATGCTCAAGAGCAATATAATAAAGAATATATTTATTCATATGATGTAGACATCAAAGTTGAAGAGAGTGGAAAAATATTGGTAGCTGAAAATATTATTTATGATTTTGGGAATGAACAGTGACATGGTATTTTTCGAACAATTCCCTTCATCATAATTAATGAAGATGGTCAAAAATACGTAATGCAGATTGAAGATGTCAGCGTGACTGATCAAAACGGCAAACCCTATAGGTATGCCGAAGAAAAAAATGGTGAAGAATTAAACTTTGAAATTGGTAATCCAAACAGTACTTTCAAACTATTATTGGGAAAATAGTTAGTGCTGTAATATTACTACTAATAATTTCTTGGTATATTCTTTACCCTCTATATTTGCCGATTAAATGGTATAAGGAAGGGAAAGATCCTATGTTAAAAAATTAAGGACCGGTTACCGCTTCTTTTGATCCGCCAAAAATTGATGGACGTGCAGAAACAAGAGAAATCGTTGCATTGATGATCCATTTAGCCCAGAGAAGGTACCTAACTATTGTCGAAAAGAAAAAAGGAGATTTTGAGCTCATCAAGACGAAAGATGGTACTGGGAAAGGTGCTCTTCTCGATTTTGAGCAGAAAATGTTAACAGGACTCTTCAAAGATAAATCAAACGTTCGTTTGAAAGATAAACGACTTTCAACCCTTGTTGAAAAGGTTGAAGAGATGATATATATGCAAAATGTGAAGGATGGGTTTTTTCCAAAAAACCCAGAGAAAGTGAGGCAATATCACGCACTCATTACCGGACTCTCTTTGATCACGATTAATTTTTTTTTGGGAATATCAGCTGGTATTTTTGGTCGAATTATGCCACGGAAAACTCTCGACGGAGTACATGCAGCAAATACGGCAAAATCTTTGAAAAATTTCCTTGTATCTCAAGAACGACAACTGAAGTTTCAGGCTGAGAAACAAATGATGTTTGAGAAGTTTCTTTCATAGGCAACTGCCTCTGGTGTTGAAAAAATTTGGGCAGCACGATTTAAGGATTTGAACTTGAAAGAAGTTGATTGGTATCAGGGAAGTACCAGTCATGCGCTTACTGCAAATGTGTTGACCAATAGTTTGAACACATCATTTGCCCCCTCGTTTCAATCTGCTGCAACCCCAACAAGTTCAAGCACGGGTCATTCATCTGGCTTTAGTGGTGGATCTTCAGGCGGTGGAGGCGGAGGAAGTTGGTAAATATGATAAAATGAGCCTCAAATGGGTTTAACTGAAAGAAATGAATATTTGTATGCCGAAACACGTAAGAAAGTTGTTCAAGTCTTGCGTGCGGGAGGTGCTATATCTCAGATAAGAGGCGGATTTTGTCCTTCAGAGCAGGCTCCATTTTTTGTAGAAGCTCTGCATATTCCAGAAAAATCAATTTTAGATATCCTTTTAACTCCTCACGTCAGCATGTTTCCTGACATTCCTGATTTTTTACGGAGAATTGCTGAATGTGGATCGTGTTCATTGCTTTTTACCCAAGGACAGTTGACTCGTCACGTCAGTGAAGCTGATTGGGGCAGGGGAATGGGTGGGTTTCAGGATATAAAAGCGGACGTGTCTGGAATCACTGCTGAGCAATTGAAATATTCAGGAACAAATAACCGTCTTCATCTGCCCCTTGCAGTGGGCGGTTTTGAAAAAATTGTGCCAGACGTTCTTGATGATATATTTATGAGATGTGCATCAAATAATATGCATGTCGCATACTATGATGATCGATTGGAAAATCTTGAATTGATGGGAGAATATGCACGTACTAGGGGTTTTGAAGATCCAATGATGTATCTTGTTGAGCGATATCCACAGTGGATATCATTTGGACCAATACAAAATGGAATTCGTCGTATCAATACATTTGATACTGTTGAAGTGATTTCAGATGCGTGTCACCTTCTCGATCTTGACCGTACGGCGCTTGATACGGAGGGAATGAAGGAGGATTGGGTAGAACGGATTACTCAAGCTGCGATCTCGTGAAGACTATTTTAATAAAATTTATTGTCTTGTCATTCTAATTGCAGATTGTTATTTTCTTTTCATCTAATTATTTTATTTAGAATATAGAATTTCAATATTCATGTCGGATTGCTTATCAAGAGAAGCTTATTCTGCGGGCTTTCTTTCACTTTCACTTCGTGATAAAATAGAGCCTAATGTATCCTGATCCCGTAGCTTAATTGGATAGAGCATCAGATTGCGGATCTGAAGGTTGGTGGTTCGAATCCACTCGGGATCACAAAGTTAGTCGATAGACGATGGTCGTTAGTCATTAGCCTAAAAACTAAAGTCTATCGACCAAAGACCAATTTAGGGCCTGTAGTTTAATGGCAGAATAGAGGTCTCCAAAACCTTTGATGGAGGTTCGATTCCTCCCGGGCCTGCATAAATACCCTCTCCTCTTGCATCCCTTAATCCAATCTGGAATACTGAAATATATGCTTGAAAATTCATTTGACTATTTTCCTACCAAGAATCACACTCCGCTTCCAGATCATCTGCTCGAAAAGCTACATTCAAATGTAAAAATGCTTGTAATATTCTTTTTTTTGATGGTGGTTTTGGGTGTTGTTGGAGTAGGGAGTTGGTATTTGTATTACTTTTACACAACGCCACTTATTCAAGTAAATTCTCAAAATGATGAAGGTATTACGGTTCTTCCGTCAATAAATACACAAGCGAGTCCATCAGCGGTACTTGATGAAGATGCAACTATTCACAATGACTGGAGTCGTGAGAAAAGCATTGTTTGCGGAACGACTTTTGCAATACCTCCGATAGAGGAGCCATATATCATTCCTCGAGATCCAAACACACCACCATCCTCGATTGATGATGAGGGGAAATACTGGATATTTGAAGATGCAGGCAGTAAACTATTGATGTTAAATCATATGTCTCGCGCCATTTTTAAAAATCCTGAGCTTCCGGCAAGTGGTTATGTTTCCTCAGCAGTCGAAGTTTATTGTGCAGATAATACTGAAAAATTCACGACAGAATCATTTTTTGTAAAAATACAAAATGATCTCCTCCAAAATTACTCGGTCATTAAGCTCAAAACGGTTGGCGGGGCAGGGTTGTGGGGAAGAGAAGTGCGAACAGCAACGTTTGAGGGAGGGACGTTTGATGCAAATCACATGTATTATGTGTTTGCGACAAATACGCACGTCTATATGGTACGAGCCTATGGTGAAAGTACAAATCCTGATGTTCAGGCAATTCGGGATCAGATACTCTTGGGATTGCAGTTTGAGTAAGTGGCAGAAAAATATGCGCACGTATCATCACACAATACATATTCTACGTTCGTACGGAATAAAGCACTCTCTCATGTATCGAGCTTTTTCCATGATATTTTTCTGGTCAATTTTTGATGGAATACACATGTATATCCTTCCTTTGCTTTTTTTTGGACAATTGGTCCTCTGATTGCGGAAAGTGGGGCATTTGGCAAGTTTGGCGGTCTTCTTTTGGCAGCATATAGCTTCCCGTCACTCGTGATTGGGTGGTTTGTCGGATCAGTCACCATTCGATATGGGAAAAAAAGAACAGCCCTCTATGCAT
>Ga0210057_1001905_pt1 | contig 30814 bp, 27 predicted proteins | sample CryGeyCG2114_010_2_FD_183968 | JGI IMG/M metagenome (GOLD analysis project Ga0210057, IMG submission 183968) | Groundwater microbial communities from aquifer - Crystal Geyser CG10_big_fil_rev_8/21/14_0.10 (SPAdes) (version 2) | ecosystem: Environmental > Aquatic > Deep subsurface > Groundwater ...
AGGTTCCGTGCCAACCGGTAGTAGGTGCTTAGACATTATTTTTGTGATAGGTCTAAGGCGGGTACCTGAACCGCCTGCCAAGACAACGCCTTTGATCATATTAATTAACGACATCGGATGGACGCGAGACATCCGATGTCAATTTAGCGACCTGTGGATAAACGACATTCAATGTCGTTTATCCACAGGTGTAGTATACCGCTGCGCCGTCGGATCTTTTTTTCAGGAAACCTTCGTCAGTCAGTTCCTTCAAACTTCTTTTGACCGTCCTGCCGGATAGTGCGCTGAACTCGCTCATAATTTCTTTAGTGCGTATGTCTGGCGTCTTTTTTATGTAGTTAAATATTTGTTCTTTGTTGGATGTCCCCGTACCGAAATTATTTTTGCGTTGAGCCGAAAGAACCGATTTAGATATCGCGACACTTGCCGTTACTGGAACTTCAGACGGAAAATTAGCGACATCGAATGGCCGCTGGACATCTGATGTCAACGACGTTTCCGACTCCTCTTTTGCCTTTTTAACAATTTTACTCTTCTGTAAAATATGAAGTTTGAATTTCAACAGGTTTCTCTGAGCTACCAGTAGGGGAGTGGTATTATCTTTTGAAATATGCGCCAAGTGTTCCAAGTAATCAAGGATGTTATTTATAGAGTTTAGTAAATCTTTATGCCCACGTTGTGCGACGTATTCACGTTGCACAACGTGGGAGAATTGCGCGACATTTTTAGAAATGTTACGTAATTCCGTTTGTGCGACGTTCACAGAATGTTGCTCCACCACAAACGCGGACACAAAATCAGAAAGTTTATCATGTAGTTTTTGCTTTAAAAACCTATCCTCTACTGTGGTAAATAGTTTTGAAAGCAAAATAACGGAGTTGGTAAATTTTAATATGTCCTCTTTCTCCATGCTGTTTGTTTCTATGGTTAAATTAACGACACCGAATGTCGTTATGCATAACGACATTCGGTGTCAACGCATTACAGGGTTTCAAAGTAGTTTTTTACAAAATCGTCCATTGCCTCCGATGTTATCAGGCGGACTGCCCCGTTTCTCAAATATGCCATTCCTATGACGATACCGGAATTATTTATCACTTTAGAACCGCTCAAGAAATAGCTCGGCTCGGTATCTATAACTATGTCTTTGGAAAGAATATAGCTTATCATTCCTCTTTGGGCAAAGACCGCGGAATTGGAAAATCTAACCACCTTTCCGGAAACAACAACGTCTTGTCCTGGCTGGAGTTGGTGACTGCGTTCAAGACGAGTAACATTTATGTCGGTTGCGGAAACTTTAAGCAAAGCTAGATTCTTGAAACCATCATATTGCACAAGCTGAGCGCGAAGTATTTTGTCCTCATACAAAACCTGATACACATCGGCTCCGGCGATAACATCAAAAGTTGTGATTATGACACCATCGGAAGAAATTGTCATCCCGCTTCCTTCTTTAATTATTTTACCGCCTTTGAAGGATTGGATGGCTACGGTGCTCAAAATATGGTCAGACACTATCTTCTGCCAGAAGTCAGAAGAGACGACGGTAGGCGTTGGCGTCGGAGCTGGGACCGGCTCTTCCAGGGCATTTCCGGACAAATTCAAAAGCAGAAACCAAGCCGCGGCTCCGCCAAGAAAACCAAGGAGAATTGTTTTTACGCTATTCACGTTTTAAGAAGTTATCCACAGTTTCCCTATGACCGACATTCAATGTCGGTCATACAGTTCTTGGGCGCGCTCCCAATGTTCAGGATGCCCCTGGAGCTTCAGCCAATACCACCATTCAGCGCCCCATAGATAAAAACCATTAAAACCCGTTTTAGCTGAAAAATCAATCATCCTGTTAAATTTATCTATACCCATTCTGTCCAACTGAACTTCAACGGGCGTTTCAATTATCGGTTGAAGTAACCACGGCTCTGTCGATAATTCAATGACAAACGAGGGTTTGGCACCCAAGAAAAGGCGCACCAAGTTATGCTTCATCCTGAAGAATCCCGGAGTGACGGGATATCGGATAGGAAACCCGATGGACCTGGGCCAGACATATAAATACAAACTTGTACCGAAAACATCTCCACTAGAGTAGGCCCTGAACCAATCGCCGAACTCGCCGCTATCGGTGATTAACACGGGCCGAGAATCAAGTTCCTTAACCAGGGCAATCTCTTCGTCCAATACTTCTTTGTCCAGATCACCGCAAGCGGCATGACTAAAACCGGTCAAGAACGGCTCGTTCTCCACCTGCCAGTAAATAATATTGTCGTAATATTTGTAGCGGTTGACAACAAGGGCGATGAGTTCAAGAAGTTCATTTTTTCGTTCTTCGTCGCTTAACCCCATAGCCCAATCGGGGATATGGCACTCCGGCCAGCCGGGCAGACGACGACCGACAGCAAGAATGACCGACGCGCCACTACTGTTAGCTTCTGACATCTGGAAATCAAGCTCCGTGAAATTATATTTATCCTTTTCCGGTTCTGTTAACGGCCAATGAGCGGAAAAGCGAAAATTTTTAACACCCAAATCATTTTGAATGGCAAGATATGTCTCTTTCCAGTCCAAACCCAATTCATCCGCGTGAAAACGGCTGAAGGAAACACCATATATGGGCTCGCCCACCTCGTCCGAGAAATCCAAAGAAAATACCCACAGAACGGCGACAATGACCAACAAAATTTGAATGATAATTTTATTTCTCTTTTTCATTATTAATAGAGTTGTCCACAGTTTGTGCATGACCGACATTCAATGTCGGTCATGCACAAATCACTGCGCAATGACTGCCAAGAAGCCAGCTATTACAAAACCGATGCCAACCAGCTTGTTTACAAGATGTCGCCGGTCGATATTTTCTTCAAGACGGGGGATTTTTGACCTCAACAATAACGCGAGGATAAAAATAAACAAGAACTGGAATCCCAAAAGCGAATTGACCACGGAAACCTCACCTAATCGTATCGCATAATAAAGAAACAGGAAACCGACGGCGGCAAGAAGTTTGTTGCCTACGAATATGGCTCTAACACGCACACGCGAGCTCCGAAAAGAATTTATAACGTCTTTGCGAAAAGGACCAAAAATTAACGACGCAAACGCCGCCCCCACAAAGCCCATACGAGTCCAGAAAAGACCATTAACGAAGTCCGACAAATCAAAGGATATTTTTAATAACACAAAAGATACTCCGAAAAAAAGACCCGCCCATACCGCAAGAGGCCAGATCTTTTTGTCGGAACTTCCGAGAAGCAGTGTTCCCGTTATTAGCGTCGCGATAGAAACAATATTAACAACCCCGGACGGCTCGCCAAGCAAAAGCATGGCCAAAAAATATGAGAAAACCGCCGTCGCGACACCGGACATCGTAGACGCAACGGAAATATCGCTGGCTTTTATCGCTTTATACAAAAATATCAGCGCGACAAAAAACGAACTCCCGGAGGCCAGCGCGATCAATAAATATCCAGCGCTCTGCGCGACCACGCCGAACGGGAGCAGCGCGACGGCAGAAGTGCTCAAGACAGCAACCCAAAAAGCATAGGCGAAAGGCCGGGGTATATGCGTGACAAGCAAGTATTTATCAACGATAAAAACAAGGGCGTTAACTAAATAAGCAAGGAGAGTGAGATAGAGCCAGAGCAAATTTAAAATTCGAAATTCGAATATCGAAACTCGAAACAAATTCTAATATCTAAATCATAATGTTTAAAACGTTTGGAATTTATGATTTTGAATTTTGATATTGTTTCGGATTTCGGATTTCGTGCTTCGTGCTTAACGAATCAACTTCGAGTTGATTCGTTAGACATATTTTACCATATTCGTAAGCCGATGGGCGAATCTTTCTTTCTAGTGTCGCATAATCAATCTCAACCAACCCGAATTTCGGGGCAAACCCCCGAGCCCACTCAAAATTATCCAAAAGCGACCAATACATATATCCGCGCACGTCGGCGCCGTCCTGTATAGCGCACCAAACCCAATACAAATGTTCTTTAATAAATTTTTCTCTCAACCGGTCTGTCCCGTCGGCAATCCCGTTCTCGGTTATATAAATTGGTTTTTTAAACTTTTTAAGTTTAATCAGGCGATGGTAAATGCCTTTTGGATAAATTCTCCATGGGGGCATTTCCGGAGCCGGCCCGTCGTCCGACTCTTTAGAGCCGAACAGCTTATAATCTGTATAATAATTTAACCCCAGAAAGTCCGAATAGGGTAGGGTCTTAGACCAAGCGCAAATTTGAAGCCAATTTAGTATCTTCACCACTCCCAAGATCTTTAACAGCTTGCCTCCAGAAAAATAAAAGTTGTTCTCAACTAAGCCAACTGCTACATTGTGCGACATTGAACCATTCTGATCCAGAGCGGCAAATGATGTAACGTCGTGGAGTTGCTTTATTTCACGGTAGGCGAGTATGTGCGCCTTGGTAAAATTTGCGCGAACTCTAAAAAATTCAAAAATGTTTTTGTGTTGCGGCGGCCATTCACCTTTTAAATGAGATAATCCCGCCCACACCGTTATGGCCTCATTAAAAGTTATCCACAGTTTTGGCATGACCGACATTGAATGTCGGTCATGGAAGTTATCCACAACATACTTAACGTACCTTGTAAAGTATTCCGGCGCTTTGCGGTTGAGCCAACCGCCTTTGTTCGCGAACCAGATCGGATTGGTGAAATGCCAGAGCGTCACCATCGGCTCTATCCCCCTCTCCCTCAAAGCGTCTATTAACCTTTTGTAATGCTCCATTTCTTTCTCATTGAACTTTCCTTCTTCCGGTTCTATGCGCGACCACTCAATTGAGAAACGATGTATATTCTGATTTAATTTTTTAGCAATATCAAAATCCTCCTCGAAGCGGTTGTAACTGTCGCAGGCCCGGCCGGAAATAAAATCAGAAGGATTTAAACCTTTAAACTTTAAACTTTGAACTCGTTCTTCTGACTTCTCCCAAACAGACCAATCATTATGATTCCCGCCCTCAACCTGATGAGCTGAAGTAGCACTCCCCCACTTGAATCCATCAGGAAATTTAATATTCTCGGACATTAAGGTTTTTGGACCGATACGAGTTCTATTTCAAACGAAAGAGTTGCGTTGGGAGGGATTACTCCGCCCGCGCCTTGGGCGCCGTAGCCGAGTTCGGGTGGGATTACTAGTCGCCTTTTTCCGCCTTCTTTCATACCGACCAGTCCAATATCCCAGCCCTGAATGAGCTGACCTGAACCGAGTACGAATTGTATTGGCTGTCCCCTGCCGTATGACTCGTCAAAGACGGTTCCGTCCTGGAGCGCGCCGACATAATGGGCGCTTAACGTGTCGCCGTTCTCGGCTGTTTTACCAGTGCCAATAACCACATCTTGGGCTACCAAGCCGTTGTCATATTGGATGGGTTTACCTTCAGCAGAAGGCGCCGCCGAGTCATCCGACTCGATACCGGCATCCTCTGACGAATTAACGACATCGGATGGTCGCTGGACATCCGATGTCCCTTCATTTACTTCTTTTGTTTTTTGCACTACAAACCAGACGGTTATGACGACGAATAATATTAATACAGTGAAAATGAAAAATGTTTTAGTCATAAAAATTGATACCGCTGAATTAACGCTGATTACTACGCTGAATTCACGCTGAATTTTTCAGGCCAGCTCAGCTGGCTCAGCGTCCTATCGGCGTACCTATCAGCGACTTATCGGCGGTTTATAGAAGTCCGGATCTATTGTTCTTTCAAAACAAATACGGCCTATACCGTGCTGCCAGTTGTAATCCTGAATTCTTGGTGATGGATATTTGACCGCCGGGATGGCGCCTTGGCCATTTCGTTCTTCAGCCGTTTTAAAAGTCGCGCACAATTCAAATGTCAGATCGCCGATGACACGATATTCATATGACTCGCCTGTTTCAGGGTCAAAAGGAAGAATAACGCCAAGCAACGGATCCTCCAAATCGCCCAATTCCGCCGGCAATCTTTCTTTATTCTGCCAATAGTTTGTAATATAATTCTGGATCATAGACAAGTCCTGTACTCTTTTTTCGTCAAAGCGTTTATCTCTTTGCTGAAAAGGCGAGCCGATGACGGCAAATCCCCAAAGAACCGCAACTACAACCACGGCCACTATCACCCAAGAAAAAGCGTTCATCCATTTCACGTCTTTTTCGCGTAGTTGAGCCAGGTAATAATAGAATACCGAACCGGAGATAAAGAAAATCGTCAGCGCTTTCAACACAAATCGCATAGTCAGTTCGCCTCTTAGGAAATTATTAACCACGGTCACAAAGTCCCCTATTATCACAAGCGCGGCCACAAAAAGAGTGAGATACAAAAGCCACTTCCTTATCTTCAAGTCCATTTTTTCAGGATGAAGCGCGACGTCTTTCCTTAAAAATCTCGATACCCACAAGAACACCGGAAACACAACGATAAGCATCGCCATCGCCTGCCTTATAGCTCCCTCGTATGAAGAGGCGCTCCGATAGTAATCCGTAGCCGGATCAGGAAAATAAAAATCAATATAATTAAAAACGGCCATCCCAAAACCAACAGCCACTACAATCAGAGTAATGACGGCCGTAAAGTATAGAAATGTATCCCTCGGCAAATTTTTATTCGCTTCGCTCATATATATACTTGTGTAATTATATAACAAAAACTATCTTGATAAAATAGCCAATGAGCAGAAAAATTACTCCAAAAATACCTATCATCTGCTCTCTCCTCATCTCCCGGAAAACCTTCATGTCCACTTTGTGCTCTTTTCGGAAACGATAATGAACCATTATCGCGGTATAGGCAATGAGTAAACTTCCTATCAAGTCCAATGTCTCGCTTAGAAATAAATAGTTCATTATAGATTTCCACGGATTTATTGCGGATTTCCACGGATAATTTTATCAGTGGTAATCTGTTTAAAAATCAGTGACTATCAATTTTATAACATTTTTTTAAAAAATAAAAAAGGTCCTAACTATCAGATCAATGCGCTAGCCATTTGTCAAACACATATTTTTATAATACCATCATTTTATTCTTCCGTTCTTCGAGGTTCATTGAAAATGGAAAAAAATAAAGGCGATCCGTCATGGTTAAATCCATACTACTGGAAAAAAATAGCCATAGCGCTGGCCATAAATGTTATAAGCGTTTCAGTTATAATTGTCTCTTTGTTCTTGTTTGGAATTATAAAAGAACCCCTTTCTGACATAGTAAATACCTTCAGTACAGAAAAGAAGATATTGCAATCTGACGGCAAAGTACTAATACAGCCGCCGCATCCTCTAACCATACCGGTCAAAGACCTCTTTGACTCCGGTAATCTTGCTAAATCAAGGTCAATTGAAATTTTTGCAATTCGAGTGTTTGCTGAAGAATTTATTTATAGAGGTCCGATAATACTAGTCGCCGCGCTTTTGCTATTTTTTAAAGTTAAGGGAAGACGTTGGCTTACCCTACTTTTATGGATAGCGGGTTTGTTTCTAAGTTTCCACTGGGCACGTGAACATATTGGATATCACACACTCTTGTGGGTTCCCGTATTTGTGGCTGGCATACCCTGGTTGTGGCTAGCAACAGAAACAAAAAAATTGTGGCCGTCAGTTGTTTGTCATTCTATGGCCAATTTGAGCATTTATTTCTTAATAAAAATCTACCAGCTCTTTTAACGGTAAAAACTCGCCAACTTCTGCTTTAAGCAAAACCCGCCAGTCGACTGGCGGGGTTTTTGATTGTCCGCATCTGTCCGCGCCGTGCCCCGTACCGTACTCTGCTCTGGTACTGGGGTCAAGTCCGTATTAGTCCGCGTCGTTTAATCACCTGATTACTACAAAGTATTGAGTTCCTGATCTATCTGTTCAAATTCCTCGTTTATGTCGCCGATGTCCAAACCCTCAAGTTCTTGGCTGATGTCACTAGTATCCAAAGGCGCTTCGACGCTCATCTGTCTTGACCACCACCAAAAGACAACAACAACCGCGACCGCAATAACTAAAACCCAAATTAATTTTTTATTCATCCCGTTAGAAGTCGGCCCTTATATAGCTATAGCGAATGCTAATTTCGGGAGACAATATTTTTTATTATACCCCGTCTGTCTAGCGCATAAAAAATCTTGAATTTTTTCTGCCAAGGACTTCTAACGGGGTTCATAGTTCTTAATTTCTTATTCTGTTTCCGTCTCTGGCGCCGGACTCTCTGTCGCTTCTGGAGTTGTTGTTGGAACAAATGCCTCTATTGATTGCGCCAATGCGGTCGCGGCATTTCTAACCGCCTCAAAAGCTGCTTTGACCACTAATCTAACTGCGGCCAAGTCGTTATGCAGGGCCTGCCTGGCTCTGCCCACGTCGTTCTTCAAACCCTCCTCTGTGCTTACTTGGATTGTGTATGTTTTGCCAGATTGTGTTTCTATGGCTGTCTTTGCCGATGAAATCGCCCGATTTGCTCCGTCAATCGCGGTTCTGACCGCGGAAACGTCAACGCCTCTTTCCTCGGCTCTATCCGTTCTTTCCGCTATCCTAACCAATACGCCGCCGAGTTTATCTAGTACCGACAAGTAGTGATTAAGCAAACGCTCGTTCAATTCATCCATCCGCTTGTCTATCCTCTCGACAACTTCCTTCTTTCTTTCGTCTTTAACCTTTTCCAGACGCTGTTTTAATTCTTCTCTTTTCTGTTCTATTCTATCTTTTAATTCCGCTCTTTTCTCTTCGACTCTTACCTTCAGTTCTTCCTTTCGCTGTTCAACCTGTTGTTTTAAATCTTCACGAGCTTCGCGATTCTTTGTTCTTAACTCTTCTCTTTTTGCCTCAAAATCGCTTCTTGTTTCAGTTCTAATTTCTTCTCTTACTTCACGCGCCTCTCCCTTTTCGTTTTTCACTTTCTCCCTAACTTTAGTTCGTGTCTCTTCTCGTCCATCTTTTATTTCAGTCCGAATTTCCTCCCGCCTTTCTTGCGTCTCTGTACGTACTTCCTCTAGTGTTCTTATTTCCTCTTGCGCTAATACCAAGCCGGCAACTAAAAACACCGCGACTGATAATATGCTTATAATACGTATCTTCATATTTTTAAATTTTACAAATTATTAATTTCTTCGTCAATATCCTCAAATTCTTTATCCAGGACATTGAAATCAATATCAACAATACTACGGCTAATCTCCGCCGACAACCTTGCGTCGCCGTTTCTGACGACACCATAAAACGAGCTCTCTATCAAAGCCAGATCTGTCATCGTGTCCGCTACTTCAAGCATAGCAAAACCACCCGTTGCGAGTATCGCAACTATGGCAATAGCGAAATAGAATTGTTGCCTGTTATCATTCATTAAATTAAGTGTATCACAGATATTTATGTGCAACAAAATAAATCTTGTAATTGGCAGTAATTAGTAATTAGTAATTGGGTAATTTATCATAATTACTTAATTACTTAATTACTAACTTATTAATTTGATTATATTGACCGCTCCGAACGCATAAAGAGAGTTGAACACCATGTGGCCAAAAAATAACGGCGGAAATACGGAAATAGGTCTATAGCCCAGAAACGCCATAGGTATTACCACTATTTCATTAGGGAGCGGGACAAAAGACGAGAAGAAGAACAGCGCCAGCGTCGGAGACCAATTCAATCTTTCTTTTACCCTTTCAAACTTATTCATAACTTTTCTTTCAAGCGTGGACAATGCTATATGCCTGCCGGCCTTACCAAACAAGAACCCGATAAAATCAGCAAGTGCCATTCCGGCCGATATCACGATAATCAACGCAAAAGCATTCAATCCGGAAGCAAGGAAAGCGGGAAAGAAAGAAACGGTCGGTATCGGCACGACCAGATTGAAACCGCTCACGACCGCGATCAAAAATATCCCGGCATATCCGAATCGTCTTATCAGTTCGCCTACGAATTCGCTGTCCTTGATTATCCAACTCGCCCAAAGAGCCAGAACTATCACAAATAAAATAAGGATAACCCGAACTAAATGAATCCAGTTTTCTTCAAAAAATTTCATTCAAAAAAATTCTATATACCGCTGAATTTACGCTGATTAGTACGCCGATCAGTCGCTGAATTTCAGGCCAGCTTAGCTGGTTCAGCGTTATATCAGCGTTCCTATCAGCGACTTATCAGCGGTTTCTTCTGATAAAATATAAATTTCGCTCCTTCCACAATCGCGATATTCAACACAAGCCATCCGGCAACAAACGTCAGCCATATCGGAGGCACGAGAGCGGTGCCGAAGAATTTCTGCAATACAGGAAGATACATCGTGGCTACCAGAAGAGCAAAACCAAGCACCACGCCGACGACGAGAAATTTGTTATCAAATACCGAATAAGAGAAAAGCGGGCGGCGCAAACTATGGAACGAAAACGCGACTGCGAGAATATATGAAGCAAAACACATGAACAGAACATTGCGCGCGATTGTTAATTCAACCGAAAATGTCTCAACCATCAACCAATAAAGAACGAACAACAAGGCCGACGTAAAAGTACCAACGCCGATAGTAAGGAATTTAACCTCGCTGTCGATAATAGCCGTTTTGCTTTTATCCAGACGGTCCAGATCGCCGTCTTTGTCGAAAGCAAATCCGATAGCCGGCAAACTGCCCGTGAAAAGATTCACCCAGATTATTTGTACAGCGGAAAGCGGTAAAGCCAGACCGGCAAGCAAAGCGCCTCCTATCAATATCACCTCGTCCAGGGAATTAGACATCAGATAAACAAATATTTTCCTAATATTCATTATCATCCGTTTCCCTTCTTCTATAGCCGAGACAATAGTGCTTAATTTGTCGTCAAGAAGCACCAAGTCGGCGATACCTTTAGCAACATCACTGCCTGACCCTACCGCTACTCCGATATCAGCCGCCTTCAGCGATGGCGCGTCATTAACCCCATCACCTGTCATAGCAACCACTTCGCCGCTCTTTTTATAGAGCATGGCTATCCTTAACTTATCTTCGGGCGTTACGCGGACAAAAATTCGCGTATGCGGAAGAACCTCAAGCAATGCCTTGTCATCCAGTCCCTTCAACTCCTCGCCGGTAAGCACCTGGCCTTCTTTAATATCCCAGCCAATCTCGTTTGCAACCACTATCGCGGTACCCTTAAGATCACCCGTTGCCATTACTACCTTAACTCCGTAGTTTTTAATTTTTCTAAGGGTCTCCAACACATCCTGACGAACCGGATCGTGAAAACCCAATATACCTTTAAAAGTAAGGCCTTTCAGAGAGTCCGGCCTGATATGCTCTGCTTCGGCGGTATCGCTCATTTGTAAAGTGGCTATCCCCAACACCCGTCTGCCGTGTTCACTCATTTCTTCAATTTGTTTCATCGTCGCAACATAGTCGTCTTTGTCAATTTCAGATCTTGCCAAAAGTACATCCGGCGCTCCCATAACAACCAAGGTGTTCCCTTCTCTGGCCACGGAAAATTTATATGTGGAACTAAAGGGTATTATCACTCGGTTCCTATTTTGCGCGCCTCCTATAAATATATTAATGCCTTGCGCCGCCGCTTCCCGGACGATATTGGCCTCCAGCGGCCGGCCGCTTATTTGCCATTCATCCGGATTTTTGTCGGGATTCTCCACAACTACGTCGGTATTAAGTATGCCTAAACGCAAAAGTTCTTTTTGCTCATTGGAAAAAAATTGTTTTTTGTCCGCGTCAGTCCGCGCTATTACGATATCAGTCAACTTCATCTTGGCCTCCGTTAAGGTTCCCGTTTTATCAACCATTATCACCGACGTGGAACCAAGCGTTTCCGCGGCCACAAGATTTCGCATTATGCCCTTACGCCGAGCAATGCGCTGAATACCTATCGCCAGCACAGCAGTAAGTCCGACGGGCAACGCTTCTGGAATGGCGCCCACAACCACGGCAATGGAAACAACAAACATATCAACGATTGGTTCTCCCCGAGAAACACCAAGAGTGAAAATTCCAGTCACTATCAACGAGATGCCGATAGTGATTATCCACGAAAGCGCGAACACGGTCTTCTGAAGCGGCGTGCGTTCCTGCCGTGTTTCGGCTACAAGTTGGGCAAGTTTTCCAATTTCCGTGGAAGATCCCGTGGCCGTAACAATCGCGTGCGCCGAACCCTCCGCGACAAAAGTGCCGCCAAAGACCATACTCTTTCTTTCCGTAACAATTGCCGCCTCCGATACGGAGCCGGCCTCTTTGGCCACAGGCGTGGACTCACCTGTAAGAATTGCCTCATCCACAGACAAACTTTGCGCGCTGATTACGCGCGCATCGGCCGGTACCCGCATCCCGAAAGAAATGTGTATCAGGTCTCCCGGCACAAGGGCAGAAGCATCCACATCAATTTCTTTGCCGTCTCTAATGACGCGCGCCCGCTCCTGAATATAGGAACTTAAGTCGGCGATTGCCCTTTCCGCTTTTCTTTCCTGATAAAATCCCAGAAAAGTATTGACCGCGACGGCAAGAATTATAATTGAAGCATCGGCCCATTCGCGCAGAACAATAGTCGCTATTGAAGCAAAAATAAGAATAATGATGAGCGGACTTTGGAACTGCCGGATGAAAATAGAAAACGCCGATGGAACTTTGGCTTTGCCGAAACTGTTGGAACCAAAAAGCCCAAGACGAATTGTGGCCTCTTTTCCTTCAAGACCCTTATCCGTATCACTGCCAAGAATTTCCGCCGTCTCTGAAATCTCAAGCCCCCAAAAGGGCTTTTCGATATCACCTTGTTTTAAGCTAGCTGACGCTTCAAGCATATATTCATTATAAACTCTAAATCCTAAATCCTAAACTCTAAACTCTAAACTCTAAATAAACTCAAAATTCAAAATTCAAAAAGTTTAAACCCTATCAATGTTTATGAAGAATTATATACCAACCTTATCAAAGATTGTTAGTTTTCTTTAACCCTTCTATCCAACCGGCTATTTGTCGGGCAAGCATAGAGCTTTGCGCCACTTTGATCCTTAAAAAACCATTGCCACTCTCTCGTTTCTTGCTAGCTTTCTGGAAATATATGTTCGAAAAATGTTCTTTAGAAAATCCGGTGACTTTCGCCCAATAGTCGATAATTTCATCAGACGAATTTTTCTTGCTCGTCTTACTCCATTTTATAAAAATATCAAACCTAATCTCCTTATCTTCCACACCCCCAACCTCCCGAAGCCATTTCAAAAATAATTTTATCATATCTGGGTCGGAGCTTGAAAAATGAACTCCCTTTTTTAAGTCGCTTTTATTTCCATTTTTCCAATAAAGGACAACGCCCATTAACCACAACTCTTTTTTTGAAATTTCTTTTACGTCTTGCGAGGAAGAGTTCTTAATCTCTTCTATCATCTTGGAAGTTCTGGAAACTTTCTTCAGCGCGTTGGCTTTGGCAACCTCGGTTCGTTTGTCGTTCAATTTTTTGGTCTGCTCGGGAGTCAGTTTTATGTTTTTTAACCAATACGACAGCGTCGATCTGGGAATGTGCATACGATTTTCTATTTCGGAATATGAAAAACCCCGCTTGCGCATCTCGATTGCGATGTTCTGTTTATATTTTTCCAAATACGGGCTCATAAAATTTAGTCAAATTATGCTTGGACTACGCTAGTTCTAACTACTTATATATTATCAATGTTCAAAGATATGTGCAAATAATAGCTGTGGATATTCATTATTGACACATTGACCTCGATACTTCCAACCTTGGCTGGGAGGCCAGGATTCGAACCTGGATTGATGGATTCAGAGTCCATATTCCTACCGTTAGAAGACCTCCCAATATTATTTTTTACAAATCCTCTGGTTTTAAATTTGTGTGTTTGGAAATTCTAGCCAACATTCGAGACCCGATCTCTTCTTTGTCGTGGAAAGCAAAAATAAAATCCGGCCAGCCGGACTTGGACAACGTGCGATGAGAACCTGATTGCCTTTTAATTCGCCAACCAATTCTCTTATTAAGGCGGCCAGCACATTTCGCGCTTTAACAGATGGCCAACGACTCATAGCATCAAGAAAGATATGGATAAATCGGGAACAAGTTCTTTATGCTCGATTTGTTCTGCCACGACGCGAAGGGCTAGGGCTTCTGCCTTCGCAATCGCTTCTTCTTTGGTAGAGCCGTAAACCAAAGCACCCGGCAAATCGGCTATTTCCGCTATCCAGCGGCCGTCTGTTTCTTGTTCGCATTGAATAGTATATTTCATATCTTAAAATTACTCTCTCACATTAACACATTTACTTACTTTTTACAATTCTATTCGGGGTATTCGGATTTTCATTCGTAGATTCGGATTATGCTCAATTACACCTTCAAAAATCGGCGAATTGCCACAAAACTAGAAACAACACCGAGAAGGACGCCGACGGAAAATACTAGGAATAAGAATTGGAAAATATTGGCCGTGAAGTATGACATCAAGCTCACCCCGGGCATAAGGGACTCTACTTTAGGAGAAACAAAGAATATCGCCGGATAGAAGAGCACTGCCGTGACCGCGGCGGCAAACGCGCCATATAATCCCCCCTCTATAAGATACGGGGCTTTGATGTGCCAATTGGAACCGCCGACAAGCTTCATTATCTCTATCTCCTGCCTCTGGTTATATATTGTAAGGCGGATGGTATTGAAAGTAACCAGCACGGCAATGACCGCCAACATCATCGTAATGATGAAACCCCAGTTCTGTATGCCGCTGGAGATGCTTTGAAGACGGCCGATAACTTTTTCATTCTCGTAAAAATTTATCTTGTCTATGACGCTTCTGAACTTGTTGGCTTCAAGGAATTGGACTATTGAAGCAAACTGGGACGGATCGTCCGCTTTGATGTTCAAAGATGCCTGAAGAGGATTGAAATCCAGTTCAGCCAGCGAATCCTGTATGACGGCATCGCCGGCATGCCTTTCCTTGAACTCATCCAGGGACTGACCGGCCGAAACATATTCAACCTTCTTTACATTGTTCAGTGACTCCAGCTCTGATTTAATACTCAAGATATCGCCTTCGGATATGTCCGATTTGAAATACGCGCTCACGTCAACCTTTTCCTGAAGATTGACCACTACTTGAGACGACAAAAAGTTGACTGCCATCAAGCCGGAAAACAACACCAGCACCAAAACCATAACTCCCGTCGTACCGATACTGATGTATCGATTACGTTTGAAGTTGGTCCACCCCACCAAAAAAATCCTTTTAAATGATTTTTTCATAAACTCTAAACTCTAAATCCTAAACTCTAAACAAATCCAAAATTCTAAATTCAAATATCTAAACGTTTTTGGATTTTGACATTTGGTCATTGTTTAGAAATTAGAAATTGCATCTGAAAATTTTATAAATAAAATTTTCAGATGATGTATTTGCCATTGTGACCCTGATCACGAACAATCTTGCCTTTTTCCATCGTCACCACTCTTTTCCCTACGATATTAACTATTTCTCTGTTGTGCGTGGCAAGGATAACTGTCGTGCCAAGTTTATTTATCTTTGTAAGTAATTCTACCACATCGTGAGCGTTCACCTGATCAAGATTGCCTGTCGGCTCGTCGGCCAAAATTATCCTGGGCCGGTGGATGAGAGCTCTTGCAATGGCTAGGCGTTGCTTCTCTCCGCCGGACATTTGATGAGGAAAGCTGTTCATTTTGTCGGACAGTCCGACGATATTAAGCACCTTGGGCACATCGTCTTGAACCTGGACCTCGTCAACTCCGCAAACCTCCAACGCAAAGGCGACATTTTCAAAAGCATTCTTGTTGGAAAGAAGCTTGAAGTCCTGATATACGGTTCCTATCTTCCTTCTTAAAACAGGTATCTCACTGCTGGAGAGCGTAGCCAAATCAACACTGTCTAAGACGACTTTGCCTTCTTGGGGAATGAGTTCTCTTGTGAGAAGACGAAGAAGAGTTGATTTACCAGCGCCGGAAGGCCCGACCAAAGAAACAAATTCTCCCTGCTTAACTTCTAAATTAACATTCTCCAAGGCGATGAATTTATCGTCGTAAATTGTTGAGATGTTTTTTAATTGGATCATGCGGTAACTAAAATATGAGATACCAATATACTAATGCATTCGAATGATACTAATAATACGAATAAATCATTAAAAAATTATTCGTAGCCATTAGTATCATTAGTACCAATTAGTATATTAGTATCTTTTATTATCTAATTTTACTTCAAATTAACAAACTTGTCGAGTTCTCCATCCAATACTTTATCCGGCTGCGACGACTTAACTCCGGTCCTGTGGTCCTTGACCATTTGATACGGGTGCAAGACATACGAGCGTATCTGACTTCCCCACTCTATCGCAACTCCGGGCTTAAGTTCACTGATTTGACTTGCTTTTTCTTTCTCCATTCGTTGGACTAATTTTGAATAAAGAATGTGGAGGGCCTTTTCCTTATTCTGGGCTTGCGAGCGTTCGGACTGAACGGCAACAGATGTCCCCGTAGGAATATGCGTCATGCGTACGGCGGTCTCAAGTTTGTTCACATTCTGACCGCCAGGCCCGGAAGAACGAAATACGTCAAATCTCAAGTCCTTTGGTTCCAGCTTAACTTCGGCAACAACTATCTCCGGCAGAAATTCCACCATAGCAAATGACGTATGGCGAAGTTTCTTGGCCGAAAAGGGTGACTGCCGGACCAGACGATGCACACCGGATTCGTTTTTCAGCGTCTCATAAGCATTGTCGCCCTTTATCTCCACCGACGCGCTCTTTGTCCCGCCTTGCTCCCCGAAAGAATGATGAAGCACGATAAAAGACCAGCCCTTTCCCGAGGCATATCTTTGATACATCCTGAATAGCATTGAAGCCCAGTCCTGGGCATCAACTCCGCCGGCCCCCGCGTAGATGTTCAACAGGGCTTTGTTTTTCTCATAATTAAACATATGTTGATTATATATTGTTGGTGGACTTTTTCAAATAATTATGGTTAAATCCTTCCAATCATTGTCCTCTGAAAATTAGGAGGTAGCTGTGAGAGGTCCTCATCCTTTTGGCGGACTTTTTATCGCATTAATTTTCATGGCCCTTCTATGGATCTTTCTCGCTCAAAGTTCAAATAGGCAGCCGCCGGAAATAAGTTTCAGCGAGTTTATCAATCACTCAAAAAGCGGACAGATTGTGAGCGTGACTATTACTGGAAACGAGGTATCCGGACAAATGAAGTCAGGCGACCAGTTCCACACTTACGCTCCGGCCCAGTATGAAGGGCTTGCAAACCAACTGATAGAAAAAGGGGTGGCTGTCAGCGCTAAAGGATTAACAGCTAGCCCGTGGTCTGCCATATCGTCTTTGATTCCCATGATTATAATCGTCGGGTTCGTTATATTCTTCACGAGGCAAAAGCGGGCAGGCGGAAGCGAGGCGCTTTCATTCGGTAAATCCAAAGCCAAGCTTGTTCAAAGCGATAAGAAGGTAACCTTCAAAGACGTAGCCGGCGTTGAAGAAGCAAAAGAAGAAGTACGCGAGATTATAGAATTTTTGAAAGAGCCGCAGAAATTCCAAAGATTAGGAGGCAAAATTCCGAAGGGCGTCCTCTTGATGGGGCCGCCCGGCACGGGCAAGACATTGCTGGCGCGCGCGGTTGCGGGCGAAGCAAGTGTGCCATTTTTCGCTATGAGTGGCTCTGATTTCGTTGAAATGTTTGTAGGAGTCGGCGCTTCACGCGTACGCGACCTATTTGAACAAGGCAAGAAGAACGCGCCGTGCATCATATTCATTGATGAAATAGATGCCGTCGGCCGCCAACGTGGCGCGGGATTAGGCGGCGGCCATGACGAACGCGAACAGACGCTCAATCAGCTGCTGGTGGAAATGGACGGGTTTGAAAGCAACGAAGGAGTAATTCTAATCGCGGCGACAAATCGGCCGGACGTGCTCGATCCGGCGTTGTTGAGGCCGGGAAGGTTCGATCGCCGTATCGTAGTTAACAAACCAGACGTGAAAGGTAGAGAAGGAATTCTAGCTGTTCATACAAAGAAAGTTCCAATTAGCGAAGATGTCAATATTACGGTATTGGCTCGCGGCACATCCGGTTTTTGTGGCGCCGATCTCGAAAATCTGGTCAATGAAGCGGCGCTCAACGCCGCGCGGTACAATCAACAAGCAGTCCGAATGCTCGACTTCGAGTTCGCCAAAGACAAAGTGCTAATGGGCTCGGAGCGACGCTCGATGATTATCAGCGATGAAGAGAAAAAAATAACAGCCATTCACGAAGCCGGTCATGCTCTTTTGGCCGCGCTACTGCCAAACGCCGACCCAATACACAAGGTAACCATAATCCCTCGCGGAATGGCTATGGGGCTAACTCAACTACTGCCTATCAGCGACAAGCACAATTACTCATATGACTATCTAGTGGATCAAATCACCGTTCTCCTAGGCGGACGGATCGCTGAAAAGATTATAAATAAAAACATGACTACCGGCGCAAGCAATGATCTTGAGCGCGCAACCGACCTTGCCCGCCGCATGGTATGCGAATGGGGTATGAGCGATGCGATGGGACCGCTCACATTCGGCAAGAAAGAAGAGCAGATCTTCCTCGGCCGCGAGTTCGCCCAGCATCAGGATTATAGTGAGGACACGGCTCAAAAGATAGACCAGGAAGTGAAACGAATAGTGGCCGACAACTACGCCCGAGCGGATAAGCTACTCACTGAAAACAAGCAGAGAATGCTTGATATTGCCGATGCATTGCTGGCCCGCGAGACACTCGATGCCGACCAGATCAAGCGAATAGTGTCAGGAGAAGGACTATAATAGTCCTTTTTTATTTTTGGAGCCGAAGGTGGGAATCGAACCCACGTTTCTACTTTACGAAAGTAATGTTCTGCCATTGAACTACTTCGGCACGGAGCGGGTGAAGGGAATCGGACCCTCGTCTATTGCTTGGGAAGCAATCGTACTACCACTGTACTACACCCGCCTTCAGTCGCCGAAGCGACCTTCGGCGGGCAGGCCCGCTGGTCGCGTAGGCGACATTTATTATACACCATATTCTTAATATCCCAAGAGCCAGTTCCACCATTTTTTGTAATTTGGCGGTTCTTCAGAAAATCCCTCGGACGAAGACGCTTTTTGCGAGTTGGCGTCCCTATGAACGAACACCACTTCTTCGCCGGATGCTTTATAATTCAGGCGAATACGGGCTTCTTTTTCAAGAAATTCGGGATTTTCAAAATTTTTAATATATCTCTCAATAGACACGTTATCCCGCTCAATATTGATTATCTTGGATTCTATATTCGCTTCTTCCTTTTTAATTTCGTCTTTTTCGATCTCGACCGAAATTACCGAGAATAATATCCAGACGGATAAAAACGCCAGCGGTATCGTAAGAATTTTGGAGTTAAGAAGATTCATAATACCGCTGATTTAACGCTGATTGGTACGCTGATTTATCGCTGATGACTTTGTGCGTACTGTGTCGTATATCACGCGTTTAATTTGCAACTTAGTTGGAGAAAAGTTTATAAGAAAACCTAATTTGTAATCAGAACCTTTTAGATATTTCCAAAATTGTTCTATGTCTTGTTTTAGAAGAATAGGTTTTGATTTTAACTCTATTATAATAACACCGTTTATTATTTTATCAGGAACATAAGTGCCAACTTTCTTGTTTTTAAAATAAATATCAATTCTTTTTTGCGATTCTACGGTTAACCCTTTATCTTCTAAAGCAATTGTCAACGCCTTATCAATAATAGATTCTTTAAACATGCCTTTAAATTCTTGCCAGACATCAAAACAAGCTCCTCTTATAAGGTAGGACTCGCGTTCATACAGAAAATCTTGTACTTTGTGTTTGCTCATGTTTCAGCGTTTTATCAGCGTAAATATCAGCGACCGTTCAGCGGACCATACCATGTTCTTGCCTTGGTCTATCATCTGAGCGTATCTCATTAATCACTCTCACAACTTCCGAAGGCCATGGTACTTTGTCAAAAGTTATTTCACTTCCCGACGGTGTCTTTATTATCAATTTGCCATAGCGGTTCACAAGCGCGACTAGACCCGACTGCTTGAAACTTATATCATAAATATCGCGATAGAGAAGCTCGGTCACCGTTCTTGAGAACGCTCCTTGCCTGATATTTAATATAACCCTTTGGCTCGTTATAATAAGAGCGTTTTTGCGCCAAATGTATATTTTATATAGAATGATTAAAGCGGCTATAAGCACGGCTCCGATGGCTATTTCCCAGGAATAGCCGAAAACGTCGAGTTTAAATTTTAAAAAAACCCAGGAAACAAGGCCCGCAAACAAGACCGACCAGATGATAGGACCGGCCACAACGGAGCGGTGCTGTCTGACCGTCTTGATTAACTTCTCGTTTTCCCGCAAAGTTATCATATGTTTACAAACAAGAAACTTCTTCGCATTATCACAATTATCGTTGCGGTTCTGACCGCTCTAAGTATGGTGGGGTTCTTGCTCCTTCCTTTAGTATACTAAAAAATAGACCGCTGAACTAACGCTGATTGCTACGCTGATTTATCGCCGATTTTTTCAGCGTCCTATCAGCGTACTTATCAGCGACTTATCGGCGGTTCTACCTCTTCAGCATTTTGAGGAACACTTCTTGCGGCAAATTAACCCTTCCCGCTTCTTTCATTTTCTTTTTACCCTTCTTCTGTTTTTCCAAAAGTTTCATTTTTCGCGTCACATCGCCGCCGTATAGATATCCGGTCACGTCTTTTCTTCTTGCCCTTATGGATTCACGCGCTATTACTTTTCCGCCTATCACGGCTTGAATGGCAACCTCGAACCATTGAGGCGGAACAACTTCTTTAAGTTTTGCCACCATTGCCCTGCCTTCATAGTAGGCCTTATCCTTCGGCACTATCCTCGAGAATGGCTCAACAAGGTCTCCAGCTATCAAAATATCCAGCCGCACCAGGTCGTTAACTGCCATGCCCTTGACCTCATAGCTCATTGAAGCGTAGCCCGAAGAAACGCTTTTTAATTTATCGTAAAAGTCGGTTATGACTTCCGATAAAGGCATTTCATATCTCAAAAGTGCCGTCTCTTTGCCAAAATAATCAGTCGCTTTGTATGTATTTCTGTAAGAGGACACAAGCCCCATAACGCTACCCAGATACGAACTCGGGGTTATTATTTCGATATCAACCACCGGTTCGGCTATGCTTTCGACCTTAGACGGGTCAGGAAGCAATGACGCCGACCTTATCCTGACATCCCGCCCCTGGCGAGGCTCGCCTCCGGCGGCTTCCCTGCCGGCAATCCTGACCGAATATTCAACCGATGGCGTTGAAATTATCAGAGCTAATCCGAACTCACGCTTCAGCCGTTCCGAGATTATCTCGACGTGCAGCATGCCGAGAAAACCAAGACGGAATCCCCTCCCCAGTCCCGCGGACGACTCCGGCTCATACTTTAGAGAAGCATCCGTCAACTTGAGCTTCCCCAAAGCATCTTTCAGTAAATCATAATCCTCCGCATTCTCGGGAAAGAAACTGGCAAAGACCATCGGTTTGGGCTCTTTATACCCCGCAAGCGGGGTAAACTCTAAGTCCGAAGTTCTAAACTCTAAACTTTTGGGTTTTGGGTTTTGAGTTTTGGGTTTGTTTAGAGTTTCGAGTTTAGAGTTTAGAGTTTGCGCGTTGGTGATAGTATCGCCAACTCGTATTAACCCCGGGTCTTTGAGTCCAGTCGCAATATACCCGATATCTCCGGCGGACAGTTCAGAACTCAACGTAAGCCTGGGAGCAAAGAACCCGACCTCGAGAACGTCAAATTTGGCCTTCGTTGCCCAGGACACAACCTTGTCTCCTCTTTTGAAACTGCCATCGAAAATGCGGACATATGCGATAACCCCTTTATAGGCATCAAATGTGGAATCAAAGATCAATGCCCTTGTTTCACCATTATTAAATTGCGTATTACGTATTTCGGATTGATTTTTTTTAATACGTAATTCGTAATCCGTAATAGAATAATCTGATAATTTTGGCGACGGAACATCTCTAATAACTCTCTCCAATAATTTCTCAACATTTTCCCCTGTCTTGCCGGATACTTCCAGTATCTCATCCTGTTCTATTTCCAAAAGATGCGACAGTTCTTCTTTTACTTGCGCGGTTCTGGCATTGGGTAGGTCTATCTTATTCACCGCTGGAATTATTGTCAGTCCTTGCGCTTTGGCCAAATACAAATTGGCAAGCGTCTGGGCCTGTACGCCTTTGGAAGCATCGACGAGAAGTATCGCCCCTTCAACCGCCGCCAAAGACCGCGATACCTCGTACGAGAAGTCGACGTGTCCGGGAGTGTCAATCAAGTTCAGAACAAATTCTTGTTCTGAACTTGCAAACTCTAAGTCCGAAGTTCTAAACTCTAAGCCGTTTTGAATTTCTCTATTTTGGGTTTTGAGTTTGTTTAGAGTTTCGAGTTTAGAGTTTAGAGTTTGCGGTGAGCGATAAATCATCCTAACTGGTTGTAATTTAATCGTAATCCCGCGTTCCCGTTCCAACTCCATAGTATCCAAATACTGCTCCTGCATCTTTCTTTTCTCCACCGTTCCGGTCAATTCTAAAAACCTATCGGCCAATGTGGACTTGCCGTGATCAACGTGACTTATTACACAAAAATTTCTAATGTTATCCATATAGTTGTTGAGGTTTAACCTCAACTTGAGGTTAAACCTCAACAACTTCACTACTCAAGGGTTAGCTCGCCTAATCTTTCTTCCAAATACATACTCAACACACAATCACGCGCAAATTCTTTATATTTATCCATACTAGGAAATAATTCTGTAAAAATTTCTTTATGGATAATGCCGCGATTGCTAACTCCCATAAAATCTCCCAAACTGCAGTATGGATAATTAATCGCCCAGTCGTAAGCTTTATCAAACTCTTTTGCCGCTTTCTCAAAACCACCCGGATAGAGTTCAAAAATGTTTTTTATTTGAACATAGACGCTTAGATATTTTAAATATAAATCTTCATCAGCGCACCTGGCTTTATAAGATCCCTGGAACAAAGAACCGGATTCTTGGTATTTGATATTATAGTGCATGCTCATCCCCGTACCTAATCTTTGCATAAATTTTGAAATTCCACCCTCCTTAATCTCTTTTAGAAGCAAGTGAAAATGGTTTTCCATCAACACAAATGCAATGATGCTTACAATTGGTTCACGAGGTCGCCAATTTTTTGGCCACTCAAACTTGTTGAGGTTAAACCTCAACTCATGTAGTTCTCGCAATGGGTTAACGGGGGTTTGCTCCGTATTGAAATAAAATAACGAGTGTAAAAAACGATCTCTATCTTTATTATCATGAACTATCGCCTGCTTACGGTTGCCTCGATTATATACATGAACATAATTGTCTTTTGCAAACGGCTCTTTTCTCATGAACTTTATTGTGTTGAGGTTAAACCTCAACACAAACCTCAACAACAATTTTATAGGGGCAGGTCTTGCGCCTTAGGTTCTTCGAAATCGTTCCTGCAAGAGTCACACCTTCCTAAATGCTCTTCTACTTTTTTTTGTACAACATCCGGCTGATTGTGCCATATTTTCTTAAGACCAAGATCAAGGTGTCGCTTTAGTTGTGATTCTTTACGAGAAAATATTTTCTCTAAATCTGGAGTGCCATTTTCGTCAATATATCGATGCAACGAGTAGATTTGTTCTCTTTCAATACTTTTCATGTTTTATGGTTTTTATGAGGTTTAACCTCATGTTGAGGTTAAACCTCAACATAAACCTCGTACAGCAGGTTAAGACAGTAAAGCTTAATTGTCAACTTTTAGGACAAATTCCAGGTCTTTGTCGAAATCCCCGTTATAGAGGAGGGCGTCGTCGACTTGGAACTCAAAGTTATCTACCTCTAACCCCGGCTGTTTCTGAATGTAAATGTTATCGCTCGGTACAGGGACGATATATTCAAGCTCAACCGTTTTTTGCTTGCCCGGGTCGGTTATTAACCAGAAAGCAAATCCGGTCTTGCCTGATTCCTTGTATATGCCGACTCCCTTTTCATCATCAAAGCGGAAACTCGATTCAAGACCGAATAAATCGTTATCCTGCTTAAAGTTAGCGCCGGTATAGCTTATGAGAGGTCTAAACGACGGAATATCGTTGCCGGAAATACTTATCAGCTCTGATCCTTCCGGTACAAGCACTCTTACATAGGCCGGGTTCTGCTTGTTGTAGAACCCGTATCTTGAGTCGCCTCCGTTATGTTGCCTCGTTATGGTTAGTTTATGAGTAATTACGGGTTTAGAGTTTAGAGTTTCGAATTTAGAGTTTAACGAAATGGAGTTATCCGTCACAGCATCTGTCTTTGAGCCCTTTACATTTGTAAATGTAACCATCAAAAAATCTTCGTCGGTATCTTTGACGGAACCGCTGAATTCTTTGTCAACGACAAAACTCTGCAGATTCAAGTCATTGAAGTACATGAGAATATCTTTTTTATCCAATCCGGACACGAACACGTTGAATATATCCAGCCACCGACCAGTGTCTGATGAGTTTATCTTTTCAAGTAATCTAGGCGCCATATCTTTCACAATTGACTTTGGCTGTTCACGGTTATTGCCATATTCAACTTCCGCCTGAACCGTAGACAAAAAGTTCTCGTCATTAATTGTCAGGCCATACTCCGGCATTTCTATCGGACCGACCACTTTCAGTATCTCCGATATCATCCTCGGACTCATTGTGAGCACGCCGTCAACTTCATAACCGGCCGCTTTTTTGAAGAACTCCATCGCTTTTTGAGCCGACACCGGAAAATCAATGAACCAATTGGCGTCTCTCGTCCCCCAATTCGGAGTTATATGCTGTAAGGGTTTGGGCGGGATAATGTTTTCTTTCAACTGTCCGTCCAAATTGTATACATCGTCAACCAGAAAATCGGCCAAACGTCCGTCCTTGAACGTTACGACGGCATAAGCGCCTGGAAACCCGCCAGTCGGCCTTAATTCGCTGTTATTCTGGAACAGGACAACATATTTCTTTGTCGTACCGTTAGAACCGAGAAGGTTTTCAAGAAATGAAGTGTATTCAACCGCATCCGAAACAACCTCTTCAAGACCGGGTAATTTTGACTGGAATTCCGAAAACGACTCTCTTTTTTCTTCCGGCAGGGCATCGGTACTCACATCAGACAGGAGAGCGCCGGCCTTTGACAGATTCTTGCTGGAAACCGAGAGCGACTTTTTCAAATCGTTGAAGATGTTTTGGACATCTGACGTCCCGCGAACATCAGATGTCGTTAATTTCAGAATCGTTCCGGTCTGAGACAGAGAACTAACCGCCTCCGACATCGACTTGCCCGCTTCAGCGAGCAGTTTCCCCGCTTCGACAAGATTCTTTGCCGACTTCAACTTGCCCGCTCCGGGCAGTTCCGCGAACACGGAAGTAAGCGACGCTCCCATAAAGTTCAAGCTCTCCCCCGCCTTTGAAAATTCTTCATAGGCCTCGGCAAAGTTGTCGGATGCCGATTTAAAATCAAATACTCTTAAGTTCTCGTTGGCTTGTTCTAGATTCGCCACCGCCGAATTGCCTTCTTTAATCACCTCGTTCTTTACGCTTATTCCGTACTGGCCAAATGAAGTAAAAATAATAAAAGCTAGCAAGCCAGTAAGCACATAAGCCAGTAAGCGCTTGTTTGAGCTCTTTAATTTCTTGAGGTTGAACCTCGCGGCGAGGTTCAACCTCGGCAATTTTATGAAATTACTAATTAATTTATAACTGTCCGCAACTGTCTGCGTATTGTCCGTGTTTGTCCGCGTATACCTGATCCAGCTTTCTATCTCCGGCTGTGCCCTTTCGAAGCCCTTGGCGAAGTAGGGTGACGCCGCAACCGGAGCGCTCCAATTTTCAAACGGCTCAATCCTCCTCGGCTCCCCGGCTAGCGTCCCTAGATCGCTTTGCGACCGGGATCTCGGCTCTATAGGCCTAGGGGCCACTTCCACCGCCGGCCTTATCTTCCGGTTCACTTCAGCAAGTATCGGCTGGTAGTCGTCTTTAGAGTTTAGAGTTTCGATCCTAGAGTTTCCAAATTTTTGTCTTACAAAAATTTGGCGGTATCTCGGCCTGGCGTCAATATTATTTTTCTCGACTTTCGCCCCTATCGCTTTTAATTCCTTCTTGATGCTTAGTTTTGAGTTGAGATACTTTTCGAGTAGTTTAGCGGGGCTTGCCCCGAAGTGTGATTTTGGTTTATTTTTGCTGGAAGCATCCAAAATCTCTACTTCAGGGTTTTGATTTTTATTTTGCTTTTGATAGAATTTTCTTGAGCCGGTGGCATAGCGCGATATCGGACTTGGTAATCCATATTTCAAGGGTGCAAATCCCTTCACCGGCTCAACAAAAGATTTATCAACATTGATACTTGACTTTATTCTTGGATCTGATAAACTTGTATTAATACCAAGTCCGGTTTCAAGCACTATGCTGGAATCTGCCAAAACTCCGCCCAAAGCGGGGTTTTTGGTTAATTTCGCGAGTTTTTGGTTTACCCTGACTTGTGCCGAGCCGTGTCGAGGTAGTCGCATCGAAGGGTTGCCCAAGTCCACCACCGGCTGAACTCTGTAAATTTTCGAGACATCAACCCGCCCCGAATTGTCTAGGGGTTTGATGTCAAACAGGACTTTCAGAACATTTTTTATCGGCAACTTATTCATTATAATTAAAAACTTCCATTCATACGTGTGGAAATCATTCGCTGGACGATGCCAATTCTTCCTCTACCGGTTCTCCAACCAGCGGTTCTTCGCTTGGTTCTGGAGTCGGCTCCGGGGACGGTTCGAGAGTCGGAGATGATTCTGGCTCTGCGATTTCCTCAGACGACGACGCCGTATCTTCTTCAACCAGTTCTTCAACTAAAACTTCTTCTGAACTACTTGCTGTTTCCTCAACGACCGTTTCTTCAACCAATGTTTCTTCCGACGAACTGGCTGTTTCAGTTATCGGTTCATCGGTTATCGGTTCTTCGTTTGTGCTTTTGGTTTCTGTGTTTTGTGCATTATTTGTGCTTTGTGACTCTGTGTTTTGTGTTTTCGCAGAATCGGTTCCTTCGTAACCGATTCTGCGGGCTATCGCCAGCCAGTCAAATTTGCCGTCGCCCGGGCCGTTGATGCTTTTAACGACAAATCCGTACGGCGTTTTGTTGGCCACATAGAGTTGCCCCTGCATACTTGTAGTCGGCGTCAACAGAACTTTCAATGGAATTTCATCCGATATCACCGAAGTGAACGAGAAGTCAAAGAATATCTTCGATTCTCCGCCCGAAATCTCCGACGACCCGCTCAAATATATTTCCCCGCGGGTCGAATCAACTCCGTACGTGGCAAGGTATGTCCCGTTGTCTTCCTGCTTTAAATCCAGCTTTGACTCCTCTGCCGCCTGGGCCCCGTTCCCGCTAAACAACGCTTTGGTGGCATCGTCCGCAGTATTGGCGATAGTTATGCTTCGAGTCCCCCAGTTTGCAATCAAATCTGTTATATTTAAATCTTTAAATATTTGAATATTAGCGACAGTGTAGTACGTCTTCTTCACCCCTTCGGCGATGATGTCGCCGGAAGCCCAAAGCGTTTGAACTTTAGTTATGGCGGCATTCGCCAAAGTTCCGAGAACATCAACCGTGCCGGAGATTACCTCTGTCGTCCCGCTTCCGGACGATTGGACTGTTATAGTTTCTCCGCTCAAGCTTGCCACCCTTGCTTCCAGTTCATCCATCCTAAATGACAATGATGCTATCTCCCCATCCAGCTCTTTCACCCCTGCAATGGCATACGGAATCATGTTGGAGGAGTTAAGATAAAATATACCGTCATCCCCTTGGGTAACGCTGTTCGGAAACACTTGGGCGTATTCCTGGGCGATGAAGTTATAATAGTCGGTGTCCACAACACTGGGGTGGGCGGACAGGAATTCAGGGGTGTAATGAAACTTGACCGGACGCACCCGGCCGATTATATCCAAAGCGTCGTCAATCGTTTCAATCTGGGTCTTGATCCGAGCATCCGACCCCGTGGACCAGGTCGTGGTAGTCAGCTTTCGGGCCGAATCAGTGCTCAAATCCAGTTGGGCCCCAGGACTCGCAGTCCCGATGCCGACGTTGCCCGATATTGAAACCGTCCCATCCCCATTCACAACCACCGCGCTCAACAACGGCGTAACATTAGTATTTAATTCTTGCACACCCTTTAAAGCAACTCCCGCAATGTCTTCAGGGGAAATTCTAAACTCATCCTTGCCTAAACCAAAAGCCGCATAAAACTCATCAGTGGTAGGATAAAGATGGGTAGAGAAATCTCCATTCGCAAACTCGGGTTTATACTCCCATGAGTTAATCCGTAATTGACTTATAGCATTTAATACTGGGATATCTTGAAAGTTCTCTTTTAAGGATGAGTGGGACGATGTATCCACATACGCGCCTGCCCCAGCAACCGTCCCTCCCCGCACATCTAAGCGTTCACTCGGCGCCGTCGTCCCGATGCCGACGTTGCCGTCACGGGTTATTGACATTATTCTAGTTAGTCCTCCGGCATCTGGTTTAGTCCAAAATGATAACCGTCCTCCCCTGTTCCCGGATGTGGTTCCCGACCCTTCAACCAAGACGGCTGCTAATGCCTGATTAGCGGGGAGCGTGTTATCTGTTGAAACAAAACGAAGTTGGCCAAATGCCGTGCCATCGCTAAGAACTCGCGAACTCTTAATAAAGATCTCTGTTTGACCAGCTGAATTTACGTCTAAATTATTCTCCGGCCCCGTCGTCCCGATGCCGACGTTGCCGGTGGAATTGATTATCATCTTGCCACTTCCGGCGATATTGAAGTTGATAGAATTACCACTAGCATTACCCGAAGCAATGTCTATCTGTCCTGTGCCAGCAGATTCATTGCCCCAAATTTTTATAGAACCTCCTCGAGTTTCGTCCGTACCACCAGCTCCCGCCAAGATCAAGTATCCATTATCGGCAGTATCACTTGTGGCAGCAGTGATGGCACTATTTTTCACAAGAGAAAGAATGGATGTGGGACTGGTCGTCCCGATGCCGACGTTGCCGCCATCCGGCTGAATAGCAAGATTTCCATTGGCGCCGCTCGTTCCTAAAGCACGAATCCACCCGTAGTCGCTTGTACTGTCGTACTTCAACTCGAGCCGCTCCCCTGACACTCCGCTGTTGCCGATGGTGACGAGCGGATTGGTGCCACGAATGTCAAGGATGTTCCCTGGCACCGTCGTCCCGATGCCGACGTTGCCGGTGCTTGTTAATACCATATCAGCAGTAGCACCAGCATTAGCCGTAAACTCAATTCCAGATTGGCCCCGAACTCCAAGGTGATCAGTGCCTCCACTTGTAATCATATGTGCTGCTGCTCCCACAAATCCCGCAGTGCTATCCGTAGTATCATCAAATCTAAGATAACTTGCAGTTTCGTGCTTAATATTCAACGCTCCTACCGGCACCGTCGTCCCGATGCCGACGTTGCCGCTCATTATTGATGTGACTATTGACGATATTCCAGTTCGTGTAAACTCTATCGCATTAACTCCGTCAGTGTTTGCGTCATTCAAAGCCCGTAATCTCATTACGCCTGTACCAACTGCGGAACCAACTTGCCATGACCAGTTTTTCGTATCTAACGCCGCTCCTGTATCGGACATCCAAGAATCAACTAATGTATTTCCACTCAAATGTAATTTACCCAGCGGCCCCGTCGTCCCGATGCCGACTTTGCCATCTTGGTTTATGATCATCTTTGTAGTTGACGAACCTCCAGTCATAAAGTGAATATCTAGAGTCGCTCCATCGGCAAAAATTACAGGTGATGTATCGGTACCGCTACCAGTTACAGTTTTATGGATGCTAAATAAGCCATTTCTCGTACCATCAGATTCGGCCAATTCGAAATATCCTCTCGTTCGTGTATTTCCCGAAACATCAAGCGTTCGCCCCGGCGTCGTCGTCCCGATGCCGACGTTGCCGTTGTCCTGAATAGTAAATAAATCTGTAATTGTACCACTTTGGTTTTTACCGATTCTATATTGCCAACCAGTTCCGTCAGTTCCAAACGTCATACGGCTTGATACAGGACTACCTGGAAGTGATTGAAAAGCAAGAGTTCCCACAGAAGAGCTGGCATTAGAGCCGAAAAGCACATCACCGACAACCGTAAGCTTCTCTCCCGGCGCCGTCGTCCCGATGCCGACGTTGCCGGTGTTTTGAATAGCTAATGCTGGGGTTGAGAATGTAGTTCCATTAACCGCAGTTGATGGGGTAATAGTGAGAGTATTATTTGCCTGAGCACCAGCGCCAAGTTGCCAGTTATACCGTGCACTGTTTTGGAACATTCTGATTTCACTCGTAGAGCCGGTGTCTCCAACCGCTCCAATGTCTATCCTTTGGGCTTGCCCGTCATTATGAACCCTCAAAACAGTCCCCGCCACATCAAGTTTTACCCCAGGCGCCGTCGTCCCGATGCCGACGTTGCCGCCATTGAAGTAGCTACTTCCGTTAGTTGTTATGAGAACATCGTTGTTATTGCCGGTGTCATAAAGTTCTAAGTAACCGTCGTCCCCACTTGACACAAAAGTACCAAAACGGCGACTCCCAGCGCTATTTTTAAGATTTATTCCATCTCCAGTTTCCGATAACTTAATCTCCAATTTTTTCCCCGGCGCCGTCGTCCCAATCCCGACATTGCCGTTTTGTTGGACATATAATGTATTACTAATCGACGCATATCCGCCGGTTACCTCGAAGTTGGAGGAGACCGAGGCCGAGCCGACGATTTGGAGTGTGGTGGTCGGGTTCGTCGTCCCAATC
>Ga0210057_1001906_pt1 | contig 30807 bp, 34 predicted proteins | sample CryGeyCG2114_010_2_FD_183968 | JGI IMG/M metagenome (GOLD analysis project Ga0210057, IMG submission 183968) | Groundwater microbial communities from aquifer - Crystal Geyser CG10_big_fil_rev_8/21/14_0.10 (SPAdes) (version 2) | ecosystem: Environmental > Aquatic > Deep subsurface > Groundwater ...
GCCTTAAGGAAAACGGGTGTCGGGGGTGGGGATTGAACCCACGACCTTAGGTTTATGAGTCCTATGCTCTACCAACTGAGCTACCCCGACAATAACTTTGCTGCACAGTATTATTATATACACTACACTAACATCATCGACCTATTCCGCCAGATGGCGGATACCCCGACAAAAAACTTTAATACTGTAAATACCCTAGTAATCGTCCTCTATATTGCCACGAAATAAGAAAAAAGACCAATCATGTGATTGGTCTTTTTCAATGGTTGCGGGGGTTGGATTTGAACCAACGACCTTCAGGTTATGAGCCTGACGAGCTACCACTGCTCCACCCCGCGATTAATACTTAAGCATACTATATGTTTCAGTTACGTCAATAATCTAAATATACTTAAATTCGCGCAACACATTTTCATACAAACCTAAAATACGTACCGCTTCCCGCCGAGAGAGCGGGACACCATCCACATCATGCGCAATACGATTACGAACTTTGTGTGCCTCCCACGCACTCTCAAGTGTCAGGAAGTCACTCTTCTCAATATTTTTAAGTTTATCTCCTAAACTTGCCCCTGCCACGTTCATCGTGCTCACAATATCCTCAAGGATAGCATCTGCCTCAATAATAGCTACCTTCCAATCAGCCTCGCTCTCCGATTGTAATTTTTCAGTAATATGACTCCATCGCACCGCCCCAGAAGAAAGGCCGCTAGTTTCAGTATCCTCCTGACGTGCAACAAGCTCCTTCTCTTTAATTTCCCCGCCAAGTAAAATCATTCTGTACGCAACATATACCAATCCACAGACCAAAAGAATAATCACTGATCCAGAAACTACTTTGTACCAAAAGAGGAAACCAGCAAACCCATCAGCCTTCCACACAGCAAGAGGACCTTCCCCTCTGAGTAATTGAAAAAACGGGTTAATTAATCGATATAAAAAATAAAAGGCAGTATCAAGAAACATAGGCGTCCTTAGCTACAGAAAATAAGGTATCTTCTGCAAAATATGGGGCAACAATTTGGAAGCCAATAGGGAGTCCTGTGCTCGTTGTTCCTGAAGGCACCGAAATAGCAGGTAATTCTGCTATGTTAGCCGGAACCGTAAAAATATCTTCGAGATACATTTGGAGCGGGTCGTTTGTCTTCTCCCCCAATATAAATGCTGGGGAAGGCGTTGTAGGAAGCGCAATAGCATCTACGTGAGCAAAGGCATCTTCAAAATCTTTACGGATCACACGTCGGATAGCACACGCCCTACCATAGTAGGCATCATAGTAACCAGCAGAGAGCACATAAGTCCCTAGCATAATACGTCGCTTTACTTCCTTACCAAATCCCCTCCCCCGAGTTTGTATATAATCATCAAGTAAATCTACACCATCAACATGCAGACCGTAGCGCACACCATCAAAGCGCGCGAGATTACTCGACACCTCCGCAGGCATCAACACATAGTACACAGCTAGTGAATGTGATACGTGAGGAAGTTCAATCGGTACTACAGAGTACCCTTGGCTCTTCAATTGCTCTAAGGTACGCTCAAAGGCCTGCATAATTTCAGGATGTACCCCCTTCTCAATAAAAGTACGTGGGACTCCAATGGTTAATGGGGAGTGGGGTGTACGAGCTGGAACTCGTGCTGGGTCTACCGTGGTAGCATCCTGAGTATCTGTTCCTATAAGGACTTTATATAAAAGCTCTGCATCCTCTACCGTTTTCCCAAAAGGACCAATTTGGTCCAGCGAGGAGGCCATTGCCATAAGACCATAGCGTGAGACTCTCCCATACGATGGCTTCATACCCACAACACCGCAAAACGCTGCGGGCTGCCGTATTGATCCTCCAGTATCTGAACCAAGCGCAAGGAGTGCGAGATTATCAGACACCGCTGCAGCAGAACCTCCAGATGAGCCACCAGCTACAGTACGAGTGTCATGAGGGTTTTTTGTCGCTCCAAAAGCAGAATTTTCTGTTGAACCCCCCATAGCAAATTCATCCATATTAGTCCGACCAATAATTACCGCTCCTGCTTGTTTCAATTTTTCTATAACAGTAGCATCATACGTAGCATGATACTGTTCTAACATTTTTGAAGCAGAAGAAGCGGTCTTTCCCTTAATCAAAATATTATCTTTCACCGCAATAGGAATCCCAGCAAGAGAGCCCAAATTTTCACCATGGGCTCGTCGTTCGTCTACCTCTTCTGCAGTACTAAGTGCATCATCAAATAATTCTAGGTAAGCATTGATGGTTCCATTCCTCTCTTGTGCTCGCGTAAGATATGTCTCAACAAGTTCTCGTGATGAAAAATCACCAGCAGCCAAATGCTGGGCAGCAGCACGTGCACTTAATGTTATTGGATCAATTGTCATGACGTTTGCTGATAATTTGTTTAACGGCTACATACTCACGGTCAACATGTGGCGCCTCAGCAAGTAAAATGTCCGTATGGACAGCGCTTTCTTCGGAATGTTCATCTGCACGGAGCGTATTGGCATTGTAATTACGATCTATACCCTCAAGGTCAGTTAATGTTGAAAGTTCGGAAACATAATTAAGAATGGAACCAAGATCTCCCTCAAGAGAATTGAGTTCCTCTGAGGAAAGTTCTATACGCGCAAGTTCCGCTAAGCGTACAATGTCTGCATGTGTAATAGTCTTCTGCATAGCGGCATCCTATCACTTTTTCAGCATTGTGAGAAATTGCTCTTCGGAGAGGATTGGCACTCCTAAGCGCTCTCCTTCAGTACGTTTTGACCCAGCATTCTCTCCTGCAACAACGTATGTTGTGTTAGATGAGACAGATTCAGAAACGACAGCACCCTGCTCTTTAGCGAGAGCTTTTGCTTCATCACGAGTTAACTGAGATAGTGTTCCTGTAAACACAAAGGTTTTACCAGTGAGCGGCCCCCTCTTCTTTGTTGCCACGTGACGTATGTGCACTTGGGTAAGTAAATCTTCCACAAGCGCTTCATTTTGTGCATCACGGAACCAGGTGTATATCTCATGAGCAACAACATCTCCGATACCAGACACCGTTTGCAAATCTTCCTCACTCGCTTTTTGAATATGAGCGAGTGATCCATACTGCTCGGCGATATCCTCAGCAGTCTCCTCCCCCACTTGTGGGATAGAGAGTGCAATCAAAAATCGTGAGAGTGAAATAGTGCGTCGCTCATTAATAGCTGCGATTAAATTTTTTGCAGAGAGTTCCCCAAATTTTGGCAAGTCAATAATATCACCTTCAGTAAGCAAAAAGATGTCGGGGAATCGGGATACTAACCCAGCGTCCATTAATGTATCAATAATTTTAGGACCTAGCCCTTCAATATCAAATGCGTGTTTACCAGCAAAATGATGGAGTTTTCGACGGAGCGCGGCACCTGAGTTTTTGTTAACACATCGATACGCGGCTTCTCCAGGAATCCGTTCAATAGGACCACACTCAGGAATAGTACGAGGAAAGGTAAACTTTTTTTCCTTACCGGTACGGAGCTCTGTAAGTACTGAAACTATGTCAGGGATAATATCTCCGGCTTTTTGTAGGATAACGGTATCTCCCACTCTCACATCTAAGCGTGTAATCTCATCTTCATTATGAAGTGTCGCACGTGACACTGTTGAACCATCTATCAATACTGGCCGCAGTACAGAAACGGGGGTCACCACACCTGTGCGCCCAATCTGGAGGATAATGTCTTCCACAACAGTAGTTGCTTGTTGTGCAGGAAATTTAAAAGCGATAGCAAAACGCGGCGCCTTACCTGTGTATCCAAGCGTCTCCTGATGGACGCGCTCATTCACCTTTACCACCACCCCATCAATACCATAGGGCTCTCTCCGCGCACGATTCATCCATTTTTTGTAAAAAGTAACAACAGCTTTAATATCATCACAATGCACAAAATGTTTATTCACCTTAAATCCTAAAGTCTGCAGAAGCGCAAGTTCCTCCCCTTGAGTTGATGGCTCCCCTTGGGTACTTTGCGCAATATCATAAATAAAGGTATCAAGTTTACGCTCTGCAACAAGACGTGGATCAAGTTGGCGTATAGTACCAGCAGCTACATTACGAGGATTAGCGTAGAGCTCCTTTCCCTCTTTCTTTTGTGTTTTGTTTAGTCGTTCAAATTCTTTTTTAGATAACCACACTTCTCCCTCAACAATAACAGTATCAGGCTGTTCTAAAATAAGTGGTACAGACTCAATAGTTCGTACATTTGCAGTTACATCCTCTCCCACTACACCATTACCACGCGTTGCTGCCGTAATGAGTTTTCCCTCTTTGTACGTAAGGACAACTTTAAAACCATCTATCTTAAGCTCACATACGTAAGAATAGTCACTTGTCCCAAGAACCTTACGCACTCGCTCATCAAAGGCGTACATATCCTCTGCGGTAAATGCATCATTAAAAGACCACTGTGGTACTGTGTGAGTCACCTTCTCAAACTTGGGAAGTGGCTCCCCCGCTACTCGCTGCGTTGGTGAGTCTGGAGTAATAAGCTCGGGATGTGATGCCTCAAGTTGCTCGAGCTCACGTTTAAGAGAATCAAGTGCGGCATCACTTATCTCCTGCTTGTCTAATACATGGTAGAGATAGCGATGTCGATTGATTGCCTTACGGAGAGTATGGATACGTTCCTGAATAGATGAGGGCATAGAACCTAAGTGCACTAAGGGCCAGGGATGTACTGTATAAGCTTTGTCACTCTGCGTGGATTATTAACATCTCCTGTATCAGACCCTTGAGAAATAAAAGTTCTTTGAGTGTCGGTATCATTAGCACAAATATACACAATCACTTGAGGGTCAGTAGTGATACCAACGGCAGTTCGGTTTGTTGAACTTAGAGATAACGTAAACTGCTTCTGATTATTCTTACCGTCACATGCCGAAGGAGTGGTCCCCGATATATAAGCAAGAGTAACAGCTTGACCAGAACAAGTAGCGCCCGCTACTGATGAAAAATCACTGCTTAATATTCCTCCTTGGGAGGAACCATCATACCAAACCTTCCACTTATCCCACAAAAGAGCACAACGGTACCCATCGTCGGCAGCCGCATAAGCAAGGAAGGCTCGTGAGCCAATATTTGTTGTTTTAAGTTGACGAGTAATAATACTCGTCACAATAAGTCCAGCAGAAAGAGTAATTGTTGTTACTAATAATGCGTAGAGAAGAGCAAAACCTTTGTGAGTAGTGTAAGACATATTATATGCAGCGTTGAGAAGGGTCTAGTGGATCAAAAATGGAACGAGAAAGATAGGCGTCGCGCCACCCAGAATCTTCTAACCATTTAACATGAGATACAATCTGAATCTCTTTATATGAGGTAGCTGGGGTGGGACCACCATATCCAGCACAATATGTTGCAGAACTTTCTATTGAAATAGTACGATAAGAAACAATTCGACGAAAGGCTGTTGCTGTATTTCCTCCAGATATGTGAGTATAACGCCCACTACTTGGTTCTTGATATAAACTACACCGTGTTTCATTTGAACCACTACAAACAGTGTTTACAACCGCGCCATCATAATTAATCGCGCAACCAGATGAAGTAGAATCACAACCACTAAGCCCCGCAAGCATATCTCCACCCGATAACATATTTGCTTGCAATTTTTGCGACATAGCAAAGTATCCTTCCTCAGCTAAATAATAGCCCGTATACGTATGCTGTAATTCATCTGCTTGTGTAATAAAACGTGAGTACAATGAAAGAGGTCCTGTAATAGCAAGCATAAGAATAAGAATTGCAACTAATGTTTCAATAAGAGTAAATCCTTTTTTAAATTTTCCTTGTATTATAGGTATCATAATTAAGGTGCAGTAATAGTAACCTGCATCATAGCTTTTGCTGTTGGGTCAGCAGTAGCAGAAACATTAAGAAGAATCGTCGCCTGATCAAAATCTGGATTAGGTCTATTAGTTACATAAAATTTCAAACCGTCAACATGAACTGTTGGGGGCGTCAGATCAGAGATACTAGGAGAGCCATTTTGTGGCGTTTTAGTAAGAGTAACTTTTGTGCCATTTAATTTATATAGATAGGTAATCGCATTTGGAGTAAGTCCATAAGTAAACTGCAGTGACGAGACAGCAGAGTTTGGATTACATGAAGGGGTACAGACAAAGTCTATTGCAGCTTTAGTTGTCATACGCAACGCCATACTATCCATAGCAATACTCGTAGCTTCTACAATAGTTTTCACGTTCTGTGCGCGACGGAGGGCGGAACTCATAGCTATGAGGGCTGAGGTTGAGATAAGTGCCACCACCACAAAGAGACCAACTGCTACCATCATCTCAATCAAGGTAAAACCACGCTTATGCATATTACTGTGCATAGACCATGCCTGAAGCTGCGATATGAATAGTTTTCTCTTTATTGGTAACAGTAGACTTAAGAGTAACCTGTATCTCACTTGCATTAGAAGTAATATCGGGATCAATATTTGGAGACGTATATACAGCGTCACCAGCAGACACTCCTGTGCAAGTTCCCGTATTAATATTTACAGATCCAACACAAACAGATTTAATAATGATAGATGAGGGAAAATTGTATGTTTCAAGATCTTCTCCTGATCCATCATAGATTTTATTGGGAGAAGTACCGAGATCAGCAAACGTCTTAAACTGAGTCGGCTTTGCTTGGTCAAAATGTATGCCATAGGAGGGGTACGAGGAACCAAACTTTTTACTACTCACTCCATAAATTTGTACCTGTCGAACAGTGGTTACCACCTCTTGCGCTACCAAATCAAGAACTTTTTGTTCACGGAGATTGGGCAGGTTTACTAAAATAACCCCCATAATAATGAGGAAAATAGCAACTACCACCATCATCTCAATCAAAGTAAAGCCTTTAGAGTACAGAGAGGAAATGGAGTATCGTGGAGAGATCAACATGAGCAAAAAATGAGAGCGCTGTGCCAAGGATTAGGAACGGAGCAAAGGGCACCTCACTCCTTAGTGTAACGCGACGGTGAGGCAAACTCAACACAAGGAGACCATAGAGAGCTCCGACCCAAAAAGAGAGCATGAGTGCAGCAAGGGCAAGTGAGGGCCCAAGGAGGAACCCAAGACCAACAGAGAGTTTAGCATCACCAAAACCCATCCACCTCCCTCCAGAGAAATACCAGAGACTACCAAAAAAAAGGAATCCGCAGAGCCCAGCAATAAGTGCATAATAATCTCCCACCATAAGTGCCCGCACTCCGGTAATTAGTATAAGTCCATACACGAGTCCATCAGGGATAATTTTATGCCGTAGGTCGTAGACACTAATAACGATGAGGAGGGCCCACACAATAAAAAGAAGGATTATCGTAGAGACCTGTGGAAAAAACTGCCACGTAATAAGCGCAAAGATAGCCCCTGTAGCAAGCTCCACTAGTGGATACTGCAATGACACCTCGCTCTTGCAAGAACGGCAGTATCCACCCTGCCAAAAATAACTTAGGACAGGAATAAGCTCATACCACGAGAGAGTCTGCCCACAAGACAAACACCCCGAACGCCCTGCGAGTGATTTACCTGTGTTGTAGCGCAAAATCACTACATTCAAAAAACTCCCTACAATAAGACCGAAAAGAAACGAGTCTCCCAACAGTAAATAATCAAAATGTTCCACTTTACTATTATACTCTTTCACTGTTACACTTGACTGAAGTCAGACTTCAGTCAATTTATGTGTACTATATATCATGTATACAATAGAGGGGTTGAAAAGAGAACAATTTTCCTGGATAACCAAGACAGGGTCCGTTTTATCAATTCGTTAGCACTTTTTAACACAACAAACCTCAATCCAAACATTAGTCGCGCAGTACAAAATACATTCACGACTGGAGTCAGACTCAAATCAGACGAACAACTTACTGAAATTATGGCCTTTTGTTTAATGCCTAACCATTTCCATCTCATGATACGTCCGCGAGTCGATCAGGGGATGTCTAAATTTATGCAAAAATTAGGGACTGGGTATACTAACTATTTTAATCTCCGTTACCAGCGGGTAGGATCATTATTCCAGGGTAAATACAAATCGCTTCCTATTATAGATGAGGCTCATTTTAACTGGCTTCCCCATTATATTCACTGTAACCCTCATACAGAAAATGACTTGAGTCAGACTTCAGTCATTGAGTACCTGTGGTCAAGCTATGGAGAGTACGCAGGGAACCCTCGGTACCCAGAAATTGTAGATACCACATTCCTATCTGAATATTTTGAGTCACCAGAAAACTTTAAGAACGAAACGCAAAAATGGCTTATGTCCCAAACTTCCAATAAAGGTAGCCGGGCTTCCCTGTCACTTGACTGAAGTCTGACTTCAGTCAAGTGAGATAAAAATCAAATAAGACACGGTTACGGGCAAGAAGTGGTAGTGATAGAACCTGAAATTTGTTTACTACTCTGCTTACTATCAACACACCATGATTTAGTAGGGTCAGTACGGAGCGGTGATGATACTGCCCATGCGCCTCCAGCACCAGTAGTAGAGTAACATGTTACTGACGAAGGTCCATTATCAGCTTCGATCTTTGCTACTAAAGAAGCAACGTTTGGATCCAAAACAAAGAGAGAGCTATCTACTAAACAACCAGGATTTGCGGGAGCTGTTCCAAAATTCCCATTTTTTGAAAAATATAATTCTGCTTGACTACGAACAGAGGTAAGTTCTTGCTTAATCGCTGCGTCATAGGACTTATCTCGAGATGGCTTAAGAGAGGCAAGAATAATACTCGCAATAAGAGCAATGATTGAGATAACCACCAAAAGTTCAATGAGGGTAAAACCTGCCCGTCTGTACATCAGACTAGTATACAATAAATCTCTTCCCAACCAAAAATCCCCCTAAGGGGGATTTTTCAGCCAAATCTAAAAATAGATACGGGTAACGCAAATTAATCTGTGTAACAAACAGTGGTCGTAGAAGTAAGTGCTGTAGTATTTTTATTGGAATGACCAGCGCTATCAACACACCAAGAACCCCCTGAAACCAACGGGGCAGAAGCAGCATAGGCAGCTGAGTTTGCTCCAATAATCGTAATCCCAGCAGCAGCAGCACCACCCTGAGCTACTACATCAGCATTCAAAGCGGCCAAACCTGACGCTGCGTCAGTAATAGCAAAAGTAGAAGGGTATACTGAACCCGTATATAATGTTTCTGCAATTGTTCTTACTTGTGCCATTGAAGCAGTCACACGAGCATCCTTTGCTTTGCTTCTAGCACCATTCAACGATGCTAATACAATTCCCGACAAAATACCGATGATGGCGATAACCACCAAAAGTTCAATGAGGGTAAAACCTTTTTTATACATACTTGTTTTCATTTTAGTTTAAGAATTAATAAGTATCCAAAGACCTGTTTATTTTTTGCTCGACCAATTACCATTACCTCCTTATAGTATATCCCCTTGCAAAATAAGGGCAAAATAGGGCTGTGGACAACCAGTAGCGCTATATTCCGCCTGCAATATTATAAATCGGCACCAATACCGAGGTCAGGAGAATTCCTACACCAATACCAAGCACCACAATCATTGCCGGCTCAATCAACCCTACAATTGTATCAACCTCGTTATTTACCTCACGCGCATAAAATTTTGCCATCGTATCAAGCACATATCCAAACTTACCTGACTCCTCCCCCACTTTAATCATCTGTATAATAATCCCCGGCACTTCAGGGTAGAGCGCTAAGGCCTCAGAAACAGGCATACCACTTTTAACTTTAGAAGAGGCCTCTCTCAAAATTTGTCGATACACCTCGTTGTCTACCACATCAGAGGTAATCTCAAGCGCCCGCACCATAGAGATACCACTCTCCACAAGAGTGGCGAGATTGTCTGAGATACGTGAGAGATAGAGCTTACGATAAAGTGTCCCCACATAGGGTATGGAGAGTTTTGTACGTGAAAAGGAGAGTTTCCCCGCTACTGAGAGCGAGTACTTCCACAGGAACACGCCAACAGCGGCGATAATGAGTAGTATAAAAATACCGTAACTAACGAGAAAGTTACTCGTCCCAATAACAATACGTGTATAAATAGGGATAGCTTGCCCCGATTCAAGGAGGATTTGAGAGAGCCGAGGAATCACCAACACCATCATTAGCACCATTACCACGACAAAAGAAATGATAACAAAAATAGGATAGACTAAGGCATTTCGGGCTTTACTTACCACCGCGTAGGAACGCTCAAGATAGTCAGCAAGGTAGACAAATGTTTCCGAGAGTTTACCTGACTCCTCACCAGACTTCACCATATTAATAAAAAAGTCAGAAAAAACATCGGGGTGTCGCGAGAGTGCAGCAGAAATAGCCATACCACCCTTAATATCATCAGTTATTTCTACCAACTTACGTTTAAGGACCTGATTTTCAGATTCTGTTGCCAATAGTCGAAATGCAGATAACACCGAGACCTTGGCTTCAAAAAGCGTGGATATTTGTCGCGAGAGAATCACCACATCCCGCATTTTGACTCGCTCAAAGAGTGAGATATTCCTCGAAAGGAAGCTCCCCTCATCGGCAGGATTGATTGTTAAAACAATAAGCTCACGACGCTGGAGTGCTGTAATAGCAACATCCATTGAGGAAGCATCAATGGTGCCCTTTTGTTCCGTCCCCTCTTTATTGGTTGCGCGATAAGTAAAGAGCATAGGCTACATTAATCGCTCAAGGATAGATGGGTTAGTAGAAAAACGATAGGCGTTCTCTGGAGTAATCTCACCACGACGACTTAAGTCTGAGAGCGCGTGGTTTAAGTCAACCATACCCGCTTCTGAGCTTGTTTCAATAACAACATCAATTTCGGCTGTACGTCCTTCACGAATTAGGTTGGCAACAGCAGAGTTATTAAGGAGAAGCTCATACGCAGGAATGAGTCCCCCTGAGATACGCGGAATTAAACGCTGAGAGAACACTCCAATTAAATTTCCCGCAAGTTGTGTGCGGATTTGTTTTTGCTGACCGCCTGGAAATGAGTCAATAATACGATCAATTGTTTGTGAAGCGTTATTAGTGTGCAGTGTGGAGAAAACAAGGTGCCCTGTTTCTGCGGCCGTTACAGCAGTTGAGATAGTTTCAGGATCACGCATCTCACCAATCATCGCAACATTTACATCCTCACGAAACATAGCTTGTAACCCTGAATGGAAATCTCGTGTATCAAAACGCACCTCACGTTGATCAACAATTGAGCGGTCACTTTCAAAAAGATACTCGATAGGGTCTTCAACTGTAATAATATGCTCAGCCCGCTCATGATTAATAGTGTTAACCATAGCGGCAAGTGTTGTTGACTTACCGTGCCCTGTTGGCCCTACTACCAAAAAAAATCCTTGCTCCTTACGAGAAAAATCGTACAAAAGATTTGGGAGATTAAGCTCCTCAATAGTACGGATACTTTGTGAAATAAGGCGCATTGCTACCCCCACAAATCCTCGTTGGGTAAACGCGTTACCGCGGAAGCGTAGCCCCGCACCCGGACTGAACGAAAAATCAACTTCTTTACGTTCAAAAAAACGCTTCTTATTATCTTCATTGAGGAGCTCAAGGGTGAGCCCCATAGTATCTTCAGGTGTTAGTGCGGCAAACTTAACAATAGGAATAAGGTCACCGTTAACTCGGATTGTTGGATGTCTCCCTACAGTAAGGTGCAAGTCAGAGCCGCCCTCCTTAGAGACGAGTGCAATGAGATCGTCAAGTTGTTTACGATAATCCATTAGTATTATGCTCCTTTTTTATGTGCAGCGATGTCGGTTACTTTAGTAACTACCTCAGAGGGGGTAGCGCTCGCCTTTACGATATATCCATCAGCGCCAAGCTTCATACCACGATCAATGTCCTCCTGTTGGCCAAGATTTGAGAGAATGACACATACAGCATTATCACCACATAACTTTTTTGTTTTCATCTCCTCAAGGAGTTGGAAACCATCCATGGTTGGCATAATGACATCCAAAAGACAGATATCAGGAACAAGACCACCCGTAAGCGCAGCGAGAGCGTCCTGGGCTGAAGGAACTGCGGTAACATCAAATCCCGCTTCTCCAAATTTAGTGGAGTACATATCAAGAAGGAATTTATCATCATCAACGAGTAGTATTTTTTGTTTTGATCCTTCTGCCATATCTATGTAGTGTACTACAGCTTTGCAAGCTCTTCAAAGGGAACAACGCCAGCAAAGACTTTTCGCAAAGCATCTTCCTTCATAGTCGTCATTCCTTTTGCTCGTGCGATGCGAGAAATCTCAGATTCTGACGGGTTAGTAAGAATGAGTTTTTCAATATCACGATCCATCGTTAATACTTCAAATACAGCTTCTCGGCCTTTAGTACCAGAGGGGCACGTTGGCGATGATTTTGCGCGATATACCTCAGCAGGAACAACAAACTCACCCCGTGCAGTCTCAGGAAGTTCCGCGAGTTGCTTATCAATCATCACACGCACCGCACCATCTACCGGCACCGTCTCCTTACTATCAGGACACAACACTGAAACAAGTCGCTGTGCAATTGCAATAATAAGTGTCGGGGCGATAAGATACGGATCAACACCCATATCAATAAGGCGCGGGATAACACCAACCGTACTGTTTGTGTGTAGTGTGGTGAGCACTAAGTGCCCAGTAAGCGCGGCTTGTACGGCAAGCCGCGCAGTCTCACGGTCACGGATTTCCCCCACCATTATGATGTCAGGGTCTTGGCGTAAAATAGAACGCAATCCGTTTGCAAACGTATAAGCAATCTCTGGTCGTACTTGGCTTTGGTTTACTCCAGCAACACTATATTCAACAGGATCCTCAAGTGAGACAACGTTATTAGTCTCACGATCAAGCTCATTAAGCATCGAGTAGAGCGTTGTTGTTTTACCTGAGCCTGTCGGCCCAGTAATAAGAATCATTCCATACGGGCGCGTTAGTGCTGCGCGCACTTTCTCAAAATCACTTGGAGCGAAACCAATTTTGTCTAACTTAATAAAGCCTTTTTCTGGATCCAGAATACGAATCACTACCTTCTCACCAAAATAAGTAGGGAGAGTCGAAACACGAAAATCAATTCGCCTCCCCTCAATACGCGCAGAGAAACGACCGTCTTGTGGTTTACGCTTCTCATCCAACTTCATATTAGTAAGGATTTTGATACGAGCAACAACGGCGTCGAGTACTGACACCGGTAAGAAAAGACTGGTAAAAAGTCCGCCGTCAACGCGGAAACGCACTTTTATATTTTCAACTCCGGGTTCGATATGGATGTCAGATGCTCCCCCAGAAGTAGCGTGCTGGAGAATAACCGCAACAATTTTAGTAACCGGTGCCTCCTCTACTAAACCCACATCAGAATGCTCTGTTTTTTTAATCAACTTTTGTTTTGTCTCTTGTGCTTCCTGTATCTCAGTATCTAGTTCGCCCAAGGCTTTACCCACTTCACCACGGAGACCTTTGTAACTCTCAAGAATCTCGTCGAAATCTTTTTGACTAATAGCAAAAATTTTAAATGGGAGATTTGTTTTTGAAACAATAAACTGTAGCGCATCACGAGCGGCAACATTATCGGGATTTGTCATCCCTACCTCAAGTGTCCCATCCACGAGCCCGATAGGAGCAAATTTATAGTACACCGCTGACTCCTCGGGAATATACCGAAGTACATCATAGGAAATTTTTTTCCCCTCAAGATCTTTGATGGGTACTTCTGTCGTATCATCCATAGATTAAATTCCCTCGTTTAAGGGACTTGTTTGATTTTGTTCCTGTAGTAATGCTCGCACGCGCTCTTCTGCTGACATTTGAGAAGAGGTATTAGTGGTTTGTATTTGTGAGGGTGCAGTAAAAGCTGAAATTTGGCTCACCGAGCCTCCACCCTCTCCACCACCACTACCAATAGGGGCAAAAGGATTACGCCTTCCCACATCTTGCTTCGGAATCTCACGACTAAAATCAGTGAGGGAAGTAAAAACTGAGCTACTTAAAAAGGCAGTATCCAAAGAAATTTGCTTCAAATCAAGGAGGAGGGAAATAAAATCATCTTGTTGCACAACTAATGCCCCATCATCAGTCATATCAGTAGACACAGAAGCAGCACCAACAGAGAGACTGCCGGAGTTGGTAGTACTTGGCGAGGCAGTAAATTGCATATACCCATACACAAGAGCTGCGAGTAAAAGGATAACAATTACAATGTTGAGTATTTTTCCCATACTTAATTTTTCCAATAAGTTCGCACGGTCATCGAGTAATCAGGGAGTCCTTTCTCGGGTATAGAGAAAGACAGCTCTGCGATATCAAAAATTCGTAAACTTTGCTCTAACTCAGTAAGGAACGATGTAAGTTGGCCATATGAACCAGCGAAATTAAACGAAACATCTACCGGCTGATACCCCACAGGAGCTCCTGTTTGGTCCCCTGCTGCTGTTGGCACGGAGTCGGGAACAGAGATATCTTCAAGAGTTACTCCGCTTGCGCGCGCAACATTATTGAGATACAAGATAAGCCGAACAGCATCATGCTCCCCTGGGAGAATATGCTCTAACTTTATTCTGTCTGGCTCACTAATTGTATTGTAATCTTGAACCTTTTGAGCAAATAATGTTTCCGAATCTTGTGCATTTTTAAGAGCAACCTCTAATTGTGCCCGCTGCGCCATACGAGTGCGGACAGTATCATACTGAGGTAACACCAGAGCAAACATCATGCCGCCAGCAAGTGCTATAAGAATGATAGGGATAGTAAATTTCATAGTGTAGGTTCGCTTGATGTGGGTTCCGCTACGGTAGGTAGAGAGCCAGGGACTAAGGTAAGGTCTAAAGAGAACGAGACGGTACTGTTTTTATTAAGTGTTAAATCAGAAACTTTTGAAGAACGTACTAGTGAGCTTTGGCCCAGCGCATCAGACTGAAGTGCAACAGGCTCGTAGCCACGCGCAAGACCTTTTAGATGAAGCGGCTCACCAAGTTTATATGAGAAATCAGTTATTTGTACCGATGAAAGAGTCAGTCCCTCAAGCGCAGTAAAGATACCTGTCACCTGCATACGCCCAGCAAGGAGTGTTTCAGCAAGAGCAATACGCTCTCCTGTTTGTTTAATTTCGGCAATTAGTTCACCGCGTACCTTCTCTTTAATACGTTTAATAGAGGCTTGTAGACTACACTTCTCTCCGGTACCTAAAGTGCAAGCATCAGTTGGAGTACCAATCTCTCTGGTAAGCCATGCTCCATAGGCAAAAAGTCCTCCATATACAATCCCCACAACAAGGAGTAGCACAATTGACGTTAAGGTTGCCACGCCAATACCACTACGGCGTGAGGGCACCCTCGTAGTAATAGGTGATTTTGGTATAAATGATGTTTGTAAATCTGCTGGCATTTATTTTTGTAAGAGTCGTAGCGCTACCCCAATAGCAACTGCAAACTCAGGACCTGCATCTTTAAGAACCGGGGAAAGAAAAGCAGGAGACTCAACTTTTTCAAAAGGGTTACCGGTAGTCACTTCGGATCCAAGGTAGCGTACCGCAACATCGTGTATGCCCTTTAAGAGTGCTCCTCCACCAATGAGAACTGCCCGATCAACCGAACGCTTATACTTCTTCTGGTAGTTTACGATAGCACGATTTGCTTCGGCAAATATATATTCCACAATTGGATTAGTTGCAAAACCAACATCATCAATACTTAAGGAACGACCTGGAAGTTGTTTACTTGGTCGATTAAGACCAATCTCACGTTTTATCTCTTCTGCTTTAGCAAAATCAATACCGAGAGATTTTGAGATGGCAATTGTCACATCTTGGGACCCTTTCCCTATCGTATGTGAGAGTTTAACCACCCCATAGTCTACAATGGCCATCTTGGTTGCACCCGCCCCCATATCAATTATGGCGGTTGCGCCTAAATCACGCCCCACAAAAGATGAACGAATTGCACTAAAGGTCTCTATCTCAAAAAATCCTGACTGAACTTTTGCAAGATGAGCAATTGACTCAAACTGTGTTAATGTCCCCTTATGGATTGCTACCACCAAAACCTCGGTCCGTACCTTTGGTGCAGCCGCACCTTCCTCACCGTCACCATCCTCAAACGTGTTCTCCGCGTGTGGAATAATCCACCAGTCCAAAGCAACTTCAGAAATAGGCACGGGGATGTACTTACGCGCCTCAATGGGAATTGCCCGTGCAATTTCTGCTGGCTTTAAATCAGGCATATCAAGCACAACGAGTAAACTTGATTTAAGTGGTATAGAGAAGGCCCCAACAGCAGTTGTGATGTTTGCCTCCTTGATAAGATCTTGAGCCATCTCACCAAGCTTCTCAGGTTGTAAGGTGACTGCTTGGCCAACAGCAAGATCTGCGTACGGGCCAGTCGCTAACTCACCATAGGTCTCTAAGATGATGCGTCCGTGATCACGCTTGAGTTGAACAATCTTCATTGACGAAGAACCAATGTCTATCCCAATGACACTCTCCCCTTTTGATTGTAAAAGACCTTTTCCTCCAACCAACGCTAATATCTTCGCAAACGGATTTGACATATCATAGTCGTATTAGACTTAAGTATAGCACAGAGTACATATGCTACGCGCCGTAAAGCACATACTTATCCACAGAAGCAAAGAATTATTTCGTCGCACACTTGATATCGTGATGCCAAGACGTTGTGTTGCTTGCAAACAAGCAGGTACATTCCTCTGTGCTTCATGTAAAAATACTCTTCCGTATGCGCTCAATACTGAAAACGACATGGTAGCGTGTTATGAATACAACAATGTAACTGTTCGTCGTGTATTGTGGAAATTTAAGTATGGAGGAGCAAAAGAATTAGCAGATGTTTTTGCAGAAACGCTCGCAGAAGAAATTATTGCGACTCTAGCAGAGAGTATTTCTCCTCCAGAGGATGGTGAAGCCATCGGAATTATCCCCGTACCGCTCCACCCTGCACGCCTGCGTGAGCGTGGATATAACCAAGCAGAATGTATTGCGCAAGGAATAGTCAAAAAAATTCCTGAGGCACACCTCTACTCCTCACTCCTTATACGTACAAAAAATACCGAGAGTCAGACTAAAATGAAGGGTCGCGCGGCACGAGAACGTAATGTAGTAGATGCGTTTATGGTCTCGAGTACCACTACTCTCCCCCGTATCTGCATTGTGGTTGACGATATCATCACTTCAGGCGCAACCACGCGCGCCTGCACAGCACTCCTCAAGAGTGCGGGGTACCCGTGGTGCTGCGTGTGGCAGTGGCGCACGGCGAACTTAAATGATGAAATTTACCTATATCTTACTCTCGACAAATCAAGATACTTACCGCCAATAAAAATATCGACTGGAAAAACATCGCGTCCTTCCTTTTTTATATAATTTGACTCAAATATTTCGAAAGGAGGTAATTTGGCTTCTACCAGCATGCCAGGATAGAGTGTCGTTATTCCAGAAATACTCTGTGCTTCAGTAAACCTGCTATGATTTGGGGCAAAAATAAAATTTGAGTATCGGGTGTTAAGTAATTCCGTAAGCAAGAAACTATCGGTGCTGCCATAATGATAATTGAGAGATTTTACGGTCGGTAATACTTTTTGCAGTTCTAAATACTTTATTTTTAGATCATATTCGGGACTATCAACTTGATCTCCGAGACAAAAGTTATTTTCATACACATCCAAAAATTCGAGATTTTTACTTGCTTCTGGCTGGATATAGCCATTGATACAAACAAAACTTTCTCGTTTTAAATCTTCTGTAGCAAATATGCTGAACTTCATATAATGGAGCCCGTCTCTAAGTCTAGCAATATAGGATTTTCCAGACTCCAAGAAAAGCTCTTCTTTGTAGCCAGAGACAGGAGCTTCTAATAAATTCTCTATATCATAGTAATTTGATCCTGCATTACCCCTATCATCATCTCTACTTATTAACTGGACACCACCCTCACCAAAAAATTTAATTTTGACTTGGATGGGACCAATGGTTTGATACTCCGTATCTTTCCTTCCTTCATTCTTGATTACTGTAAAAATAAAGTCATTCTCTTGATTACCTATCATTTCACTAGGGTCAAGACTAGGTTGAGAATCGCGGAGGTATGAGAGGACATCCATACCTGGTTCTTGTAAAGTGAACTCCCGTTCAAAATGTATGAAAGCTTGGGGATCTTGTATCTTGTTTAAAAACAAAATTCTAAAACCAAAAATTCCTGGGACAACATCGACATTATTAGCGCCGTTTAGGTGATACCCTTCTTTACTTACACTGATTTGACAAGGAAAGAAGACACCGGGAAGAAAGGTAATACCGAAAAAAGTAGTGCCACTTATTCGATTATGGCATCCGGTCCAAGTTTCCGATTTGTAATTTACTGTCGCCCCACTGATTGGCAGAAAAGTTCTTTGATCAATAACTAAGGTCGGGCGAAAAAAACCGACAATAAACACAATCACGACAAAAAGTACTGCCCATTTTATGAGACGGCGAATTGTTTTTTTGGCAGGCTTTGTCTCTATTGCTCCTAGTTGTTCAACTATGGGGCGCGGGACATTATCCATACTATAGATTAGATTAGCACACTGTTCACTCTAAGCCCACACCGCAGTAGCGCACGGCGAGCTTAAATGATAAGGTGGGTACGATATTGGAAAAAAGGAAGGGTGGCTGAGTGGCTGAAAGCAACGTCCTGCTAAGACGTTAGGGGAGTAATCCCCTCGAGGGTTCGAATCCCTCCCCTTCCGCAGTTTCTTCCATTGACAGACAGTCTGTGCTATACTTTAACTATTAGAAGTTAATGCACAATATAATGAGTGGCAAAGCTATAGCATGGATCGTTGTCATCATCATCGTGCTCGTCGGAGGATACTGGTGGTGGAGCAATTCAAACTCTTCTACATCTGTAACACCTACTACGACCACGACTGAGACAGCCCCAGTCACCGATACGGCTCCTGCACTCTAGCAGGACCAAGGTAAGCAAGGACCCCATCCACCAGCTCGGTGAATGGGGCTTGTTTTATGATAATTGAGTGCTACCATAGTCTCTATGAATCAACGATACCAAATTGCCCTAAGCGTTATTGTCATTATCATTATTGCAGCATTAGCATATACATTTTGGCCAAAACAAAGTGAGGCTCCAAGCGTGAGCGCCCCAATAACAGTAAGTACGACACCACTTGTTACCGCAAGTTCAAGTCCTGAGCAAAACGTTATTGTTACTTATAGCGACAAAGGATTCTCACCTGAGGTAATCGAAGTTGCACAAGGAGGTACTGTCACCTTCAAAAATGAAAGTGTCCGTGACATGTGGGTGGCAAGCAACGACCACCCCTCACACCTCCTCTACTCTGAGTTTGATGCAAAAAAAGGCTACACCCCAGGAAGCGAGTATGGCTTCACTTTCGAAAAAGTTGGTTCATGGAAGTACCACGACCACCTCAAGGCGAGCTTAGGTGGAATTGTAATAGTTAAGTAGTAGGAGCGGCTCATATAGAATGGTGGGATGAGCACGGATTCCCTCCTTTCTACTATAGCTCGCCTCTCACCCGCCCAAGCGCGCGCGCTTGGGCGTTTGCATTTATTTACCGTGCGAGATCTCCTCTTCCACTTCCCCTCTCGATATACACAGGAGGGTGAGGAACGACAAATCGCTGGAGTAACAGTGGGAGAGACCGTCACTCTCTACGGCCGTATAAAAAAGACAGAAGCGCGCAAAGCATGGAAGCGCAAAATCCCTATGGCGGAAGCGACATTAGAAGATGGGAGTGGGACTATTAAAATTATTTGGTTCCGCCAGGCATACATGGCGAAAATCGCTCCCGAGGGAAGTTTAGTTAAAGTCTCGGGCAAGGTTGCGGAACGTGCTGGTAAAACCTATATCGCTAACCCCAGTATAGAGCGTGTGGAAGCGCTTCCACAAAGCCTCTTCACTCCTACTTCTATAGGTGAGACCCCTGGATTCCAACCCGTGTACCCCGAGACGAAAGGTATTACCTCAGGGTGGTTCCGTCATCGCATTAGCACACTCATTGCGGAAAAACTACACGAACAAATAGAGGATCCTCTGCCACATGAGGTGCTTGAGCGCTACCACCTCCCCTCACTTACAACAGCGCTCGTGTGGCTCCACGCACCACAAAAAGAGCGCGACGCAGAGGCAGCACGTAAACGCTTTGCCTTTGAAGAAATATTTTTTATACAACTCAAACGTCTCAAGGACCGCGCGCAGTATGCGACAGAGAGTGCCTACACAATAGCTCCAGACAAAAAAGAGCTCTCTGATTTTGTATCTCGATTCCCCTTCTCTCCCACACTGGCACAAAAAAAGGCAATTACCGCTATCCTTGCCGACATGAAAGCTCCGCACCCTATGACGCGCCTCCTTGAGGGTGATGTGGGCTCGGGTAAAACTGCCGTGGCCGCCGTATCAGCATACGCGGCAGTACGCGCGGGTTACGAGATTGCCTATATGGCACCGACAGAAATTTTGGCGCGGCAACACTTTGAGTCCTTCATTAAATATTTTTCTCACCTTGGGGTACAGGTGGGACTCATCACGGGCAGTGAGTGTCGGAAGTTCCCCTCCAAAATTAACGCTGGTGAGCACACCCACATCTCACGTGCACAACTTTTAAAATGGGTGGCAAATGGTGAGATACCCATACTCGTAGGCACTCACGCCCTCATACAAAAGAGTGTAGAGTGGAAGGCGCTCGCCCTAGCAATTATTGATGAGCAACATCGCTTTGGTGTTAAACAGCGCATGGCGCTGGTTAAAAAAGGAAATCGTGCACCACACCTGCTCTCTATGACTGCAACACCAATACCGCGCACACTTGCGCTCACCCTCTACGGTGATCTTGATCTCACTCTCCTTGATGAACTCCCCGTGGGGCGCAAGCGGGTGATTACCGAGATGGTGCCGGAAGATGCACGAGGAAAAACCTACGCACAGGTTAGAAAAGAATTAGAAGAGGGGCGCCAATGCTTTGTAATTTGCCCGCGCATTGATGAGCCTGATCCAGAAAAGGAATTAGCACTCCAGGTAAAGTCAGCTAAGGCAGAGGCAAAGCGTCTACAAATAGAAGTATTCCCCGACTACGATGTAGGGCTCATACACAGCAAACTCTCTTCTGCAGAGAAGGACAAAGTAATGCAAGAGTTCCTCGCAGGAACCATACACATACTCGTCTCCACCTCTGTAGTAGAAGTAGGGGTCAATGTACCCAACGCCACAGTAATGGTTATAGAGGGGGCAGAGCGCTTTGGCCTTGCACAGCTCCATCAACTCCGTGGGCGCGTGGCACGCAGTAACGATCAAGCGTACTGCTACCTCTTTACCAGTAAAAAAAAGACTGCAAGTGTAGGGCGACTTAAGGCGCTTGTGACGGCGAAAAATGGATTTGAACTGGCTGAAGAAGATTTAAAACTGCGCGGTGCAGGGTCACTCACTGGCAGTCAACAATCAGGTCTCTCCGACCTCGCGATGGAGGCACTTAAAAATTTAAAGCTCGTAGAAGCTGCTCGCTCTGAAGCAGCGAGTATCATCGCCTCCGACCCCACACTCTCTTCCCATCCCCTCCTCCACAACAGACTCACCCACACCGACACCCATCATTTTGAGTAGTGGGTGCACCAGGACTCGAACCTGGAACCGCCAAGGTATAAGCTTGGTGCTCTAACCATTGAGCTATGCACCCGCGCGTGCCCCTTTACTATACCTCTGGGACGATAGCGGGAGCAATCTTATCTTTGTTGGGATGCTCCTTGGGTTTAATGCCATTTACAATGAGGAGTTTCTCAAACTCCTCACGCTCTAACGTTTCAACTCGTATCAATTCCAGTGAGAGCGCCTCGAGCGCCGAGCGGTGTTCAGTAAGTACCACCTGCGCACGTTTGAGTGCCTCATTCATCATCTGTGAGACCTCTGCATCTACCTTTGCCGATACTGCCTCTGATGCAAACTTCTCCACCAATCCTCCACGTGAGGTGAGAGAGGTTTGTCCACCAATATCTAAAGCAACAGGTCCAAGCGCTTCGCTCATCCCATAACGCGCCACCATATCACGTGCAAGCGCAGTAGATACTTGGATATCATTTGATGCACCCGTGGTTACATCACCAAAAATCATCTTCTCAGTTGCGTAGCCACCAAGTGAGACCGCGATGTCATCCAAAAACTCTCTGCGTGATTGTAAGCGTCGCTCCTCAAAGGGCAACTTAAGCGTGTACCCAGCCGCATGCCCACGCGAGATAATAGAGACCTTGTGCACCGGGTCAGCATGAGGAAGTACCGAGGCGATGAGCGCATGCCCCATCTCATGATAGGCAGTAATGCGCTTTTCCTCCTCTGAGAGGATGTGGCTCTTACGTTCAGGGCCAAGCATCACCTTCTCAATCGAGCGGATAAGATCAAATTGAGAAATCTTGGTACGATTCTCACGTGCAGCAAGGATAGCGCCCTCGTTCATTAAGTTAGCGAGGTCAGCACCAGAGAAGCCGGGTGTGCGTTGCGCCACCACATGCAAGTTAACATCCTCGGCAAAAGGTTTGTTCTTGGCATGAATAGCAAGTATCTCTTGTCTGTCTTTAAGGTCGGGGAGGTCAATAACTACACGGCGGTCAAAGCGTCCGGGGCGCAATAGCGCAGGGTCCAGCACATCGGGGCGGTTGGTAGCCGCCATCACTATCAATTTTTCATTAGGCTCAAAGCCATCCATCTCTACGAGGATTTGGTTAAGCGTTTGTTCGCGCTCATCGTTACCACCGCCCATACCGCTTCCACGATGGCGACCAATGGCGTCAATCTCGTCAATAAAAATAATGGAGGGTGCAGACTTTTTTGCCATGTTAAAGAGGTCCCGCACACGAGAGGCGCCCACCCCTACAAACATTTCTACAAACTCAGAACCCGAGATGTAAAAGAAGGGTACATGTGCTTCCCCCGCTACCGCACGCGCGAGTAAAGTCTTGCCCGTACCAGGGCCACCCATCAAGAGCACACCTTTAGGGATGCGCGCACCAATGTCTAAAAACTTTTTTGGATTTTTTAAGAAGTCGACAATCTCTAATAATTCCTCTTTTGCCTCCTTGGCACCAGCGACATCTTTAAAAGTGATTTTTTGCTTTTGATCGTTGGGGTCAGTGATGCGTGCCTTACTCTGCCCAAAAGAAAACGCTTGTGCCGAGGCACCACGCAACTGTCGTGACACCATCCAAAAAAGAAAGAGAACAAAAACGATAGGAACAACAATGGGCAGTAGGGTAAGGAGCCAGAAGCTGAGGCCACTCTGGTTCTTTACTTCAATACTCACTACCGCAAGTGCCTCTGGCTTAACACCATAACCAGCCAACGAGTCAGCAAGGGAAAAATTGGCCTCTTTTTGTGCAGAGCGTACAACTCCACCCTTGAGTGTCACCTCAAGAGCATCACCGGAAACAACAATTTTTTCAACGCTACCAGTATTAATTTCCTGCACCACCTCAGAGAGCGGGAGAGCAGGATTCCCATTGCTGTAGTCTGTGACCACAGAATAAAGGGCCGTCAAAAGCATGAGAATAAGGAAGGTGGCAAGGATTTGGTTGGTAAATGAGCCTAATCCTCCACCTCTTGATTTTCGTCCATTAGTGCGTGCCATAGGGACATTAGTATAGCGGAAAAAGACAAAAAAGGAAGTTTTCTCCATTCCCTTTCCTCTGCTACTATAAAGCAATGGGATTCCATGAACGAACACCACTCGGGCAACACACCGAGAACGAACTTGATCGTGAGCGTGTGATTAGTAAGGCGTATGAGAAGGCGCACGACTACGTACACGACACTGAAATAAATCCTGAGAACTTCCGTGACCTCTATGGGAAGGATGCTATTGATGAAGACCACGCTTATGTGGAACACATGGAGCGTACATTTGCAGAAAAAGGAGAAGTAAGTGAAGCACAAAAATTAGGAACAATCTTTGAGGCCATCCTTCATACACAAGTAGCGTACGGACAGTGGTTTGGTAAAGAGAGCAGCGCACAAAAAACATCGCGCTTTGATGATATTAAAAATGGTATTGATGAGGTAGTGGAAACTGAGGTGCATGAGTCAGCAAGCTCCTATCTTGGGTTAGCATTAGACGCAACACTCGGTGGTACGGACGAAAAGTTTTCACGCATTAAACGCGAAGTAGATACAGGTAAATTAGGAACGGTAAAATACTTCCGCTCCAAACGTGGTGAGTTCCGCGGCGAACTCTCACAAATACCACGGGTTGTGGTAGCTGTTGATGCTAAAACCGTGTTAGAGCTTGCTACCCTCTGGCTAGAGAAACGGCATAAAGAATTGAATGAGCACCCATTTCAACACCAGATGTTAGAAGAGATACTGATACAGCTCGCTCATTTTGAGAGTTATACTCGAGAAAATAGTACGCCACTAAATGCTGAGGTTGCAGACATCTTTACACGCTCACGAGGAATTATCGCATCCATCCAAAAAACGAAAAAAGAGTCGCTTCCTGACTCTGGTGTGCGCGATGGAGGTATGAGCAAAATCCGATCACACTTGGATACTTTTACTACTCAGATATAACGTATTGTAAAAAATGGTGTTTATGCAAAAAATCTGCGTGTTCTTTGATTATGTTTGAGGGTTGCTCCTTCCACCATCTCAACTCATAAGCATCGGGGTCGTGCTGAAATTCTCCCCCACAAAATGCTACTTTCATCACAATGCTCACTGTGTGAATTGAAATTCCCGATCGTACTTCATCTAAAAATTCCATATACCCAAGGCAGATTGGCGTACCTACTTCCAAATTTGTTTCTTTTTTTACAACGCGTCGCACAGCATCAGTAAGCGTCTCACCCTTATAAACAGTGCCTCCGGGGAGATGCCACAAATCTTTACTTGGCTCAATAGCTCGCAGAGAGAGAAGGATACCCTCATCACTTTTGATAATAACGTCTACTACCGCACGAGGAACCTTACTATAAATAGAGTAAAATTCTTCATCTGTAAGTCGGGTAATCATCGGATTACTATAGCAAACGCAACAAAGCATAAAAAGAAACCCCCAGAACAATCGTTCTGGGGGGTAAGGAATTTTTAATAATTCCGTTTTGCGAGGAAGCGGCAATTGTTGCCACAGGTCCCACGCAAGCCATTGCGGACGGCCAAATGACCAACTTGCCATACAACACTACACAAGATGTCTTCCTCTTCCCCTTGATGAAGTGGCTCGAAGGCGACAAGAGATAAGTACCGATCATCTTTCAGTTTTGGAAAATGAATTAAGAGATCAACCATCTCGCACATACCACACGGCGTGTATCCTCGACGCTTCATCTCTCGCAAAGCCTCTTGCTCGGTGATGTTGCGGTCAATCTCCTCATCGTCCGGAGAAAGGAAGTCCTCACACGTAAGTGAGAGCACTGTGATTTCCTCCGAGACACCCCCAAGTCTTGCTTCAGGCGTTACTATCATGTCTTTAGGTAACGCCGAGAGACTGTCGCGATACTTCCCATGACGCCTCACGAAGCTAGAGACAACAGAGTCGTTGACGGAGAGGACAGTGTACACTTCAGCAATTGGAGGAATACACAAAAATCGCCGTAACTCTCGTCGGTTGACGAGGCTCAAATTTGCGTCGAGGACATCGGACAATACACCACCAAGAAGTTGTTGTAATTCGTCTGACGTCTTTTTCTTCTGCAGGATCAGATTAAGAATCTGATTCCCTTGTGCGAGGGTTGCATTGTTCATAATGCAATTCCTTTCCTACATCAAAGATCTGTAAGCCAGCACGCTAGCTTATACTGTTACTATTCTACATTTATATACACATTTTGTCAACATAAAATTTTTGTGGAGATGGCGGGAATCGAACCCGCGTGCAAGATGTTTCAGCTATCTGAGTCTACGGAGTCTAGTGTACTTTAAATGTTTAGGTGGACAGTGTATGAAGTACACAAAACCACTATGCACCGAGACTTAATTTAGATACGAGAGACAGTCACCTTCCGTATCGATCTTTGAGATATAACACCCGACCTCTTGATGCAAAGATACACACAAGAGTGGATGGCACTACGCTAAAGCGAATGCAAGTGAGTATGGTGAAGCCACCACACCACCCTGATCAGATGAGTTTGCACTTATCTGTGCCATAGATTAATTAACGTCCCGCTATGGCGGGACGACTCGCGCAGATAGAATCGACGTCCTGTCGAAGCCGATCATCCCCATATTTTAGCCCGCCAAAGGCGGTGCTTACCTTTTCAATGTTCTCCCAAGCTCGCGCTCTACATCACGCTTTTTAATAGTCTCACGTTTATCATATTTCTTTTTCCCGCGTGCTATAGCGAGAGAGAGCTTGAGCTTGGTTCCTTTATTATACACCTTAAGTGGCACTATTGTCAATCCCTTCGTCTCCTCTGCCTTGGCGAGTTCCCCCATTTGACGCTTATTGAGTAAAAGGCGCCGCGTGCGTGAGGGCTCGTAGTCCTCGGGGGTGTTGCCTACTTGGTAGGGAGGAATGGTGGCACCGACGAGGAAGGCCTCTCCCCCACGGATGAGCACCCGAGCGCCGGCGAGCTCTCCACGCCCCACCTTGAGCGATTTGACCTCAAAACCGAGCAATTCTAAACCCGCCTCGTAAGTCTCGAGGATTTCATAATTAAATCGGGCTTTTTGATTCTCTGCCAATCCCATGCCTGTATCCTAGCACATTTGACGGAGGGGGCAGGATAGGGTAGGATAACGAAGTTCTCACTAATAAGAGGAATAATCATTGAGTAAACGAATACGCATTAACCAGGAGATACGCGCAGAGGAGCTCCGAGTCATAGATGACCAGGGCCAAAACCTCGGCGTTTTAACCCTTGCTGAAGCACTTAAGGTTGCTGAGGAACGTGGGGTAGATGTCATTGAGGTATCCCCCGCTGCACATCCGCCTGTTGCCAAAATCATGGACTTTGGCAAGTACCAATACCTAGAGAACAAAAAGTCCTCGGTCACTAAAGCCAAGGCACACCGCACCGAGACCAAGAACATTCAAATCAAGATTGGTACCGGAGAGAACGATCTCCGACTGAAGGCAAAAAAGGTTTCTGAGTTCCTCGCGGATGGTCATCGGGTTAAGATTGACCTCTTCCTCCCTGGGCGTGCTAAGTACCTTGACCCAGCCTTCCTTAAGGGTCGCGTCGAGCGCATCTTGCAATTACTCACCGTAGAGTACAAAATAGCCGACGAACCAAAGAAGAGTCCCAAGGGTATGTCACTCATTGTTGAGCGCGCATAGCCACTACAGACAGCACATATGAAAACAAACAAGTCTTATTCCAAGCGGCTCAAACTTACCAAAACTGGTAAGCTTGTTTCGCGCAAACCAGGTCAAAACCATTTTAATGCTAAGGCCTCACGCAAGAGTCAGCTCGCAGGTAAGCGCTCCGCACTCTTTGTAATGAAGTCAAAGGATATTTCTAAATTCTTACAAAAATAATATGCCACGCGTAAAAAGAGGAACAATTGGCGCTAAGCGCCGTAGGAACGTACTCAAGGCCACCTCTGGCTACCGTTTTGGACGTAGCACTAAAGAGCGCCAAGCTAACGAGGCACGCCTCCATGCTGGTCGCTACTCATTTGCTCACCGTAAGGATAAAAAGGGCGACTTCCGCACCCTCTGGCAAATCCGCATCAGCGCAGCGGTTAGACCTCTTGGCTACTCCTACTCTAAATTTATGGGCGCTCTCAAAGCAAAGAACATTGAGTTAGACCGCAAAGTCCTCTCGCAACTTGCTGCGCAACATCCTGATGCTTTTGCCTCCCTCGTTAAAGAGGTAATGTAGTCCGCCTGTAGCGAGATAAATTACCTCACTACCTTCCTCCCCTCATGCCCCTTGTCGGGGTTTTTGTATATACGATAATTTTCTGCCTTATCTTTTTTCACCAACTCTATTACACGAGCAACTAATTTAGCTGGGTTAGCGTCGTAGACTACGTTTGGATTCTCACGATGCCCCTTGGCAATAATATCTTTAATGACTTCATCGGTTTCCCACTCCCCCTCCAAAATACCGATGGGTTTACCATCCTCAAATGCAATGGTGAATTCATTAATGGTACCAATGCGTCCACACCCAATAATCACAGCATCCGACGAGCGCGTAAGGAGGAGGTTACGTCCCGAGTATCCAAAGCCAGTATAAATAATGAGGTCAAGGTACTCTAAAGGGAGGCCATAGTCTTCCACATGTTCGCGCTCTGTCGCGGCTGGTGAGAGTCCAAGACTCACCCCACCCGCCTCCTTAGCACCCATAGCAGCCCACAGTGGGAGTCCTGTGGTGGCACCGGTTACTAAGATACCTCCCTGCTCTACAATCTGCCGACCTATTTCTTTTGTTTGTCTGGTTGCAGTTTCACCACAATGACCCGTCTCAGCAGCTCCTGAGACACAAATCTTTGGTTTTAAATGTAAGTGTCTGTCGTTTTCCATTACTTTAGTTTATCATAATTTCACCTAACCGAAGTCGGACTTCAAACTTCGAACAACTAAAACTCGAGCTCAAATGACTCACCTGCTTTCGGTGCAACAGCATTGACTCCGAGGTAATCTCGCAGACGTTGTACGAGGAAGAGCGCTGACTTTGGCTCCCCCATTACCACAAACACTCGCTTCACCGTATCAACAGTGTGTGACACAAATTCTACCAAACCCTCTGAGTCTTTATGCGCTGAGTATCCGGAGATAGTCACAATGCGCGCCCGTACCGGTATGTGATCACCGTGGATAACCACTTGTCGTGCACCATCTTGTAATTGTCGTCCCAAACTCCCCGGCGACTGATAGCCTACCAACAGCAGTGTACTCTTCTCATCGGGTAAGTAGCGCTTCTCATGATGGAGGATACGCCCCCCATTACTCATACCTGAGCCAGCGATCACAATTTTGCGTGATGCCGCCTCATAAATACGCTTAGACTCTGCGGTTGTTTCAGTTTGGATAAGTTGAGGGAAACTAAATATCCCATCGTCATCATCTAAGATTGTGCGCGCTGTTTTGTTAAAGTAGTCTTTATACTTTTTATATACTCGCGTTACCTTAATAGCGAGTGGTGAGTCTAGAAACACCGGCACCAGTGGGATACGCGAACGATCCATCATACCCTCTATTTCATATAAAAGATCTTGGGTACGCTCCAGAGAGAAGGCGGGTATCATAAGTGTCCCTCCCGCATGCATCGTCTCCTCAATTACATTCTCCAGCATATCACGACGGTGGGTAATGTTCGGGTGAACTCTATCGCCATACACACTCTCCATAACAAGATATGTTGTATCGGTAATCGCCTCCGTGTCCTTGAGGAGCGGCGCGGGTGAGTTACCGAGATCACCAGTAAGAACAATCTTTTTCCCATTAAGTATTGCTTCCACCATTGCTGAACCTAAAATATGCCCAGCGTCACGCAATACGAGTGAGAAGGGTCCAATCTCAAATGGTTCATGATATGGAATTGCTTTCCACAACTTAAGCGCAGCATGGACATCTGCCTCAGTATAGAGGTCATCCTCATGTTCGCGTGAGGTCTCCTTTTTTAGCACCCCAAGAGAGTCGAGGAGCATATCTTCCACCAAGTCCTTAGTGGGTGGCGTTGAGTAAATGACGCCACGGAATCCTGCCTGCATCAGCTGAGGTATACGCCCAATGTGGTCAATGTGGGCATGGGTAACTACTAGTGCAGCAATCTTTGGAACGTCAAAGGGGAACTTTTCACGATTTTCTTTTGCCGCTATGCGACTCCCTTGGAAGAGTCCGCAATCAACAAGGAACGCAGTCCCGTCCTCATGAGTGAGTAAAAAATTGGAGCCGGTGACTGATCCAGCTCCTCCAGCACAGGTAAATGTTACTTTTGACATAGTGTCAGTATAGCAAAAAATCCCTCCGTGTGGCGGAGGGATTTTTACTTAAGGCTACTTTGAAACAATGCCCTAGCGAATACTAGGTGGGTTCCCGCAATTGATCAGCCCTATGGCGAAAACAATGATTAAGGATCCCAAATAAAACTATTTGATCTAGAAATTATTTCAAAGTAGCCTTACCTTCAGTATACTGTCGTTACCTAGTATCTCAACATGTTTGTAATACGAAAAAAGCCAACGGATGTGGGTTTTTTTGCACAGATTAGTAAGGTTACTCAACCCCCCTAAGACTCATCTACTCCATAGCGATTATAGGAGCATAAGGGGCTATTCCCAAACCACAACGCAATCTCATGCTGCGCCTCTTCAGGCGTTTCGGAGGCATGGATGAGGTTCTGCACCGCACGTTTTTCCTTATTTGCCAAAGCAGGAGAGTCAGCAGAAAAATCTCCCCGTATTGTCCCCATATCAGCTAGTGACGGAATGGTTGCCCCTGCTATTTTGCGTACCATATCAATGGCATGCACACCTTGTATCACCATCTTAACTAGTGGTGCAGAGACCATGTACCCCACAATCCATTCACGCACTTGTGTACCAATCTCAAAAGGGTCGTCGGTACCAACCTCCTTTTTTGCACTATAACCATACTTCTCATAGGTACCGAGTGTTTTTTCACCCAAACGACGAATCCATCTTTCATCTTTTGGATAATGATTATCTATTTGTTCGCGTGTCGGCATAAACATCTCGAGTGCCACCACCTTAAGATCGCGCTGCTCCATACGCCCTATAATCTCGCCTATCAAGCCCTTACGTACCCCATCTGGCTTAACGAGTACAAAGGTGCGTTCTTCCTTAGGATGAGTAGTGTTCATACGAGAGTAAGGATATCGC
>Ga0210057_1001907_pt1 | contig 30798 bp, 45 predicted proteins | sample CryGeyCG2114_010_2_FD_183968 | JGI IMG/M metagenome (GOLD analysis project Ga0210057, IMG submission 183968) | Groundwater microbial communities from aquifer - Crystal Geyser CG10_big_fil_rev_8/21/14_0.10 (SPAdes) (version 2) | ecosystem: Environmental > Aquatic > Deep subsurface > Groundwater ...
TTCAAGTTTTTTATCTCCTTATCCTTATATGACCTCAGGTACAGCATGTCATCTTGCAGCAGGAGGATTTGAACTTGCTGAATTAGGATGGTTCAGCGGAAATATTGACTGGGACTTCCAAGCTAACCTAGAAGGAACTGACTACTGTGCGCCTTATGGTAATGTGGCTGTGGAATAGTTTGGCATTAGGACCTAAATATTCTCAAAATTCTCTCTTAATTTATCAATAGATTCGTTGTCTAAGTTACTTATGACTAATTTTAACCTTAAAACAAAATCCTCAGCATTGTTAAACAATTCATCAGTGATTTCTTTCGTGATCTCTTCCTTTTCAGATGTCACATAATACTGCTTATCTATTCTTTCTTTTTTTGCACCCGATATTAAAGTATACAATTCATCTTTAGCAAACAATAATTTCAACAAAATGATAGAACCTCCATGATTCTCGCATTTAATGCCTGTTCTAAATAATAATGCAAGAAGAAGATTATACATCGCATAGTAAGACATACCAATGGAATTTTCATAAAGATTATTCTGCAACAATAACTTGGCTGATTTCAAACAATTTGCTGATTTTTCTGAGTATGAACTGCAAATATCTTCAGACGAATCGACTAATCCTAGTTTCCCTTCCTTTTTCAGCTTATTCAGAAACTTGTTTTTCATAAAATACCTCAATGCCTCTTACAATTATGTGGTCTTTTATAATTTCTTTGATTAAGGGAGATCTAGTATCAAAAGGTCCTATCTTAACATTGATTTTTGAATGTATTTCTTCAACTGTTCTCTTTACATTTCTGTTTTTAGTTTCAATGTAAATGTCTATATCACTATTTTCCTTGTTAAGTCCTTTTGCATAAGAACCAAAAAGTACAATTAATTTTTCGTCAGTCTTTTTCAAAATCTCCTCAAAAATAATGCCTAATTTAGGGTGCTTCCTCAAAAGTTTTACTAATTTATGCAATTCTGCCTCTAAAATATAAGTGTGAGCAGCAAGATTATTTTTTAAGTAAAATGTTTTATTTTTGCCTATTTTTCTAGAATCAAGGACATTATCTCTTTTGAGATTATTCAGCTTTCTTAATACAGTGGAATGTGACTCATTCAGCTTTTTGGCTATCCCTCTAATATGGTTATCTGATTTTAAAAGTAATTCAACAATGTCTAATTCTAAATTGTCTCTTTTTTGAACCATATGTACCAAATATGAACCAGTAATATATAAATGTTTCTATTTTTTTTGGTAAATTTAGAAGGCACTGATTACTGTGCGCCTTATGGTAATGTGGCTGCTGAATAAATTTTCTATAGGAAAATTTATATATTAATCTTATACTCTAAGTCAATTATGGCTAATATAAGTCAAAAATGGCTAAAAGATCTTGATGTACTTATTCCTTTTACAGAAGGATATAACAAATTTATTTATGCAAGTTCACTTGCAGTGATGCTTAAACAGCCACAACGAACAGTTGCACGAAAACTGTTCCGTCTTGAAACAGCAGGCGTGGTGAAATGCACCTTAGAAGGAAAAAACAAAATGTATTACATCGATTTGCATGATCCTCAATCGTTAATTCTCTTGAGTAATATTGAACATCTTAAAGCACTTTCTTTTCTCAGAAAACATCTAAAAATAAGTATTGCGATAAAAGATTTAATGCAATTAGGAACTATTATTCTTTTTGGCTCTTATGCAAAGGGCCAGCAGACATCTGCTTCAGATATAGACCTTCTTTTTTTATCTAGGAAAAGCAAAAAAGCTAAAAAACTCTGTAGTAAATATCCTTTTGCTATAAATCCGCATTTCACAGATTTACAATCATTTAGTAAATTATTAAAAGAAGACAATGCTTTGGCAAAAGAAATTGCTGAAACTCATATCATTTTTGGCAATGTTGAGGAGATAGTTAAGGTTCTGGTGAAATTCTATGGATAAACTGCAATGGTGCTGTCAACAGAAAAAAGGAATTGTAATTATCCCTCCCAACAACACACTATGCAGTGAATATATGAAATGCAGTGATGAAGATCTAATTGCCATGATGCAACAAAAAGGAAAATGGAGAAATATTGCAGCATATTATTCTTGTTATGAATCCTTGTGTGCAATTCTGCAAAAAATAGGTATAAAATGTGAAATTCATGAGTGTAGTATTGCTTTAATGGGTAATATTCCAGGCTTTTCTTTGAAAGATAAAGAGTTCATTCTTAATCTTAAAAAGGAAAGAATTGATGTTCAATATTATTTGAAGAAGCCAAATGTTATTAATGAAAAGAGAGTAAAAGAGTTTGTTCTTCTATGTAAGCAGATCCTCTCAAATATAACAGAGAAAGATAAGCAAGATATAAGAAATATGATAAAGAAAATTATTGGTTAATTGTCTAAGTTAACATGATTATGAAGCTCTCTATAAGTTTGCTTCTACAGTTGAGAATTATAGCAAATGAGATTAATTTTCATACATTTGATCTCATTTGCTGAATAGTGAACGAAATTCAAAATGTACGAATACTTATTTCGTTCACTATAAACCAAAACCAATATTAAGAGAGGAATAACTACTATTTCTATGAATAAATTATTAGTAAAGCAAATTATGCAGGATATTAATGATTCTTCTTTAAGAAGATTGGAAATGGAAAGTGTTTTTCTTAAGCCTTTGCGTTCTAATTGGAAGCCAATCCCTTTTTCTGAAGAGAATTTTACTGCAATTTCCTCTAAAACTGCTGATAAAACACTGATCTTCATTGACGGAGGCAATGCCGAGATTGTTAAGACAGCTGATTATTCATTACAATTTATTAGAATAACTGCTGTTTGGTTTAATGGCAGGGAAAAAGTATTTCAGCGCAGGAAAGAAGGATATGTTTTGGTTAAGTCCCAGTTGATCGATAATAAAATGTGTTTTGCTACACATTGTTATGGTGGTTTGACTGGGTCTGAAGAATTATGTGTTTCAGCTGATGATTTAAATAGAGATGAAGTTCCAATTATGCAGATTGGAAATATATTCAGAGCATTGCAGGAGATTAAATTTGCAAAAGAGGTTTTTACTGATAACTCTGTTATTGTTCTTGATCGTTCTTTAATTCCTGAAAATGAATATGAAGAAAAAGCGTTTAAAGATTTGAAAGGTATTGTTTGTGGTTTGAACAAGACGACTTCTTTGTTGTGCAATAATGGAGAATCAGTTGTTTCAGTTTTGCAAAGCTATGGCAGGCGGGGATGCTGGGTTTATAACAATGTGTTTAGTAATTATAATATGGACTTTGTTAAGTTACATTCAAAATCAAAATATCTCTTCAGATTTGAGATTAATAATAATGATGGCCTTCAGGATGTTGCTTCTTGGCTATGTAGCTTAAGTAATGATGCTGTCTTTTTAGGATATCCTTATGGTCTTATTGTTGCAGATAGCTTTGCCAGAGTAAGCAATAGGGAGAAAGAATATTTGCAGACAATGTTTAGTGCATTAAGCGGCAAAGAGTTTGCAGTTGAGGCTCTGAATGCGCACAGTGTTTTGGATAATATTGGGTAAAGTATATAAACAATGCTTTCTTAATATAACTTATGGAAACAGTAACTATACCTAAATCAGAATATGAAGCTTTGAAGAAAAAAGCTGAATTAGATGAAAGTCTTTTAACTAGTCTTATTAGAGGGCTTGAAGATATTAAAGCAGGAAGAGTTAAACCTTGGAAGAAGACTGCTTAAATTGTTTCTTTATTTCTTCTCTATAGTACGGAATTAAAACTCTTATTGTATCTATTGCTTTTTGTTGGTCTTTCTTTTTACTAATAGTTATAACAAAGACTACTACATATTCTTCATAAATTAAATAATAAAAACGATAATTCTTAACCTTCTTTTCTCTGAAGAATTTATAGCCTAAAGATTTACCTACATATGGATTGGTTTCAAGCTGTTCAATCTCATTTTCTATTTGTATCTTCACTGATTTGTCTAATTTATTGAACTTTTCATCGAATTCGTTTGTTGTTAGAATTTGGTACATTTAGTTTTATTTATTGAGGGAAGTAGTATATAAATATGACCGAGGCATTCTTCGGTAACCAGCACAACCTTTATAAACAAGCCCTTATTTATTCTCTATAGCTGAGGTGTTTCAAAGAAATAAGCCATTGAATTGGCCTAAACCTTGGGGAGATGATTGTAATGGCAGAATTTAAGATTGTAATAGCAAATCCAAAAACAGGCAAATGCGTTCAGAAAGAAGTTAAAGATGAAAACGCAAACGGTTTATTAGGAAAAAAGATTGGCGAAATTATTCGCGGCGAACTTCTTGACATGACAGGGTATGAATTTAAAATATCTGGCGGATCAGATTATTGTGGATTTCCAATGAGACAAGATGTTCCAGGTACAGGAAGAAAAAAGATACTAACTGTTAAAGGGATAGGTGCTCAGCCTGTTAAGAAAAAAGTAAGGAAAGGAAAACCATTCCAGTTTTATCCAGGAACAAGGCAGAGAAAAACTGTCTGCGGAAATACGATTCATGAAAAAATAACGCAGATAAACCTTTCTGTATTGAAAGAAGGAAGTACACCTTTGGAAGAACCAAAAGCTGAAGCACAAGCTGAATCTAAACCATCAGAAGCTCCAAAGACAGAAGAGAAAAAATAAGAAAAAAATATAACCTAATAATAGTAATAATGAAATTGCCTCATCAAAAGGGCAATTTTTGATTAAGACTTGGCTATTAACTTAAAAAATGGTAAAGAAGACAATAAAACAAAAAACAATCAAAGCTTCTAAACCAAAGACTAAAAAAACAGCTAAGCCAAAAAATGCATCTGAACAGCCTGTAATAAATATCGGTTTTTTTGGGCATGTTGATCACGGTAAAACAACTTTAACAGAAGCATTAAGCGGAAAATGGACTGATACTCATTCTGAAGAGATGAAAAGAGGAATTACTATCAGATTAGGCTATGCAAATACAACTATTTACAAGAAGGGCAAAACATATACTACAGATCCAAAAGAAAATGGAACCTTAATAAGAACAGTGAGTTTTATTGATGCACCTGGGCACGAAAGTCTGATGGCAACAATGCTTGCAGGAGCAACTATTATTGATGGTGCGCTGTTATTGGTTGCAGCAAATGAAACATGTCCGCAACCGCAAACAAGAGAACATCTGCAGGCATTAGAAATTCTGGGTGTTGATAAAATAATTGTTGTACAAAATAAGATAGATCTTGTTGACAAAGAACGGCTGATGAAAAATTATCAGCAGATTAAGGAATTCCTGAAAGGAACATCTTATGCAGATGCTCCTATAATTCCTATATCAGCAATGCACAGAGTTAATATTGATGTATTACTGGAAACTATTGAAGATATATTTCTTACGCCAGTTAGAGATGGATCATTAGATCCTCTTATGCTTATTGCACGAAGCTTTGACATTAATAAGCCAGGTATTTTACCAAACCAATTGAAGGGAGGAGTCCTGGGTGGATCTTTAAAACAAGGTATTTTCAAACTAGGCGATGAAATTGAAATCAGACCAGGTTATTTTGTAGAAGAAAGGAATAGGCAAATGCATAAACCATTGTTTACTAAAATTATTGGTTTAATGACTGGTTCAACTTCAGTAGACTTAGTTAATCCAGGTGGTTCTGTAGCATTATTAACTGAATTAGACCCCTCTATTGTAAAATCAGATATTCTTACTGGAGCAATTGTTGGACATCCAGGGAAATTGCCTCCAGTATTATATGAATTAGAATTAGAAATACATCTTCTTGAAAGAGTTGTAGGTACAAGAGAAGAACTTGTTGTTGAGCCAATTAAACTGCGAGAGCCACTTATGCTTAATGTAAACAGTGCAGCTACAGTTGGAATTGTTTCTAAACTTGGCAAAAAGAAAATACTATGTGCATTGAAGAGACCAGTTTGCTGTGAGCTTGGCTCGCGCGTTACAATTTCTCGCAGACTTGGTAATAGGTTTAGATTAATTGGTTATGGTGTTATTAAGAATAGCTAAAATCGAATGATTTATATAATAATATTTCTGTAGTGAATTCATGATCAAGGCATTTATTTTTGATATGGATGGAACTATAGTTAACACTGAAAGTCTTCATAGACAGGCATTTAACATTTTGCTTCGCAAATACGACATATATATAACAAAAAAAGTTTGGCATAGTGAATTAGTCGGCACAAGTTCTAAATTTATTGCAAATAAATATATTACAAAATACAACCTACCTGAAGATCTTAATGATTTTGTTTCAAGAAGAAGATATAAATATCAACGGCTTCTTAAAAAATATGGCATAAATTATGTGAAAGGTTTTAAACAATTTATTAGCAATGCAAAAAAACGAGGATTTAAATTAATTATTGCAAGTAGCGGGCAGAGATTGAACATCCAAAGCTCCATGAAAGCAGTTGGATTGCATAACATCAATTTTGTAGGTATAGAGGATGTTAATCATCGTAAGCCAAATCCAGAACTCTTTTTAAAGGCAGCAAAAAGACTTAAAGTAAAACCAAAAGAATGCATTGTATTTGAGGATTCTTCGCCTGGTGTTGAAGCTGCCAAGAGAGCAGGCATGAAAGTTGTTGCTTTATTGACTACATCGTCTGAAAGTAAGCTTCGTAAATTGAAACCTAACTTAATTGTCAAGGATTATACTGAATTGGTTTTTGAAGAAACTGTTTAGAGAACTTTGCAAAAATAGATTTTTTCAATTTAGCTCAAAGATTAATACTTTGAGCTCGTCGATGAATATTTTCAAATGCAAAGTTCTCTTTAGATAAGTTTAAATACTTGTTTTTATACTATTTTTTTATGGTAATAAAAAAGCACCACGAGCATATCTTATTCTTCATGTTTTGTTTTGTTGCACTACTTGGTGTAGGAGCTTTATTATTGCACAATCTTGGATCAAATGGCATAACAAGTGCAGTTACAACATATGTTCATTACGATAAATGCACTGACTATGGTAATTACATAGTTCTTGAAAATGATGAAAGCTGGAAGAAAATTGTGAAAGATGTATGCACAGGAATTGGCGATAGATATCTTAAGAGAGTTGCGTGTGTTGAGACAGAATACGGTTATTACACAAATAAATATGCAGAAATTGCTTATTGCGCAAGCGGAGAGAACTGCCAATATGATGAAAATGACGCTGCTTATTGTCCCGGGCTAGTCGCGGAGATCAGTTAACTTCTTCCATAACATTTATAATTTATTGGCTTTTCTGGATTTCAATGGAAAAATATACTGCAACTGTACGTGGGGTAACACCACTTAATGATCAGGTTAAATTATTCAGACTGGAATTTGAAAAACCATTTGAATTTCAAGCTGGTCAGTTTGTGATACTAAACATAACAGATGCAGATGGCAATCCTCAAAGAAGAAGTTATTCAATTGCATCATCACCTAAAAATAAGGATTATATTGAACTCTGCATTAAGATTGTTTCCAATGGAAGAGTCAGTAGTATCATGGGTCAATTGCAGGAAGGAGCAAATATAGAACTTGATGGACCTTATGGTAAATTTACAGTTGACAAAGAACAAAAAAAAGAATTATTGTTAATTGCGGCAGGAGTAGGTATTGCCCCGATAAGATCTTTAGTGCTGGATTTATGTGAAACAGGCTACAGTCAAGCAGTTTCTTTGTTTTTTGGATTCAGATATATGAATGATTGTTTATTCAAAGATGAATGTCTTAAATTAAAACAGGAATTTCCAAACTTTAATTTCTATCCTATAATAAGCCGGCCTGAAGAAGACTCTGAAAATTGGATGGATGTAGGGCATGTTAATGCAGTATTGCCGAAGTATGTCAATAATGCTGAAGGTAAGGAAGTTTATATCTGTGGTTCTTTGCCAATGGTTAAAGATGTAGTGTCTGCATTAGAAGAAATTGGTTTTAACAGAGAACAAATAAGGACAGATGCTTGGGGCTAGTGTTGAGGCAGATATCTTAATGCAGTTTCTACACATGTTCTGAATACTTCAGGTTTAGTAAAATAATTTCTTAGTCTTTGACGTGTTCCTTCATGGCCTTCTAAATGTTTTAAGAATCCTCTTCCATTAACAACTGCAGCTAAACCGCCATTACTTTCAAACTCATCCATCATCAAATCAAATACTCTTTCTCTTTGCTGTTGAAGATATGTTGAATCTCCAGAATGACTTTGTCTTAGATATCCTTCTAACCTTTGTCTGTTTTGCAGAAGTACTGGAAGAAGTGAATCTCTTGCAGCTTCTTCGATGATATTGCCAAAGACGCTATAAGCCAGATTTACTGTAACTGATCTTCTGATTTTTGGTAGAGTTCTTCTCATTTCTCCTAGCATTGAAGATATATCTATGCCATCACGGACTTGTGCATGATATCTTTCTCTAACTTCTCCTACAAGGGGAACATATAATGCATCAACTGCTAAATAACTCATATTAAATGCGACTATCCCATTATTTTAAAACATTTTGCCACACAGTTTCATAAACTTTATAAATAATCGGCATATACATGTGAATTATAGTTCACATATTCTATGGAGGGATTTATATGACAATGAAAGTTGGGCAACAAGTAGCAGATATGCAGTTGGATGCATATGTAAACGGCGATATAAAGAAAGTTAGTCTGAGCGATTACAAGGAAAAATGGATAGTATTATTTTTCTATCCTCTTGATTTTACTTTTGTATGTCCAACGGAAATCAAGGGATTTGCAACAGCGCATGCAGATTTTGAGAAAAAGAACACAGTTGTTCTTGCAGCAAGCACAGATTCTGCACACAGTCACAAAGCATGGTTTGAAAGAGATATGCCAGAAGTTAAGTTTCCTGTTTTGGCAGACACAGCTCATAAACTAAGCAGAGAGTTTGGGGTCCTGATTGAAGAGGAAGGCATTGCATTAAGAGGAACATTTATAATTGATCCTGATGGAATATTACAATATTCATTAGTGTCAGGTCTAAATGTTGGCAGAAGCGTAAAAGAAACATTAAGAGTTTTATCTGCACTGCAGACAGGAGGATTATGCCCTGTTGACTGGGAGCCAGGGCAGGAAACATTAAATGTTTAAGGAGGTAGACAAAAATGGTAAACATGCTATTTGTAGAAAACGGAAAAAATAAAATAAAAAAATATCCTTTAGAAGGAAAGTTAAAAGGAATTAGTGACAAGCAGATACAGGCTCATCGTGATAAGTTGTATGCTGGATATGTTAATAAGATGAATGCAATCCAAATAAAATTGCAAGAATGCAGAGACAAAGGAGAAGGTGCTCCGCGCGATCTTAAGGTTGAAGAGCCATTTGCAGTAAATGGCACATTTTTGCATGAAGGTTATTTTGAAAACCTTGGCAAAGGTGTTGAATGTTCAGGCAAGATAAAAGAGCTTATTGAACGTGACTTTGGAAGCTTTGATGTATGGAAAAAAGAGTTTGTTTCAACTGCAACTGCTTCAAGAGGGTGGGTAGTATTGGCTATTAATTTGCTTGATGGTAGACTGCACAATTACTTATGTGATCGACATGATGTTGGCGGAGTTTGGTGGAGTTTGCCAATGGTAGTTCTTGATGTGTATGAACACGCATATATGATAGATTATGGTGTTGATCGTGCTTCATATATTGATGCGTTCTTTAAGAATTTAGATTGGAATGCTGTTAATAAAAGGATTGAGCAGATAAAGGAGATTCCTAAAGTTCTTGAACATTGATTTTTTATTTTTATTAAATTTTTCTTATAATCAAAATTATTTATCTAGAAAATATCATTAATCTTTTTATATAATGAGCTGATTCTTTACATTATGAAGATAGAAGATTATGAATTAAAGGCAGATGTTGCAATAAATCAGTTGGAAAACTCTGGTGAAAAGCAAGAAGATGGATTTAAGAAAGCAGTAAAGTGTAGTTATAATTCTGCTGTTAATTTGTTTAATGATGAATATTATGGTGTTGCAATACGTGAATCGCTTCTTTGCGCTGACATGGCAGTGAAACTGTTTTTGTGGAAGAAGCACATGGCAAATTATTCAGACTATCACAATCTTCCTATGCATAGGATATTGAACTGGTTTCCTGATGAAACTATGCATGATTTGATTTCGGATTTGAAAAAAATGCATGAGCTTTATGAAGAGTATGGGGACTACATGGAAATGGTTGAAGAATATACTGAGAATCTGTACAGCAGAGATAAAGGTTTTCTTGATGTTGATAATAATAATGTAGAGAATATTAAAAAAGCTGCGAGAGATGTTATTATATTGTTGGATAAGTGTCTGGTTAGGCTGCTGCGTTTTGAATAACTATAAAAATACTTGAGCTTATGCTTTTTCTATGTATCGGCGAATATTCTGGCTTGATGACAGCCCTAATTTCTTTGACAGGATGGAAGTAGTTGCAAAAAGAGAACTTCTTTCTTTTGATCTTACTGCTTTGGCAAACAGGACAAGGTTTGCATTTGATTTAGAAATGGCAATTCAGATTGTAAAACAGGACCAGTTTGATTTATACATTCTTGATGGAGATTTTCCTGACAGGATGCCTGATGAAAGAAGAGCTGCTTTAGAAGCTTATATTGCAAAAGTTAGAACTGGATTAGTTGATCATTTTAATGACTACCCTAGAAAAGAAGACCACGAAGACAATGTTTATAATAATGGATTTATTTTTTATGGAGGAGTTCAATTTCCTGAAGATGCAAAAGTTGTTGTTCATTCTATGTCACTAGCTGCTCCTGTTCTTGCATATATTTTTGGATTGCCGATTTACACAAAAAATGACAGACCTGAAGAAGCTGCTGAACAACTTAAAAAAGATTTTGCTGCTTGGCGTTTTGATAGAGTTTCTGGAGCATGGGAAAGATTTATTGCAATGAACGGCGGGAACATAGATAAAATACCACTTAGTCCTGTTGCAGATCTAAGTTTTTATGAACATGGCGGGAGAACGGAATTTATTAAACATTATATCTTACCATTATAATGATACTTCATCCCAATCAAAGTTAGAACAAACAATAATGTCAGTGCGTTTGCGCTGATAACAACTCTGTCGCTAATGCTTAATCCATATATAAGCCATCCTAAAATTCCTACAGCAAGGACTGCTAAGTAAGGATATGCAAAGTCCTCTAATTTTTTTGTTTTGTAAGCTTTGTACAATTGAGGTATAAAGCAGAATGTTGTGCACGCTGCACCTATGAAGCCAATTATTTCCCAGTTCATGGTTATTTGATTTTATTTGAGGTTAATAAAGGTTTGTCTTTGTTTTTTAATTAGTCCTATTTATTATCAAACTAATCATACACTTTTTTACGATGATCAAAACAATTAATAATTATCTTATTATCTTCAATCCTATAAATAATTCTAAATTGCCTAACACAAACACTTCTATGATTCTTTAAATTATACCTGAGCGACTTACCTGTTTCTGGCATTTCAGCAATTTTCTTCAACTGCTTTATGAGTCTTATCCTCGTAGCCTTATCTTTAATTTTCGTAAATTCTTTTTTGAATTCATCAGAAAATATTATTTCCATACTCATCCCATCAAAAGATCATCAATCTCTTCATCAGACACAGATGTGTTTGCTTTTGTAAACTTTCCTTTTTTTATTTGTTCTTCACTTCTTTGAATTTTTTCTAATAAATTTATGTCTTTTACAAGCTTTTCTTTCATAATTTGCTTCAATAATATATTCCCTCCTTCATTAAATACGAGAAACTTTGCTGATGGCTTAAGCCCAGCATCTTTTCTAATTTCAGAAGGAATTACTATTTGTCCATTTGGAGACATTTTTGTTATTGCTACTTCCATTTTTTACCACCTACTATGTGTTTTAATATTAAAATGTGTTTTATATTTAAAGTTTTCTGTTTTTGAGCTTGTTATACTAAATACTTGATAAAATTAGTAAACTTTTTCCCAACTTTCTATTTTGCCTTTGATTTTTTTAAAAGTAGGGTTTGGAATTGGATGTTTTATATTTTTTATTTCTTTGTACTTACATTTATTTCTTATTATTAATTTTCTTTTTAGGTGCTTTATTTCATATTCTAATTGTTTGTCTGTTACTTTGATTTTTGCTTTAGAGAATTTTGAAAAATACAAAATTCTCTTAGAGAACTTTGCATTTGAAAATATTCATCGACGAGCTCAAAGTATTAATCTTTGAGCTAAATTGAAAAAACCTATTTTTGCAAAGTTCTCTTTAGAAGTTTTTCCTACTTTGTTTTTGTTGAAATTGTAGTTTCTGTTTTTTGCTTCATCATATATTGTTTTGAGGTATGAATTGATGATTGTTATAGGTTTATTCTTGAATCTTTTTAATTGAGGATGGTTTTTGTAGGATTTTGTTTTGTTTTTTAGAACATTCTTTGCCAGCAATGCTTCTCTCCAAACTGCTACTAAACCTTTAGTATCTAAATATTTTGGATGAATTGACCAGAGCCGCATTTTTAGAATTATTTAGCATTAATTTTATAATAATGTTGTCATTTTTTGATGTTTTATGGACTTGGATAATATGGTAAAAGAAGTGAAGTTAGTGGTTAATATTAATGATATGCCAATAAGAGGTCTGCCGGGAACATACGCTAGAGTCTATGGTGTTACTTCTGATATAGCTGTTAAATGTTATTTGAGAGAAGATTTGGGTTGTCCTTATCCAAGTGTAGAAGGTAATCTTATGTGGGAATATAAAATAGGGACTCATTTATTAGAAAATGGTGTGCAAGTACCTGAAATGTATGGGATTAGACAACTTGAATTACCTGGAATAGATAAGATGGTCTGGTGTTTATTCATGCAAAGAATAGATCCTGTCAGATTTCGCAACTTGAATCATGATTTACAAAGTGACTGGATTAGGCAATATGAGGAGCAAATTAAACTTGCTACGGATCTTGGATATGATGTCATAGACACTAATTCTCCAGCAAAGAATACATTGTTTGATCCTTCTGTGCCAAGATTATATTTGATTGATTTTGTCAGATGGCGAAATCCAAACATTACTTTAGATGCTGACAATCACCAAAATCATTAAAAAGCCATCTTAATTATTCTCTATTATGAGCGGTTCAAAAGTGACTCCAGAGAAACTGGCAAAGTACTTTGATGTTACAGGCAGGGCTCTGAACAAAGTCAAGATTGCAAATAAGAAAGACATTGACTGGCAAGCTTCTGCTGAAGACTTTTTAGATATGGCACAAAGATATTACTCTGATGCAAAACATTTTGCTGACAAAGGCGATATAGTTACTGCATTTGCTGCACTGAATTATGCGCATGGATGGTTAGATGCTGGTGCTAGATTAGGGTTGTTCGATGTTGATCATGATAATACATTATTTACTGTGGATTGAGATTGATTCTTACTTTAACTAAACAGTTCAACACTTCTTACACACTAAGAATTCTGATTTACACTAAAAAAGCATGTTCAACTCCATTTATTTTAGGAACTGGCCTGCCGTTTACAAGCTCTTGTATAAAACTGCTTGTAAGTATACACCTTGTCATTGCATCAATGTGCGGATAGCCATTAGAAGACGTTTCAATGCCTCTTTGTCGTTCTTCACTTAATAAAAAATCTTCAAAACTTTCATGAGCATATACATTGCCTGCACTAAATCTTCTATCTTCTTTGCATTCTGTTCCTATCCATGAAGTTCCATCAACAGCAACAGTTAGCATAAAATGCGCAGCATGATACTTATCAAATGACACATCTTCTTTTGTAGTAGTATATCTTCTTGAAGAACGTATTATTCTAATCCCTCTTTCCTGTGCTTCAACAATTGCAAGTTGTCTATCAATGAAATCATTATGTTCTACTCTACTTGTGCCATTATCAAATAATATATTGGGTCTGAACTGCACCCAGTCAACACATAATTCATTTTCAGCAAATGCAACAAGATTAGGAATGCCTGGAGCCATTATTGCACCAGTTAATCCACCTATACCTATCTCTAAATTACTCCCAGCTTCATTTCTTCTTTGCACTAATGTTTTTATACCTTCAGTTACAACACCAAAAGAATCAACTCCATAAAGTTGTTTGTATACTGAAGGGTAAGGTGAATTTAATGAAACTCTTACACCTGTTGCATATTTGACTAAAGCTTTTTGAATTCTTGGCTTTTGAATACCTAACCCTCCGCTAATAACAAATATTTCTTCAAAGCCATGATCTCTTGCTGCTTGGAGAACATCACCTAATCTTTTGTATATTATTGGTTCGCCGCCACCTGAAAGATAGAGGCCTTTTGTTTTTCCTTCTAATGATCTAAATAATCTAATAACATTGTCAAATTCTACTTGTTCTCTCCATTGCCTACTGTCAGTATAGCACCCTGCACATCTTAACCCACATCTGTTTGTTAAGTCTATATCTACTGCAACGGGAAATATCTGTTCTCCTGCTAAATAAGCTTTTACTCTGTCACTATGATAAGCAACTTTCTCTACTGCTGTTCTTACATTCATTTTTTGAGAAAAACTAAATTTATTTATAAACACTTCGACACATTTTTAGTATTAAACATTAAAAATATTGAATTAATAATAATTCTCCAGCCAATTAACTATATCCTGCCCGACTAATTCGCTAAGTATTTCTGTTCCATGGCCTTTGTTAAGAAGCTTTATGTCTTTGTATTCTGTATCTACTGCATTAAACAATTTAGTTGCTGCAACTGCTGCATCCTTGTCTTCATAGCTAGCAAAGAAAATAACTGGTTTGTTGTAGAGTTTAGCAGATTCTAAAGTGATTAATCCATGATAATCTTCTCCTGCTGATAATAGGATTAAAGTATCAACTCTTTCATCATCTGCTGCTTCTATCAGTGCTGCATTTGCTCCAATGCTTGCTCCTACTACTGCGATTTGTTCATATCCTTGCTCTTCTAAGTAATTGATTCCAGCTTCTGCATCAAGAACTAACTTTTGCCAGTCTTCATCGGTGAAATCGTTGTAATCAAGTTCGCTTTCTCCATGACCTCTGAAATCTATTGCAAGAACAGTATAGCCGTAATCATTAAGATATTTGAATAAAGTGTCATAATCAGACTTGTCTTTTCCAAGCATATGGAGTAGTAAGACTGCTTTTTGATTTGTGCCTTCCTGATAAGTGTATGCAAGTTTAATATTGTCAGAGGTTGTTATGTAATTGTTATCTTCACTTGTATTGTTTCCACAGGATATTAATAATAAGAGTATAATTAATGCTGGTAATAATCTTTTCATTGAAATTCACTAATAGTTCTTATTTTATATTTTTTGTGAAATAACCTTCTGCAAAGATTTAAATACTTATTCAGCGAGTAAATGGTACATGAGCAATAAAAAGAAAGGATGGCGCAACCAGCCAAAGTATATTGAACCTACTACAAAAGGGAATTGTCCTTATTGTCATAAACCTGTAAAGTCACTAGAACATCATATCCACGACAAACATAAAGGAGAAAAACTGAATAAATAAATTATTCTTTGAACCTTATGACTAAACTCTTGAATACTATTGGTGAAATGATAATAGTAAACATTGACATTATAGCAAATGAGATTAATTTTCGTACATTTGATCTCATTTGCTGAATAGTGAACGAAATTCAAAATGTACGAATACTTATTTCGTTCACTATATCACTAATGCAGTAAATACACTTTGTGTAATGACTGCATAATCCAATGCCAGTGCAATGATAGCAAGCTCTACATTTCCTTTTGGGTTTAAAGAGAATTTTGAAAAAATACAAAATTCTCTAAAACCTGCCCCATTAACATACCACCTTTTAAGCTCCCTTTGTTTAATAACAAAGAATAAAGGGATTAAAAATCCAAAAGCAATAATGTGTGTAGATTTAGCAATGTCATGCTGATTCCAATTAGAAATTTTATTATCTTTGAAGATTGTCTGCAAATAAATAAGCAAGAAGCAAACAGATTAAAATAGTAGTGCATCTTTTATGAATCTTGTACCTATTATATTTTCTCTTTCTGTATGTTATATCTTTATCTTTTGCAATTTTTTAAGCAATATTTATATACTCTTAATCTTAAAAATAATCATGCCTAAACGTAAAACAATACTTCCTAAAGCATCATCTGCCAGAATTCTTACTAAAGCTGGTGCTCAAAGAGTAAGTGCTGATGCTGCAGAATCATTAACTATTCATTTAGAAAACATTGCACATGGCATTGGTATTGAAGCTGTCAAAATTGCAAGACATTCTGGAAGAAAGACTGTACAGAAAAGTGATATTGAATTAGCGGTGAAAAGATGAGTTTTTTAGATTTGCCAAAATACTTGAAGATTGCCTATGTTTTTGCCTGGCTGTTGATTGTATTTCATATGATTGTTTTAGCAGCTGTTGTATATTGGCAGATATTTGATCCGACAAATCTTGTATTTAAGACTTGGTTAAAGGGAATAATGCATCTGGGAACATTTGATTCTCTTTTGTTTGCTATTACAGTGTTTGTAGTTATCTGGATCATGGAACTTGTAGCATTGTTCGTGTATATTTCATGGATGCATGAAACAGGGAAGAAGTGTTATTATGTTGTTGCAGCGCTGATTATTGTCGGAATTTGGACATACATGCTTGTTCCTGCTTTGATATTACTGGGGTTGATGATGCATTCTGATTCTTTACTGCATTTTGGGATGACTAGTTTTGAGGATTTGTTCTGAGTATTTTATGCAAAAACTTATATAGTTCATTGTCTTATTTATTAAAGTAGAGGGGGATTATCATGAAGAAGAATATACTTGTTTTAGTAATTGCTGTATTATTTATTTTAATGGTAAATAGTGTTTTTGCAGGTTGGCAGGATGATATAGAAATAATTGAGAACGAAGATGGTTTTTTGACTTACCCTCTTCAGAGTGTTGATGATAATTATATAATCTCTGGGTGGTATTATGGTGGGGGGTCATCACATTCAGGTATTGATTATGTTCCTACTGATTCAGATGATCATTATGTAGTTGCAGCAGCTGATGGTGTTGTTTCTTCTACACATTATTATACAGATTATGATAATTTTATGGATGATTATAGTAGTTTGAGTGCCTGTATTTCTGCGGATTCAACAGCAGCTTATGGAAACAGAATCATGATTGAACATGATAATGGATACATTACAGTCTATGGGCATTTTGAGAAAGGAACTATTGTAGTTTCACCTGGAGATTCAGTATCAAGAGGGGATGTTTTAGGAACGATGGGAAACACTGGTTGTTCAACAGGAACACATTTACATTTTGAAGTTCGAGATTCTTCCAGCAGCAAGGTTGATCCTTATGATATTTATGATCTTCCTACAGAGTATCCAGACATGGTTAGTCCAGAAAAAACATGCGGTGAAGATCATCTTTGGACAACTTGCCCTCCAATAGTATATGGTACTTCATCAGATGATGGTGACGATGGAGATGACACTTCTTATGAATATACTGCTGATACTTCTTCAACAACAGAGGCACCAGAGACTGGAGGAACTTGGGGTGAAGTTTTGACTCTAAGTGTATCAGTAAGTGATGACATAGGAACATTTACTGTTTCAAAAACAGACGGAACTGCTTTTACAACTGATGGCACTATATATCTAAAGGGTGGAAGTTATGATTCTAGCGGAACAGATTATGATACAGAAACTGTTTCAGGAAGCGGTTCTACTTATGAAGTCACATTCACAATTGATTTTGATGATTATACTTCTTCAACTTTTTCAGAAGCATTTTATGCTCGTTATGAATCAGACAGCGGAGGTTATGCTGTTGTAGGGCCAATTGAGGTGGATTATTCTACTTCTTATTCAGCAGATACTTCTTCAACAACTGATTCACCTGATGGAGGGGGAACTTGGGGAGAAATACTGGAACTTAGTGTATCAGTCAGTGATGACACAGGTACATTTATTGTCTCAAAAATTGGGGGAGGTTATTTTTCATCAGATGGTGATATGTATTTGAAGGTTGGTGGTGCTGATTCTACAAGTGTTACTCATGATACAGTATCTGTTTCAGGAGACGGCTCTGTTTTTGAAGTCACACTTACTGATGATTTTGGAGATTATGATTCATCAACTTATCCTAAAGAATTTTATGCCCGTTATGAATCAGATAGTGGAGGTTATGCTGTTGTAGGGCCAATTACTATTAGCCGTTCAATATCATCTTCTACTGATACATCTTCAACAACAAATCCTCCAGAAACAGGAGGAACATAGGGTGCTATACTTACATTAGATGTATCAATCAGTGATGAAATGGGTACATTTACTGTTTCAAAAACAGATGGCACTGTTTTTACAACTGACGGCACTATGTATCTGAAAGTTGGAGGATTTGAGTCTAGTAATACAGATCATGACTCAACAACAGTTTCAGGAGACGGCTCTGTTTATGAAGTCACACTAACTGATGATTTTAGTGATTATGATTCATCCACTTATCCTAAAGAATTTTATGCACGTTATGAATCAGATAGTGGTGGTTATGCTGTTGTAGGACCAATTACTATTGAAGCTGAAGAAGTAACAGGCGGTTATGGTGGTGGATCTGATACAGATGGTGATGGTCTTACTGATGAAGAAGAAGAAGAGTTGGGTACAGATTCTGAAGATCCTGATTCAGATGGTGATGGCATAAGTGATTCAGATGAAGTCGATGCAGGTACAGATCCTTTAGATGCAGATTCTTCATCTGTTGTTTTGAGTTTTACTTTTGATGACACAACAGAATTGGCAACAGATGAAACAAGTTATGATAACTCTGGAACTAATTATGGCGGTTCACAAGTAGATGGGATTTTAGGCAATTCTCTGGAATTTGATGGGACAGATTATATTACTGTTCCTGATTCAGACACTTTAGATCCAGAAGATGAATTAACTGTAGAGGCATGGTTCTCTCCTGATGATTTAGAAAGTTCTGTGACTCAATTGATTTTAAAAAGGGGTTATAGTTATACATCTGCATCGCAAACCTGGAGTTTGTATATTTGGAATAAAAAATTACATTTTATGACTTATACAGATTCTGGTCGAGTTGTTGTTTCATCAACTAATCGATTAATAGAAGAAGATTGGGTATATGCTACTGCGGTTTATGATGGATCCAATGTTTATCTTTATGTTAATGGGGTTTTAGTTGATTCTGATTCTCAAACAGGAACATTAGCAACAAGTTCTAAAGAGATGTATATTGGATGTAATACTGAATCTTGTACATCTCCTTTTTACGGAAAAATAGATGATTTGAAAATTTATAATACTGCCTTATCTGAGGTGAGCATTGTTAATAATTTTAAAGAGAGTATGCCTGATAAGGTTCTTGATTACAACTTTGATGATGGTACAGCCACTGACTCATCTTCTTATAATAATGATGGTGTGATTAATGGAGCTACAGTTGAAACAGGTTATAGTGGTTATGGATTATCATTTGATGGTAGCAGTTACATTACTGTTTCTGATTCAGAAACTTTAGATCCAATGGATACGTTAACAATTGAACTCTGGGTTTCTCCAGATGATTTAGCAGCTTCAGATGATCAGTGGATTGTTAAGAATGGTTATAGTTACACTTCTGGAACCCAAACATGGGGGATCTATATTTGGGAAAGTAAATTATATTTTGTTACCTACACAGATTCAGGAAGAGTAACTGTATCAAGCAGTGCTTTAACAGAAGGGGAATGGATTCATGTAGCAGGGGTTTACGATGGCAGTAATATGTATTTGTATATTGATGGGACTTTAGTTGATTCTGATTCTCAAACAGGTACATTGGCTACATCCAATGAGATACTTTACTTGGGTTGTAATACAGCATCATGTACTGCACCATTTTACGGAAAAATGGATGAGTTAAAAATTTATAATACTGCTTTGGATGCAAGTGAAATAGGCAGTTAATTTTTTTATTCTTTATTATTTTTTTGATAAAAACATTTATAAACAACCTCTTATTCTGTGAAATTAACCAATGATTGATGAAGGTGTATAATTAAAAATTATATGCTGGAGAGAGGTAAGTTTATACTTATTTCTCAAGGGATTTGGAGGAGAATACTATGGCAGATGAAGAAAAAGTCTATGAAGCAGTAGAGGTTGCAAAAGCAACAGGAAAAATAAAAAAAGGATCAAACGAAGCAACAAAAGCATTAGAAAGAGGAACAGCAAAGCTTGTTGTTATAGCTAAAGATGTTGAACCAAAAGAAGTTGTAATGCATCTTCCGTTGCTGGCAAAAGAAAAAGGCATACTTTGTGTTGAAGTGCCTAGCAAAGAACAGCTAGGGGCAGCAGCCGGACTTCCAGTTGGTACAGCAGCAATAGTAGTTCTTGCTGAAGGTGAAGCTAAAACAATTATTAAACAACTAGGAACAAAAAGTGATTAATTATGGCAGAACAAGAACAAAGAAGACCTCAAAGAGGCAGAGAAGATTATGACCAAGAATCTAAAAAAAGCCAGGTTAATTTCTCAAGAGCTTATCCTGCACGTGTTGAAGAAGTTATCGGCAGAACAGGAACAAGAGGAGAAGTTACTCAAGTGCGATGCAAAGTTTTAGATGGTTTTGACAAAAATAAAGTTTTGCGCCGCAATGTTCGTGGCCTAGTACAAAAGAACGATGTATTAATGCTTCGTGAAACAGAAATTGAAGCGCGTCCACTAAATAGACCAGGACGCGGGAAAAAATAGGTGATTCATAATGCCAAAATGTGTATTTAGCGGAAAAGAAATTCCAAGAGGACAGGGTATTATGTATGTTCGCAAGAATGGGCAAATACTTTGGTTCATGAACAGCAAGTGTGAGCGCAATTATTTGAAGCTTAAACGAAAACCAGTAGATTATAAATGGTCAAAGTTATACAAAAAAGGAACAATTCAGAAAAAAACAAAACAGAAAGAAACTTCTGTTAAGAAAAAATAGGTGATTAATAATGATTGAACACACACTTGTTTTAATTAAACCCGATGGTGTTGAGCGCGGTCTTATCGGGAGAATTATAGAGCGCTTTGAAAATGTTGGTCTTAAAATAGCTGGCATGAAAATGGTCTGGCTTGACAAAAAATTTGCAAAAGAACATTATGCTGCACATGTTGACAAACCATTTTACAAAGGTCTGGAAACATTTATTATATCAGGACCTGTTGTTGCGCTTGCATTAGGAGGAATTGATGCAGTTGAAATTGTCCGCAAGATGGTTGGTGAAACAGAACCAAAATCATCTGCACCAGGAACAATAAGAGGAGATTTTTCACATCATTCATACGGTTATGCTGACAAGAAAGGAATAGCAATAAAAAATCTTATTCATGCATCAGGTTCAAAGCAGGATGCAAAATCTGAAATTGAATTATGGTTTGAAAAAAACGAATTACATACTTACAAAACAGTTCATGAAAAACACACTTTGTGAATTTCATAAATAACGGAGGGAATATTAATGGCGGAAAAGATGGTTGATCGTGTCATGCGACTAATGGCACATCAAGATAAAATTAGAAATATAGCAATTTGTGCACATATTGATCACGGAAAAACAACTTTTTCTGATAATTTGCTTTCAGGTGCAGGAATGATGAGCGAAGAATTAGCAGGAAGCGCCCGTATGCTTGACTTTCATGAGGATGAAATCGCAAGGGGCATTACAATCGATGCAGCAAACGTTTCTATGGTACACTCTTTTGAAGGAGATGAATATCTTATTAATTTAATTGATACACCAGGCCACGTAGATTTTGGAGGTGACGTAACAAGAGCTATGCGTGCAGTTGACGGCTGTATTGTTCTTGTTTGCGCAGTTGAGGGAATCATGCCTCAGACTGAGACTGTTTTAAGACAAGCACTAAAAGAAAGAGTTAAACCAATTCTTTTCATTAACAAAGTAGATCGTCTGATCAAAGAATTACAGCTTACTCCTGAAGCAATGCAGCAGAGGTTTGTTAAATCTATCACAGAAGTAAATAGATTAATCAGACAAATTGCAGATGAGGAGTATGGAGAGAAATTTCAAGTTAATGTACAGGATGGAAGCGTCTGTTTTGGCAGTGCATTTCATAACTGGGCATTATCCATCCCTTATATGCAGAAAAAAAATATTTCTTTTAAAGAAGTTATTGATGCATACAGCACAGAAGGAGAAGCTTACAAAGATTTGAAGAAAAAAGCACCTATTCATGAAGTAATATTGAACTCAGTTATCAAGCATCTTCCAAATCCAAAAGATGCGCAGAAATACAGGATTCCTAAATTATGGAATGGTGACTTAGAAACAGAAGAAGGAAAGTCATTGTTAATATGCAACCCAGAAGGTCCTTTGTTCTTTGTTATCACAAAGATTGTTGTTGATCCGCAGGCAGGAGAAATTTCTGCAGGTAGATTATTCAGCGGGTCCATACAAAAAGGTATGCAGGTTTATTTGAACAGAGCAAAACAAAGCCTGAGAGTTCAGCAAGTTTTTGTTTACAATGGAGCTAAGCGTGAAATCATAGATAAAGCAACATCTGGAAATATTATTGGTGTTGCAGGATTAAAAGCATCTCCTGGAGAGACAATTACAATTGAGCCAACTGAACCGTTCGAAGAAATTACTCACTTGTTTGATCCTGTTGTGACAAAAGCAATTGAAGCTAAAAAACCAAGTGATCTTCCAAGACTTATTGAAGTTTTAAGACTTGTTCAGAAAGAAGATCCATGCATTAAAATACAAATTAATGAGGAAACAGGAGAACATTTGATGAGCGGTATGGGAGAACTGCATTTAGAGGTTATTGAAAACAGAATCAAAGTAGACAAAGGATTGGATGTTCATACAAGTCCTCCAATTGTTGTATACAGAGAAACTGTTACAAAAGAATCTCCTATATGCATGGGAAAATCCCCTAATAAGCATAATCATTTGTTCTTTAAGGTTGAACCATTGTCTCCTGAAGTTGTAGCAGCAATGAAAAAAGGTGATCTGCCATCTAACTCCAGGATTAAGAAAAAAGATATTGCTTTAAGAGACAAGCTTGTTACATATGGATTTGATAACAAGATTGCACAAAAAGTAAAAGGATTTTACAATGGCAACATAATGTTTGAACAAACAAAAGGTCAGATCCATTTAGGAGAAATCATGGAAATGATTCTTGACATGTTTGAACAAGTAATGAATGAAGGGCCAATTGCACGTGAGCCATGCTTTAAAGTTATGATCTCCTTGATGGATTGTAAACTGCATGAAGATGCAATTCACAGAGGACCTGCACAGCTTTATCCTGCAGTGCGTGAAGGTATAAGAGAAGCAATGCACAATGCTGGTCCAGTTATATTTGAACCAGTTCAAACATTGCAATTTGAAGCGCCTGCTGAGTATATGGGTAATTTGAGCAAGTTAATCGGAAACAAACGAGGTCAACTGCTTGATATGCAGCAGGAAGGTGTGATGATTACTGTTAAGGCTAAGATGCCTGTTGCAGAAATGATCGGCATGAGCAATGATTTAAGATCCGCAACTGGCGGAAGAGGTATGAGTTTTGTTATTGATCAAAGCTATGAACTTCTTCCTAGAGAACTGCAGATTAAGATTATTACTCAGATTAGAAGCCGTAAAGGTTTGACTGAGAACCAGTAATCATTTCAGAATCATTTAGATTCTGTAATGCATTAAGAATCTTTGATCCGAAATGTTTTTAATTTCTTTATTATTTCTTTATTATTTATGAATGAAGATGTAGAGATAACTGCTATAGATTCTAATCTAAACAGTGGAATGACTTTGATGGAATTAGGGTTTTTAGTTGGTAAAGGTCCAAGAGAAGTTAAAGATTATTTGAAAAAAACTGAAAGATTAGATTCATGGTCAGCAGCCTGGGCAAGAGAATATAAGCGCTTAGTTGATCTCAAAGTGAGACGTTTTTATAGATTCTCTGATGCAAGAGTTACTGGTTTAGTTGAGAAATTAGAACATCATCCTTATTCAGAAATTACTAAAGATGATAAATTAGATTTTTCTGTTAAGGGATATTCATATGATGAAGTTTTGCATGCATTGTGCAGACTGCACAGGTTAGGGATGCATTATGATATGCGACCTTATCATCTTAAAGGTACATCACATGTATGGAAAAGGCCTAATGGAATAAGACGTGATGAAATGGTTAATTCAGCGTTACAGGAATTAGTTGGGATTTTGCTATTGCCTGAAGATCATGGAGGCTATGGAAGCAGAGAAGGAATTATTGTAAATATTACTGCTGCAGATTTTGGGAAACCAGTTATTCATCCTAAAACAAAGGCAGTTCTTCATGAAGGAAGAAGAGTACATTATGGGAGAAGCCTAGAAGTTATTTTGCCTTTATTTGATAATAGTCCTGCTAATGCAATAATTCATGCATTTCAGAATGATCCTGATGATATTGTAGCATGTTTCTATCAAAGTCTGCGTCCATACCATTTTCATAATGTTCGTAGATGGACAGATGACTTGACAATTGCAGCGCTTGATGAGGTAATGGAAATTGTTTTTGCAGAGCAACCACATGATGTTGTTGCAGCACTAGCAGGTATTTCAGCTAAACATTTTGGGTGCACCAGATATGGTGGAGATCCAAAGATGATAAGGTATGGAGCAAATCTTAAATCTATGTTTGAAAGAAAATTCAGGCGTAGTATGCCGCAAGTATTAGATTTTTGGTTAAATAATACTACAATGTATCAAGCAGAAGTTTACAAAAGAGCAAAAAAGAATCATCTTAATTAAATTCTTTAACCTGTAAATTCTGATTAACTATAAAGCCAGTTAATGGCTTGAATGAGATTGTATTTATTGAAGGCACATTTTCTAATATTTGCATAGCAGGACTTAAACATACTTCATGTGTTACAATAAGTGCTTTTTCTCCATCACGCATATTTTGAACTGTTTCAGTAATAAGATTGACTAACTGTGTTCCTGTTGAATACTCTACATTTGCTCTTTCATCCTGATCTGGTTGTCTGCCTGTTAATGCTCTTGCTGTTTCACTGCAGCGTTCTTTCTGCGAGCTGATTACTATGCTGAACTTTGGCAGACGTTTTTTTAGTTCTTCGCATGCAGTTTTACCCTCTTTAGTAATGCCTTTTTTGAATGTGCTTTTTTTAGCGTGCCGAAGGACATAGACTAGTTTCATAAGGATAGTTTGTGAATTCAGAATATATAACTGTTTTGGATTTATTATTCTGGTGTTTGATATTCTATGTCTGCTTCCCAATGTGGCAAAAATCTTGTTCTGTAAGGAAGCCCGCTAACTAACATATTAGTTGTAATCTCGTCACTTTCTATAAAAATATATTGCATTCCTTGATCAAAACGAACTTCAACAAATCCAGATGTAGGATCTGCTTCTGGCTGTAATCTTATAGAAGAAATATGTTCAGCAATGTATGCAGAAGTATTGTAGTCATATACAGGGCATCCACAACTTGGATCTATGACCAAATCTTCACAAGAAGGAGTGTCTGCAGTTCCGCAGACTTCAACGTTTGCTAAGAAAGGTTGTAAATCTAAACTCCTTACTAGTTGTTCTCTTGCATCATAAGATGCTCCAAGTGTTGTTGAATATTCTCTTTCATCAGGATTTAGAAATGAATTTACTGCAGCGTCATAGTTCCCATTAGCAACATGTGTATTTAATTGATCATAAAAATCTTCTGTTAAACAATCTTGAGGAAGAATTCTTTGAAATTCTGGATCACAGTGTTGTTCAGCTAATCTTTTAGCATTAACAAATCTATTAACATTGTTTCCTGCAAATACTGTCATTAAAATAGTTATTAATGTTATTTCTGTTTTATCCATTTTGTTTTAACCTAAATTATATCTCTTAAACTGCTTCTAAAAGCAAATTACTTGTTTTGTATCTAAGCTCTGGATTATTCTTTCCAGTTAATTGTCCATTGCCAACTGAATGCCAGACTATTGCATATACTGGCTGAAGTGATATTTCTATTTCGCTTCTTCTTAATTGCTGTCCCCACATGGCTTGATATGTTCCGATAATATCTCTAAGTTCAGCCATTCCTCTTATGATACTTATTCTTTGTATTGTATTATTTGGACCTGTTTCTTCATTTGCACAATCACACACATCTTGCAAAGCATTTAATGCTTGCATTTTGTAGGCTCGTGCAATTGCTCCTTTAGCTTTTCTTATCATAAAATTTGAATCAGGTTCATCATCAATATACACTTCTCTTCCTGAGGTGCAGGAGTTGTAAACATTTACAACAAGTCTTTTAACAGTTTCCCAAGCACTTGTTCTTGACTGGTTAGGTTCCAAACATTGAATCAATAGGGCATAATGTTCTTCAGCCCTACTTGTATCACCATGCTCGCCTGCTCTTAAACATTCATCAAGAAAATATTCCGGGTCTGTGTTTGCTACTGCTGTGTCTAAAATACTTAATCTTTCTAATGATAATTCTCTTGGCACATATTGTTTTGGAGATGTTCTTGCAGTCATGTTGCCTGCATGAAATGCTGCATCTTTGTAACATCCAGCATCTGCAGCTGCCCATGCTTTTCCTCTTTGTGCTTTCCTGTAGAGTTCAAGTGCTCTTTCTTTGTCAGCAGTTGTACTAAGTACAAAAGGAAGATCATCTTCTTCTTCTGCAATCTCTTCTAATGTTCTTACTTGAGATGTATCAGGCCATGCTAAATCAATTGTTATATCTCTATTCATCTTTCTTACCAAATGTTGCGGCAACTACTAGTGGAAACACTATTGTTGCGTCAGCATGTATTTTTACGTGCTTTGCTGATGGTTTAACTTTTCCCCATGTAATCGCTTCTTCTATCTGCGCACCTGAATCTGAACCATCGAATTCTTGCGCTGTATTTATGTAAACTGTGTAATCTAAACCTTCTTTGAAAATATTTGCATTTAAAATGAAATGCTTAGCAATACCTGCACCTAAAATTATTGCACCTGTTTTTTCACATTGTAATGTGAAGTTAACTATTTTTTTCATGTCTTCAGTAATGTCAATCTTAAAATCAGGATGTCTTTGTTTCATGAAATAAACTAAATCGCCAAATGAACCGTCCATTAATGCAGGGCAGTAGACAGAAATATTGTTTTTGTATGCCCAATATAGAACAGAATCTTCATTATTAATTTCTTTTCCAAGTTCTCTTATAATATCACTTGAGGAATGAATAATATTTTTTTCTTTTTGTTCTTTGTATAGGCGCTCTAAAAAAGGGTTGATAAATTTTTCAAAATAAAGATAGCGGTCATTAGGGATAAATAAATTTCCAGTTCTATTTATTCCTTTGTCAAACAAAGATCTCCCGCTGACGTTAAATACTCCTATCGCAAAAGGCTTTAGTGTTTTTATGATATCTTCTTCAATCCCACCTGCAGTTGTAACAATGCATTGTACATGTTTATGTTTTGTTAGAAATTTAATTGCTTCTCTTACTCCAGAGCTTATCATGTTTGAAGTATATCCAAGAAAAATAGTTGTGTTTTCTTTTTTCATTTCATTGATTATGTCTATTGCTCTTGCAAGATGTGTTGCCTGAAATCCTGTTGTGCCATATGCTTTTAGAAACTCGTTTAAATTGAATGGTTTTTCGAAATCATAACCTTTTACTTTAGGTAGATTGTCAACATCTGCTGTTGAGGCGATATTGTGTTTTACTCCTTGTTCTTGGTATGATTTAGGTGATTCTCTCATAATTGGTTGGAATAGAGAATGATTTATAAATATTACTTGCTTTATTACTATTTAGTGATTCATCTGGTTTACATAGAAACCTTTTTAAATAAGCATTTATTTTACGCTATCGAGGAGCATGTAACAAGCTCTTTTGATCACAAAAGAGGAGAAACGCTCATAATATAACCGAAAATATGGAGGAAGTAAAATGGCAGATAAGAAGGAACATATAAATTTAGTATTTATTGGTCACGTCGACCATGGTAAATCTACAACAGTTGGTCGTCTATTATTCGATAGCGGGAATGTTGACGAACAGGCTATGAGAAAGCTCAAAGAAAAAGCAGAAGAACTAGGAAAAGGTGGTTTTGAGTTTGCATTCGTTATGGATAATCTTAAAGAAGAAAGAGAACGAGGAGTTACAATTGACCTAGCTCACAAAAAATTCGTTTCAGACAAGTTCGAATTCACAATTATTGATGCGCCAGGACACAAGGACTTTATCAAAAACATGATTACAGGAGCTTCACAGGCTGACGCAGGAGTTCTAGTTGTAGCAGCACCTGACAGTGTTATGGCACAAACAAAGGAACACGTTTTCCTTTCAAGAACACTTGGAGTTGGACAATTAATTGTAGCTGTTAACAAAATGGACATGGTAGGTCATGATGAATCAAAGTTCAACAAAGTTAAAGAAGAAGTAAGCACTTTGCTGAAATCAGTTGGATTCAAGCCAGACACAATAACATTTGTTCCAGTAGCTTCATTAAAAGGAGATAATATTGTTAAAAAATCTGAAAACATGGGATGGTACAAAGGTCCAACATTACTGGAAGCAATTAACAATCTAAACCCACCAGAAAGACCAACACAATTACCATTACGTATGCCAATCCAGGATGTATACAACATCACAGGTATTGGAGTTGTTCCAGTTGGAAGAATTGAAACTGGTATAATGAAAGTTGGCCAAAAAGTTGTAGCTGTTCCAGGAAGAGAAGGTAAGCAAGTTCCAGGAGAAGTTAAAACAATCGAAATGCATCATGAGCAACAGCAACAAGCTGTTCCAGGAGACAATGTTGGTTTAAGTATTCGTGGATTTAACAAAAAAGATGTTGCAAGAGGAGATGTTATAGGTACTCCAGACAGTGTTCCTACTGTAGCAACTGAATTCACTGCTCAGATTGTTATCTTGAATCATCCGTCTGTTGTAACTGTTGGTTATACACCTGTATTCCACGTTCACACAGCACAGATTGCATGTCAGATAACAGCAATTGAGAAGAAACTTAATCCAGCAACTGGTGAAACTCTGCAGGAAAATCCTGACTTTGTTAAAAATGGCGATGCAGCTATTGTTAGGATAAAACCTGTGCAGCCACTAGTGATTGAGACACAAAAAGAAATTCCTCAATTAGCTAGATTCGCTATCAGAGACAGCGGAGCAACAGTTGCAGCAGGAATGTGTATCAGTGTTGTAAAGAAGCAAGTTTAATTGCTTCATTTTTTAATTACATTTTTATATTACCTATTAATTCATGATGATTACTAAAATCATTATGGAAGGAAACCACAATGCAAAAAGCAAGAATAAAACTGGCATGTACTGAAATAGACAAGATTAATTCTATTTGCGCTAGTATTCAGGAGATTGCTGAACGAACTGGTGTTCAAATGCGTGGCCCTATTCCATTGCCTACCAAGAAGCTGAAAGTTACTACAAGAAAGAGTCCAGATGGTGAAGGAAAAGCTTCATGGGAAAGATACGAAATGCGTATTCATAAAAGAATGATTGATTTAGGATTAGATGAAAGAGCTTTAAGATTAGTTATGAGAGTTCCAATCCCAGAAGGATTGAATATAGAGATTGGAATGTTAGAGTGATTACAGGGGATTTATACTATGACAGAACCTTGGGTTGACAGAGCAGCACAAAGAAGGACACTTGATGATGGAATAGGATTTAATCAAGGATTAGTTGGTCTTGTTTGGGCTGTAGAAGGTACAGTAACAGGTGCAGTAAGAGTTCTAAAAAATCCAGGAGATTATCTTTCTAAAGTGTCAGGTGTTGCCAGAGAGGGTGCTTCAAGAGTAGCAGAAGCAGCTATAGCATATGTTTGGTACAAACCACCAATCTTATCCACATATGATCATAATACAACAACAAAAAGATAAAATAAATATTATTTCTATAATTTTCTCCCTAAAACTATATATATTCTTAAGTCTATCTATACTTAATGGCAGAAAAAACAAACAATAACAAAAAAAGAAAGATACTTGTAGTAGATGATGACTTCAGCCTAAGAGAATTAATAGAGATGATGCTTGATGATTATGAAGTTATCAAGGCAAAGAATGTTATTGAAGCTAGAATGATATTAAGGAATCCTGTTGATCTTATTATTCTTGATGTAATGATGCCAGGTATAGATGGTTATGACTTCTGCAGAGAAATTAAATCAAGCATTGCAACAAAACATATTCCTGTTTTAATATTGACAGCAAAACATCAGATTCCCGATATGCAGCCAGCAATTGATGCAGGAGCTGATGAATATTTAACAAAGCCATTTGATGGAGAATATTTGTTAAAACGAATTAAGATTTTAATTGATAAATCTCCTGAAGAAATTCCAGAGCAGGGTAAATTGTTAAGATTTGGCGGCGGATTTCATTATATAAGAAAAAAATAAACTTATTCCAGCATTTCTTTTACATCTGCATTGCTAATTGCTGTAAACTTATTAGGATTATCAGCAACATAAGATACAGCATCTTCGTAAAATTCCCACATTGCATCCTGATAATCTTCATTTCTGAATGTGATAACCCCATTTGCTGCGTCTAAATCATAAGGTGGCTCTAAAGGTGTTGTTTTTTTAGAGTCAGTCCAGTAAACTGGCCAGAATGGTGTGTCTTGCACATAATAATTATTTTCATGCATTTTTATATTTATGAATGATCCTTCTTTAGGTATTCCTGCTGTTCTTTCCTTAATTAGTTCTTCAGCAGTAAGTCCTTCTTTCATATGTCTTCTGTTTTCTTCATACCATTTT
>Ga0210057_1001908_pt1 | contig 30787 bp, 21 predicted proteins | sample CryGeyCG2114_010_2_FD_183968 | JGI IMG/M metagenome (GOLD analysis project Ga0210057, IMG submission 183968) | Groundwater microbial communities from aquifer - Crystal Geyser CG10_big_fil_rev_8/21/14_0.10 (SPAdes) (version 2) | ecosystem: Environmental > Aquatic > Deep subsurface > Groundwater ...
TCAACCCCCTGCTGTTAAAGAAAGAAATTGAACGGCTGCAACGAAAGGTTTACGATGTTCAGAAGCGCTACGGTAGCCGCATGAGCCAGGACTGATTTGGGTAACAGTTATTTATGATCTATACCGGAGAACTCCTCACACCCCGCGCGGCAGAGTCCCGGTCGGAATGGCTGCCTGCCGCTAGGATTCGGAAATGAAGCCCCCGGCGCCAGGGTAAGAAGAGGCAAACCCCAGGCCCAGGCCAAGGCGTGAGCTGCCGCAACACCCGCCCGCAGCGCACCGGAGCGTCGGGCGGAACCGGTACGAACTACCAGCAGATCCGGCCTGCCATAAGCAGAAATAAAAGCGGCAGTTGCAGTCAGCAACTGCCTACCGGCATCCGGACGCAAAACAAAACGGTGAGCGGCCCGGCAGCTGCCGCCGACAGCATACCAGCCAACTACCCCCTCGGTGCCGACAGTATCAAAAAGAAGCGAGTGCATCTCCTTTATCCTACATTAAACGCTGGCAGACACAATGAACGACTGCCGCTTAAACCCGGCGCGGAGCCTGCGTCGCTTCCGCCAGCAGAGTCTGGATAACCTCCCTATCGCTCCACGGTATAATTTTTTTTCCCACTGCCATCCCCGTCTCTGCTCCTTTCCCGGTCACCACCACTGCATCTTGCGGTCCCGCAACGCCAATACACCACCGGATTGCTTCCCGCCGGTCTGCAATACGCCGCCAATGAATTTTCCTTTGTCCATCCGTCTGTATGCCGCCGGTCTCCGGAGAAAGTCCGCTCTCCAAATCCCGGAATATCTGCTCTTCATCCTCTGTCCATGGATCTTCCCTGGTCAGCACGACTGCATCAGCATACTGTGCCGCCGCACGCGCCATGGCCGGACGCTTGCCCCGGTCGCGCCGGCCGGCAGCACCCAGCACTGCAAATAACCGCCCTGATCGGCCGCTGTGCTGAAGCTGTAAACGTACCTCTTGGTATACCCGCGCCAGCGCCGCCGGCGTTACCGCATAATCAATCAGCACCCGCGGCAGCGCCGCCGCTCCCGGTGCGCCGCCGGGCGGGTCCACCCACTCCATCCTCCCCGGCACCTGGTGCACCCGCGCTATCGCCCGTTCGATCGTTTCCGGCAGCACACCCAATGAGGCTGCAAGTAACCATGCCGCCGCCGTATTTTCTTGATTGAACTTCCCGGGCAATGACGTCGTATACGTCATCGCCGCCGCAGCAGTAAAAGTAACCACTACCAATCCGCGGCGGCGGGCAGCATCAAGTATGCGAGCGACCGCCGAATCGTCCTCTTTGCCCACCACGACACCGCCAGGCGTCAGTGTAGCAAGCAGACGCGCTTTCGCGGCCGCATAGCGCTCCATCGTGCCGTGATAGTCTAAATGCTCCCGGCTGATATTTAAAAAAATACCGGCATCAAACGATAGTCCCGCCAACCGGTGCTGGTCCAGTGCATGACTGGTAACTTCAACCACCGCATGAGTGACGCCTGCCCGGCGCATTGCCGCCAGCAACCGGTACACCTGCCGGCTGTCCAAAGAAGTCATCTTTGTTTCGTTCACTTGCTCTCGCTCGCCAACCCAGAAGGCAACAGTCGATAGCATTCCCACCCGCTTCGCCGACAAATGCTCACGCAAGATAGAGGCCAACAGCCAGCACGTGGTCGTCTTCCCGTTCGTTCCCGTCACTGCATATAAACTCATACCGGCGTCCGGTCGGCCATAGAAAATACGCCAATAGTGTGCCTGAAAAAAATGATAAACATTCTTTAATTGTTGAAAGACGCCCATGACGTACAAACGCAAGTAAAAAATGTCACAATAACCGGCGCAAACGGCGGACAATGTTCAAACCCGTATATACCGCTGGCTCCAACACTAAGTCGTAGGCCCCCAGATACCCAACCCGCTGTCCGCCGAATCCTTCCTTAAAGCGAGTGATGCCCGCCCACGGATGTGAATCGTTGCCGACCTTATTGGAGGCGGAGGAAGGCGCCACACCAAAGAAATCATACCAGCGCGCGCCCGCCTTCCGCGCCCGCTGCAGCGACGCCCACTGCAGCAGATGCGGCGCCATCACCTCGCGTTGCGCTTGACTGCTGGCACCATGCGCATATGTAACCGTGTCCCCGAACCTGATGAGGATATGCACGGCCAACACATCACCCGCGCATTCTGCCACCGCTAATTCCGCCCGCGCCGCCTGGCCGCCCGGCAGATCTGCCGCGGTCAGCGCCGCCAACATGGCCCGGTAGTAAGCCGGCGGATGGTAGCGAAAACTTCCCCTCGCCTGCACCGCCCTGGCTAAACGGAGAAAGTGTGCCAGGTCTTCTTGTGCCGTTGAAAAACGAATGTGAACACCCTTACGCTGCGCCAGACGGATGTTGTAGCGCGTCTTCGGATGCATGACCGCCAACAACTGCGCATCCTGTAAAGACAGATCAACTGTCAGAGTATGTTGCGGCTGCACCTGCCGGACAGCCGGCACAAATCCGGCTGCCGCTAATCCATCCCGCCAAGCCACCGCTTCCGGTACACCCGCCGGTACTACCGGGTCCGCCCGTACAAACACACACCGCCGCTCACGGGCAAAATCCGTGATCCCCCGAAGTATGTCTTTACCCAACTCGCTGCGCCTCCACTGCCCGACGATCGGACCCCGCGGCACATACAACCAGCTGCGAGCAAAGGGCAGGGGACGTTGGACGACCAGCGCCTGCCCATCCCCTTCCGTAAGACGGCCAACCTGCAGTCCAAACTGCCGCTGCGCCTCGCCCCATTCCCATGACTGCATGAAGGAAGGAAAGAGGGAACAGAGCACCGCCGCATTCCAGGTATCCGGGTGAAGAACAGCCTTCATGCCGTGCGTTGGTGCTGGGTCTGCAAAACATGCCGCACCGCATCCTCTACCGTCACCGTATCACGCGGCAAGTCTTGCACCGCCGACCGCGCCGCTGCTAACGTGTAGCCCAAGCTGACTAACGCTTCCACAGCTTCACGCTGCACTGCCCCCGCCGGCCCTGCCGCTTCCGACGGCTGCAGCTTTCCGGCCAGTTCAATCAAAATCCGCTCGGCAGTTTTTTTGCCGACACCGGAAACCTTTGTCAACAACGCCGTATCCTGTTCAGCAACAGCTTGGGCGAGCACCGGCGGCGGCGCAATGTACAAAATCCCCAACGCCGTCCGCGGACCAACCGACGGCACCGTCAACAACAAGTCAAAATGGCGCAGTTCCTCTCGGGACGCAAACCCATATAACTCCTCCGCCTCTGCTCCCACATGATGATGGATATATAAAGTAATAGTCTCACCGGTCTGTGCTGCTTCCAGCACATTCGGTGCCGCGGCGACGCGATATCCCACGCCGCCGGCTAACACGATCAAGCTTTTCGCCTCTTTTTCCAGCACGGTACCGGACAAATATGCAATCATACCAAAAGCGTAGAGCGAAAATGAGAAAAGTAAAAAAGGTCGCGACAAAAAGGCCGAGCTCAATTTGATCTTGGCAACGGAGTCGGCAAGATTTGTCACAGCGGCACACCCATTTTTTTTGGAAAAGTAGACCGGCCCCATGGCCTTTCCGGACCGTGGAAAAAGCCGATCCATCCGGCATCATACAAAGGATGTATCGGCCGACTAGAGCCTTGCAAACAGTTATTCGGGATTTTATAGACACCCGCGGCTTACGCCCGTGGAGCTCCCGCAAGGTTAGAAATGAGCTGCTTCTCATTCATCCGCATTCTAACATGACCCTTGAACAGTAGCCACGATACAGACTAGGCTCAAGTGTGGCTGCCAAAAAATTTAAATTTAAGGCGCCCTTTAAGCCTGCTGGCGATCAGCCGCACGCCATTGCCGAGCTAAACCGAGGCCTGGCAGCAGGGCAGGGCAAACAAACACTGCTGGGAGTAACTGGCGCCGGTAAAACCGCGGTTATGGGCTGGATTATTGAAAATGCCCAGAAACCTACCCTTATCATCAGCCACAATAAAACTCTGGCCGCACAATTGGCTGAAGAATTCAAAGCCTTCTTTCCGGATAACGCCGTCGAATACTTTGTCTCTTACTACGACTACTACCAGCCTGAAGCCTATATCGCCCGCACCGACACCTACATCGCAAAAGACTCCGCCATCAATGAAGAAATAGACCGGCTGCGGCACGCCGCCATGGAAAGTATACTCACCCGCCGCGACGTGATCGTCGTTGCGTCAGTCTCCTGTATCTACGGCCTCGGTACACCGCGCGAGTATTTCGAAAATCGCCTGGCACTGGCGGCAGGACAGACCATCAGCCGCCGTGAAATACTGCAACAACTCACCCACCTCCAATATACTCGCAACGATATTGACCTGGTCCGAGGCGCCTACCGCGTGCGCGGGGACATTATCGACATCCACCCGGCAGGGGAGGATATGATTCTGCGCATCGAAACCTTCGGCGATCGGATTGAGCGTCTGGCAGAGCTAGATCCGCTCACTGGTGAGATCGCGCAGGAACACCAAGAGGCTGCCGTCTTCCCCGCCACGTTTTTCATGACATCACCGGAACAAAAAACCGCTGCTCTAGCCAGCATCCGCACCGAACTGGCTGAACAGATCCGGCACTTCAGAAAATCCAACCTGCCGCTCGAAGCCGAACGCATTGAGCAGCGCACCACGTACGACCTGGAAATGATTGAACACGTTGGTTACTGCAGCGGCATAGAAAACTACTCCCGGCATTTCGACGGCCGAGTGCCCGGCCGGCCGCCGGCCACCTTGATCGACTATTTTCGCCACACTGCCGGCAATAACTTCCTCACCATTATTGACGAGTCCCACATGACTATCCCCCAACTCGGCGCCATGCACGGCGGAGACTCCGCCCGCAAAGACAGCCTGGTTCGCTATGGCTTCCGCCTGCCTTCAGCCCGCGACAACCGGCCGTTAAAATTTAACGAGTTTGAGGATAAGGTCAGTCAAACCATCTTTGTTTCAGCCACGCCAGGACCATACGAGAACCGCACCGGTACTCGAACAGTCCAACTCATCGTCCGCCCCACCGGCCTAGTTGATCCTCCGGTAGATATCGAACCGACCGCACAGCAAGTAGATGATGTTATCACCAGGATTAATGAGCGGATCACCCGCGGCCAACGTACGCTGGTAACCACGCTCACCAAACGCATGGCGGAAGAGCTGGCTACGTATTTGATCGAACTCAACATAAAAGCCGCCTACTTGCACGCCGATATTGACACCTTGGAACGCCTGGAAATTCTGCGCGACCTCCGCACCGGCGCCTATGATGTCCTGGTCGGAATCAATCTGCTGCGCGAGGGACTTGACCTGCCGGAGGTCTCGCTCGTTGCGATCATGGATGCGGACAAAGAAGGCTATCTGCGCTCGGAAACAAGCCTGATCCAAACCATCGGCCGTGCCGCCCGCCACGTCGAAGGCCGGGTGGTGATGTATGCCGATACTATCACCGGCTCCATGCAGCGAGCCCTGGACGAAACCGCCCGCCGGCGCGCCATTCAAGAAGCGTACAACCAAAAACACGGCATCCGGCCGCGCTCGATAGTGAAAGAAATCCGCGCCACTATCCTCGGCCAAATACCGGATAAAAAAGCGCTGCCGGAAAAAAAGATTGCTGCCGCCGACCTGCCGCGCGTGATCAAGGAACTCACCGCAAAGATGGAGCTGGCTGCCCGCAACCTGGAGTTCGAAGACGCCGCCCGCCTGCGGGATGCCGTTAAAGAATTGCACCGGCAAAGCCGCAAAACATAACCAGCCGCCGCGGTACGGCAATATGCATCCTGCTCACCGCACCAGACCCCGACAGCCGGACACACACTGCAACTCAGAGTCCAGAAGTGTGCAAAAGATTGCGGCCGGGAGTGATGAGCTGCCAATACACTGAAAAATAATTCCCGCTGGTAGGCCAGCCCCCATAGTATCCAGCCGGCGATGGCACAAAATCCCGCTGCCGCTGCCGCACACGCCAACCGCCACTCACGCCGCCATGCGGCAAAGAGCACTGCTGCGCCGGTTGCTATTAATCCGGTGAGTTTAAACCACGGAGCCAACAGACACAGCAGTACTGCTCCAGCTGCATATAACCGGCGGCGGCGACCGGATGTCTGCGCCGACAGCAACAAAAGCCACATCACGCAAATAAGCAATAACCCTACAACATGTTCGGCCGCAATAATTCTGGCAGCAACGACATGCGAAGGAAAAAAACAAACGCTGCCAATACCCACCACGCCGGTCTGCCACAGCGATGTGCCGCTCATCAGCCAGGAAATTTCATCAGGGTTAACCAGCTGAAAACTACCCAACCAAAGACAGCGCAAACCAATCGCAAAGCCCAACAGTGCCGCTGTCAGCAACCGGGGAGATACCACGGCGGCCGCCGGCGCGGCGGCGTGATGGCATCAGGCCTCTGGTTCATGTCTCGCAGCATAGCAAAGTGTTGCCAGCCCGGTTCTGGTATAGTTGAATGACTGCGCCCCGCCATGGTCATCACGCAACTACTCTCTGCCGGCATCGGCACATTGATCCTTGCCATCCCGGCGGCCGCCGGCACCGTCATGCTGGCAGCTGGTCAGCTCGTACCTGAAAAAGTTACCCGCGTGCTCGCCGGCACCGTCCTCGGCTGGGTTATGCTCACTCTCGCCGCCCATCTCGGCGCGGTTACCGTTGGCCTCCATCCGTTGCTCACCGCCGCCCTGTTGGCCGCAATCACAGTTGTTGGCTTTCGCCTTCTGCCGCGTGCGCGACGGCAACTAGCGGCAGCTTCCTTTGACCGGACGGGCGCATTCCTCCTGCTGCTGATAGTGTCTCTGCTGACCAGCGCCGCTGTTCATCTGCTTGTCGCCGACACGGACGGTTGGAAAACTTACGCCCTCAATGCATACGGGGACTTGGGTTTCCATGTTTCGGTCATCACCGCATTGGCGCACAACCATCAGTTAATCCCGAACGACCCTATTTTAAGCGGCCAGCCGCTGGTGTATCCATTCATGGCCAATCTGTTCTCGACACTGCTGACGCTCGGCGGCCTCACGATGCCGCACGCTGTTAGTATTCCCGCCGCTCTGCTGATTCCCGCCGCTCTGCTGCTGCTCTATCACTGCGCCACGGGCCTCACCCGCAGCCGGCCGGCTGCGGTGATTTCCGTCTTGCTTATCCTCTTCGCCGGCAGTACCTTTGGGTTCATTCCCGCTATCCGCGACACACGTGCCGGCGGGCAAACATTGCGTGCAGCCCTCCTCCATCCGCCGTATAACCTCACCGGCCACTCCACCAGCGAGCAGGGGTATTACCTCACCAACCCCCTCATCTCCATGTTTCTGCCGCAGCGGGCTTTCCTCTTCGGCCTGCCGCTCACACTGGTCCTCCTCCTCGTGCTGCGGCAGGGTATCCGCGAGTCCCGAACATTGCCCTTTGCTGTTGCTGGCCTAATTGCCGGTATCTTGCCGTTCTTCCACGCCCACTCCGCCATCGCAGCGCTGCCGCTGATTCTCATCTGGATAACCGCCTGGCCCAAACGGCCGTGGCCGGTATTTATCGGTACCGCTGCGATCACCGGACTGCCAGCCATTATCTATTATCAAACCGGCAGCGGCGCTGCCGCCGCGCTGCCGCACCTGCAGTGGTGGTGGATGGCCCACCAAACAAACCCTATCCTGTTTTGGTTCAAAAACAGCGGACTGATCATCCCGCTGACACTCTTCGGCTTGCTGCTGCCTGCTCCGCGGGCAGCAAAACTGACAGCAGCTGGCGGTCTCGTGTTGTTCTGCGCAGCGAACATCTGGCGGTTTGCCCCCTGGGAATGGGACAACACCAAACTGCTCATCTACTGGCTCGTGTTCACCGCCCCGCTGCTCGGGTGGGTGCTGTGGCGGCCGATTCAGCGCCGGCAGCCCACCCTCATAGTTGGCAGCGCCGCCTTCCTGCTTCTACACACGTTCGGCGGTGCTGTTGACGTCGCCCACCTCGCCCTGCCGGGCAGCTCCGGCTACGTCATTTGGGATACCGCCGCTCTGAGGATGTCCGAGCAACTTCGCCTGCTCACCCCGCCGGAAGCTTCCATCCTCACCGCCCCGATCCACAATACTCCTGCCGGGCCGGCCGGGCGCGCCGTCTATTTAGGCTTCCCCGGACACGTCTGGTCGCATGGGGCTCACTACCAGCAGCGAGAAATAGCCCTGCGGGATTTTTACCAAGGCCGAACTGAAATCCTACCGGAAGCAGCGCCGGATTACATACTCATCGGACCGGTTGAACGGCAACTCTTTGCGCCGGTAGTTATCCGGCCGGCGTGGCAGCTGCTCGCTGACACCGGATCATATCAGCTCTACCAGCTGCAAACGCTTCCTTGATTACTGATCTCCCTCCTGCTCCCGCCACCACTGTAGAATATCCCGCAGCGACTGATCTAAAGAAATCTCCGGTTTCCATCCCGGCCCGCTGATCGCAGTCGCTGCTGTCAATTTACTTGCATCACCGACTAACACTGGAATATCTGCCGGACGCAGCCGCGCCGGATCCTCCGCAATGGTAATTGAATGCGTTGAAAGCGCCAACAACCGGCGCAAAACATCATGTATCGCCACCGCCCGGCCCGAGGCCACATGATACGTTTCTCCTAACTGTCCGCATGTCAACAACAATCGGTAAGCTCGAACCACGTCGCGCACATCGGTAAAATCACGCCGCGCCGCTAGATTACCGACTTTGATAACCGCCTCCTGCCGGCCGGCCTCAATCGCTGCAATTTGCGCCGCAAAATCTGCCGTAACCAACCCTCGCCCTTGGCCCGGCCCGATATGCGGAAACGGCCGCACGACAATAGTACGATCGGCAAACGAAGCTGCAATCAACGCCTCCATATCGCGCTTGCTCGCCGCATAAGGATTCAACGGCTTCGCCGCCGCTATCGGCAACTCCGGCAACGGCGCTGCCGATGCTCGTCCGTAAATGTCCGCCGAGCTGACTGCAACAATACGTGTCTGCGGACTCTCCGCAACTGCATCCTGTAACAGACGTTCTGTCGCCGCAACGTTGATACGGTACGCTAAACTAGGATCGTGCAGCGCCGCGCTGACATGGGAGACTGCCGCCAAATGAATCAACCACGTTGGCTTCAACAACGCCAACTGGCCAGCCCAACTTGCCGAATCAGCTATATCCGCTAGGCGATATTCCGCCGGCGCTAACCCGCGATACTTATCCCACACAACCAGCCGCACTCCCGGCAGCGCCGTCCGCAGCTCCCGGAGCAAATGTTGTCCGACAAAACCGGCCCCTCCCGTTACAAGAATAGTTTGCTCATCCATGCGCCGCCGGCCGCTGGCGCTCCAGCTCCGCGTCCACCATCATATGGACCAAAGACTCAAATGAAACTTTCGGCTGCCAGCCGAGCTTTTCCCGCGCCTTACTCGGATCAGCCAGTAACACATCCACTTCCGCCGGCCGCTGAAAAGCCGGGTCAACGGTAACATAATCGCTCGAGTTTAATCCGACACGCCCAAAAGCCGCCTCGGCAAACTCCTGCACTGAATGGTTCTCACCCGTGCCGATGACAAAGTCTTCCGGAGTATCCTGCTGAAGCATCAGCCACATCATTTCGACATAATCGCCGGCAAAACCCCAGTCGCGCTTCGCCTCCAAGTTACCCAATCGCAGCTCCTTCGCCAAACCCAGCTTGATCGCTGCCGCCCCCGCCGCAATCTTCCGTGTGACAAACTCATGCCCCCTGCGCGGTGATTCGTGGTTAAAAAGTATCCCCGAGCAGGCATACATCCCGAAACTCTCGCGATAATTCACCGTAATCCAGTGGCCGTATACCTTCGCCGCGCCGTACGGACTGCGCGGGTAGAACGGTGTGGTTTCTTTTTGCGGCGTCTCCTGCACCATACCAAACATTTCCGAGCTTGACGCCTGATAAAACCGCGCCGTCGGTTTCACCTGACGGACAGCTTCCAACATCCGCGTCACGCCGACCCCGGTCTCATTACCCGTCAACTCCGGTAAATCCCAACTGCCTTTTACGAACGACTGGGCGGCAAGATTATACACTTCATCAGGATCAGCCTCCCGCACAGCGCGAAAAAGGGAAGAGGAGTCAGCCAAATCACCGGTAAGAATGTGAATATCTTTAAGCAAATGGGAAATATTTTCATACGGATTGGTAGCATATCGTGCCGCCAGACCATACACGGTGTATCCTTTTTTCAGCAACAGCTCCGCCAAATATGACCCATCCTGACCGGTGATCCCAGTAATCAGCGCCTTATTCATAAAACGCACTGTATCGTATAGTGAGAACCATGTCCAAACCGCCCGCCATAAACGGATTTTTTCTTATCGACAAGCCTGCCGGCCCCACTTCGCACGACATCGTCGCACGCGTCCGCCGCCTCCTTCGCCAAGCTCTAGGTTCCAAGCTCCAAGTTCCCAAAATTGGCCATACCGGCACATTGGACCCCGCTGCCACCGGATTGTTAATCATCACGGTCGGCGCTGCAACCCGGCTGGCCGAATACACCCGTCCCTGGCCGAAAACGTATCGCGCCCGCTTTACTCTTGGTGCCGGCAGCGATACGGATGACGCCGCCGGTACCTTACAGTATCAGTCTGACGCGGTCCCGGAACGCGCCGCAGTAATCGCAGCACTGGATGCCTGCCGCGGACCGCAACAGCAAGTACCGCCCGCCTACGCCGCCATCAAGTTCCGCGGCCGTAAACTGTATGAGTTAGCCCGGCAGGGAATACCTGCGCCCCGCCTGCCGCGTCTGGTCACAATCTATACACTAACCCTGAAAGACTACACCTATCCGCAGGTAGAAGTCGAAGTATCCGTCTCGGCTGGCACCTATATCCGCTCTCTCGCACGAGACCTCGGCGAAGACCTCAATACCGGCGCCTACCTGGCCAATCTGCGGCGCACCGCCATCGGGCCGTTTGACTTAAATGAAGTAATCCATCCTGATGAAATGTCGGCTGAAATACTGTTTACCGGCCTCCGCCCGCCGGCACAGCTTGTACAGCGATTAACACGGTGCACACTGCCGCGTGCAAACGTCGCACAATTTATTACTGGGCAGGCAGTGCAGGGAAGAGACCCTCTTCTTGAAACGCCGCCGGGACCCGTCGCTGTCTTCGACCCGCATCACACCCTAGTTGGTATCGGCCGATACGATGCCAGCAGTACCCTGCATCCCGAAAAAGTTTTCCCCCCGCCTGCCCCGCCCGGCGAATAACCTTGCTCACCCCTTGCGCACGCGGAGAAAGAAAGCTACAGTAACATTCTAATTAATTACACCGAACCTCACAGGACAAGCCCCTCATCTATGCCCCAAATCCAATCCGCCAAGAAAGCCCTTCGTCAAAGCGCCCGCCGGCGCGTGATGAACGACCGCTGGCGCAAACGGATCCGCGAAGCCGTCCACAACGTACGCCGCTCCGCGGCAGGCTCCGAACCGGATGCCGTTCACGCCGCCTACCAGGCAGCGCAAGCAACAATAGACCGCGCTGCCCGCCGGCGCATCATCCACCGCAACAAAGCAGCCCGCCTCAAAAGCCAGTTAAACCGCGCCGCCCAAACAGAAAGTAAACAGTAGCGGGAGCCGTTCATCCGGCGGCAAGTAAACTGCCCGCCAGCATCAGCACTGCCGTTCGCGCCTCCAGCGTTCCGGACCGAATTGCTGTATCAGTTGCCAATACGCGGGTTAACGCCTCATGCCAAAATGCCGCACTGCGGCTGCGGGCGACTGCCATGTTTTGCTGTACCGTGTATGCCTTAAGCTTACCGTCCCGAACTAAGGCAAAGTGCTGCAATCGGGCATCTAGGCCTGAACGGATAATAAACAGTGTCCGAAATTGATAAGCCAACATCGACAATAGGTAAAATTCGCTGTGACCAGCAGCCAGCAGCGACCGTATGCCGTCCAGCGCCGCTGTTTGCTTGCCTGCCGCCAGCGCCTGCATAACCGCAAAGATATCGTCCCCGGAATCAGCCCCTGCTTCCACAGTAAAACTGCCGCGCGCCGCGGCCATATCAAGGATGTTCCCGATTCGCCACCGGTCACCGCCAACAGCCGCTGCCAGGGCCGCTGCTTGAGCAGCCGTCAGCGTCACGCCACGCTCACGCGCCGCCGCTTCTGTCCATGCAGCCAGAGCCCGCTCATCCGGAATAGAAAATACGCGGGCCGACTGCCGGAACGTACGGAAAACAAGACTGCGCCGCTGCGGTGCACCGCGGTCCCACAACACTGCCTCCACGGCTAAACCGGCAAAGGCCGCAATTACCGCCTCCTGTAGCCGGCTCGGCAAATGGGACGGATCGCGTACAACCGTCAACACTCGGCCGAATAAGCTTGCGCCGCCCGCGCCGTTCAGGCCGTCTTGTTCAAGATCCTCACGGTCAAGAAAGCGAAGCTGCGCCGCCCCTGCGCTCGCCATTTCGGCTATCGCCTGCCGCGCTGCCCAAGTATCTTCTCCGTAAAAATAAATAACCCGCTGCGTTGGTGTCTGCGCTTTCGGGTTTTGCCTACCGGCTACAGCTTTAGCAACGACTGGCGCTTTGTGTTTTGTGCTTTTCACCGCATCCGCCTCACGGCGTTGCGCCCGCTGGTAGCGGAGAAGCTACGGACACTGGCTCCCACGTCACACCAATGTGCGGCTCCACCGCCATCACCCACACCTGGCCGGCAGTCAGCGGTATCGGCTGGCCGCTTTCATCTAGAAAATGGACCGGGTCATTTTTGTACAGCTCATTTTTCTCCCATCGCCCTTGGATCACCCGGCCGTTCTGATACACGGTCAAGTCTCCGCTGCCCTCGATATCCACATCGTTATATCCGCCGGGCCCTTCCGCCGGACCGTTCGCCGCCTGCATGATGAGTACCGCGCTTGGTGCGACCGGCTCTCCGCCCAGCCCCCCATCAACCTGCTTGACTCCCGCCCAGTACCGCTGGTAGCGATTTATTGCCGGATCATACACATAATGCACCCGGAACGCTCCTGGCCAGGCAATTGACAAAGTGCCGGCCGGACCGCGCTCAACCGGCGGCGGATCAGCTTGAAATGAGTATCCCGCCAGAGTCGTCTCCGTTCGGTATCCCAGCTTTTGCAACGCATTCCACAAATTTTCATAAGTCGTAAAGCCGTTATAAGGCGCCGGCAAGTTGCTTTTACGGAAAAACGCGTTGTAAGGATTTGTTAACGCATTAATAGTCTTAAATTCTCCCGCTGCAATCCGGTTCAACGCGTGGTAACTGCCGCCCCAATGAGCCAAAATTGCATCTTCGCCTTCAGCTAAGAATAAATAATCATGCCGGGCGCTACGAACCGACCCGATATCATCGGGACGGCCGCACTGGTATAACGCCAACAATCGCGTCACATCAGACACCAAGACCGGCAACTCAAAGACCATATCCGCCGCTGCGAAACCGGACACTGGACGATTAATCGGATCTGAAGCCAGCATCACGCCGATCGGCCGCCGTTGTGCATCCGCACACTCCCGGCCGGACAACCCGCTCACGCTTACTTTGGTCTGGTCCCGTTCGTCCGCTACCGGCAGTGTACCCTGCTGTCCCTGATCGGCGCCGTCGCTCACTGTCCGCTTGCCGGGCAGCAACAGCGCTGCCGCGCCGCCGGCCGCCAACACGAGCAAGACTATTCCGGCGGCCAACAACCAACGCCGTTGAGAAGTGCCGCCGGCGCGCTGCAACCAGTCGGACCTCAAACTGCCCTGTCCTCCGGAAGCTGGAGGCACTGCCGGACGGGACAACTGCTGCTCCCCCGCGGCATCGTCAGGTGCTGCGTCAGATGAATCCATAGACGAATCCAGCATACTCAAAGTGGCAAGAAAAATACAGAGCCGGCCGCGTACTAATGAACGTCAAAAAGAGACTCGCTCAGGTATTCCCCGCCTGCTGCTGCCGTCGGCGCCGCCGGGCTGCGGAAACGATCAATAATTGCTGCTTCAACTTCGTCGGCCGGACGGCCGTAGGTATCCCGCGAACGTGCCCGCACCGCCTCCCGCACGTCCGCACTGCCGGCAGCCGGGGACGGCAAGGTCGCCAGTGAAAATGGCCGCCGAGGAGTCCCGTCTACCAACAAACGAAGACACGCCCTGAAGCGCTCCAGATTAACCAAGTCATACTCGCTGAATACGGGAGAAAATTGCGGCGCTAAAAATGCTGCGTCGTCAGTCCCGACTCGAAAGCTCACCATCGTTCCCACATTGCCAAACACGGCATCGCGGATCGGTTCCGCCAACTGCTTGGTGAACTGGTGCGTCAGATGCAAGTTCAGGTGGTATTTTCTTGCCTCTGATAAAATAATGGCGATGCTGTCGGTCGTGAAATTCTGAAACTCGTCTAAGTACAGATTAAAATCTGCCCGTTCATTTTCAGGAACGTCCGCCCGTGATAAGGCGGCAATCTGCAGCTTGGATACCAACAAATAGCCAAGCAAATCGGAATTGATATCTCCTAAACTGCCCTTAGATAAATTACACAACAAGATCTTCCGCTCATCCATCACCGCCCGCATATCAAAGGACGAATGCGCTTGTCCGATAATATTCCGCATAGTCCGGTTGGAAATGAACCGCCCCAGCTTGCTGATCACATAGCTCAACATGTCTGCCGACAATTGTCCCCGCTGTGACTGGGCGAACTCTTGTTCCCAAAACTGGGCCACCGTTGGATGAGAGACACGCGATAGCACCCGCGCCCGGAAATCCGCATCAACAAACATGCGCGGCACATCTAACAGCGTAGCCGAAGGGTCTTCCGCTAACGCCAGTAAGGCATTGCGCAAGTAATGTTCAAACATCGGCCCCACCGATTCAGGGTTCAACCGCGCTGCCAGTTTCTGCAAAATGTGCACCACTTCGTTAACCACTAAATCCTGCTGGGTACTGTCAGCGGCAGCTAAGATATTTAATCCCAACGGCCGTGCCGCATCCCGCGGATCAAACAGAATGACATCGCCCGCCCGCTCCGGCGGAATATGAAGCAAAAGATCTTCAATCAAATCGCCGTGCGGATCCACCACCCCTACCCCTGCGCCGGCGCCAATATCTTGAATCGCCATGTTTAAGAACAGTGTCGTCTTGCCGGTACCCGTCTGACCGATCATATAGAGGTGCCGCCGCCGATCCTCGGCAGCAAAATGTACCGGCGTCCGCACCCCGCGGTACACGTTTTCCCCTAGCAGCAAACCGGCCGGCGGCAAATCAGGCGGCGCCGGCGCCGCCTTCGCGCCGCGCCAGCGGATATTGGGCGTCTCCGTCGTCGGCAAAGGAAAATGATATAAACTGGCCAACTCATCTGCACTCAGCGTCATTGTCTTCCGGCGCGGCAAGCGAAAGACAAACTCGCGGATAAAACGCGATGATTTCCCGACGCGGCGTACCGACAACCCGTTTAAGTCCGGCAGCGAATATTGAGCAAACGCATTGGCAATCCCCTCGTACATCCGCCGCGCTTCATCCGCCTCCCTGGCCGACACCGCAATTCTGCCTGACACATCAAACTGCGGCTGCGAATTCTTCCGTTCCACCAATTCCACCCGCTCCTGAGCCCGCGGCGTCAACTGTCTGCCCCGCTCATCCGCATCGGCTGGACCCGGCGTTCTGCCGCCCAGCGGCGGTAAGGACAAGTTTCGCCGTTGCGTACTGACATCTCCCTGCATCCCTTGCACCGTCCGCCGCGCTGCCTGGGCACCCTTGCGCCGCGTACTAGGTTTAGCCGGCTGACAAACAAACTGAATAGCTGCCGCGTCCCCACCCTGTATTTTTGCCAGCGCCCCCGTTAATCCTTGCAGAGGATCAGCAGAAAGCTCCTGCCACGTCGCAATCGGCAAATGGGATTTTTTGCGCAAAGAAATCCTGCCGGCCGCAATTGAGTCTCCGCGGGTGAACAATGTATAATCTACGCTCTCCCGCACCTCCGCATCCGGATAGGCTGCGTAGATTTGTTTTTCCAAATGATCAGCAAACCGCCGCTCTGTCCCGGCAAAAAATGAAATAAGCCCGTCCGGACGGACGGCAATTTCCAAGACCACTAGAGGCGGACCGTATAACAGCCGGTCAATCCATGTCGTCGGCAGCTCCGATAGTGTCGCCAAAAAATGTGCCGCCGCGCCGATCTGCTCCCCCGCATCTGCCGCAGCCGGCGCCTGGCTGGTATCTTTCGGCAGCAGTACTTCCAGCATCACCACATCCAATGCGCGCCGCAGCGCCGCCTGCTCCCGCAGTCCGTTCCACAACAATCGCACCGCCACCCCGGCTGCCGCCAGGAATACGAGTGCGATCACCGCCAACAATCCCGACATAACTACAGCAACAATCCGACAATAAATAACAGCAACGATGCCGCAAGCAGCAGCGCCGCGGCTGCCGCCCCTGCCGCTAACGCCCCGCGCAACCGCAGTTTCGTCATACCTTGTTGACGCAGCAGGTCATACAACTGTCCGGTAAGTACGTCGTGAAAAAGATCAACAATGCGCGGAAAATCCGCCCGCCGCCGCGCCGCCGCCAACGCCGCCGGCAGGTCCTGCTCAAACGCAAGGTCAACCAGCTGCTGCGCGGCCGTATGCTCTTCCTCTGAATGGTCCCACGGCTGCCGATACACCATAGCTACTCCCTCGCCGAAACGCTCCAGCTCATCAGCTACCGCTTCCGCGACCGTCTCCCTCTCTCGGCGTACACCGCCGCGCCGCTCCCGTGCAAGCCGCTCGCCAACATCCTCACGAAAATCCGCCGCCTCCTCCGGCGTCTGAAAAATAAGTGTCTCCCGCTCGCGCGGCGTCCGTTCCCGGGGCGATGCCATATGCCATCAGTATACCAGGCTTACGCCCGGCTGCGCGCGCTATGCGGCCCGTTGTTTTGACGAGGTATCTTGTTCCGGCAACGGCCTGCCGCCTCGGCGAAAGAAACGGCGTATACGTGCAATGAAGCCGCGGCGCATATCAGACCCCTGCGTACCCCGCAGAGCCTGCTCATGTGCCGCTACTGCTTGCTTATATGCCGCATGCTGCGGATACTTCCCATGATCACTTTGCCCAAGCAGCTCCGCATCCTCCCGCTCGCGTGAAATCGCTGCTGTAGATTGAGATTCTGTTGCGGTAGACGCCGGCGGCGCTGCCGCTACCGCTGCCTGCTCCTGCACATCCTTTGCGCGATGCTCCCGCTCCAATGCAGTCAGGAATTGCACGACTTCCGAGTCGGCCGCCCGCCGTACGCCCGGCGCCTCACTCGCCCCGCTCGCGCGCCGCGACAGCGTTACCGCATCAGCCACATATGCTGCGTACGCCTGCCAGTCGCCTGTCTCCTGCGCCCGCTCGCGCGCCTCCGCCACTTGCTGAGCCACGCCTTCCTGGACCGCTTCCGGCACCGGCGCCGAACCTCGCACATAATCCACCGCCATACGCAGCTGCACATACTGCTTCCACGTTCCCGCCGCCTGCAGGGTTGTCAACTGCTCATCCACCTTGTCCTCCACGCGCAGTTGATCCTGCGGCAGCGCGTAGGCTTCCCCCAAATATTTCCGCCGCGCCCGTGCAAAGGTAATCTGTGCCGATAAATCTTCTGTACCCAACTTTCGCTGCATGTCTTCCTGCAAGTACGGACGGATGCTGGAGAAATCCTCCCGCACACCCAAGTATTTCGCCTGTACGCACAACTGATCCAACCCCTCCAGCTGCTTATTCGCCGTCCGGTCAACCAGGGCCAGCTCTATCCGCTCCTTCTCGGCATCCGTAACCTCCTCGGTCGTCCCGAGATATTTTAAATAGGTTAAATACCGTGCCTGCCGAACCGCATCTTTCTGACTGAATGCCTCGCGATGCCGCTGTAGCTGCTCAAAAACCCGCGCCTTGCGTTTTTCCGACAGCCCCAGCTTCGCCCGCTTCAGGTACGCCAGCTGGCGGGCAGCCGCAAACACACTCTCGTCCGTGTCCTCACTCAGCAGCGCCTCCACCTGTTTAGCCATAGCTGCCACATCATCGCGGGCAATACCCTCGCGGCCAAACACCGCCTGTCGGCTCGGCAGCTCCGCCGCCGCTTCCGGCTCGGACGGAGCGTCACTCCCGCCTTCAGAAGTACGGTCCACCGTGTTGATGGAGGGACGGGGAAAATTCTTGGGCGTCACCGGCGTCTCCTGCTTTGGAAGAGAAACTTCCGACGGCTGCGGCTGGATCATCCCGGCATCCGGCCGATCCGCCAGCTCCGCACTGATCGCCCCCGGCTCATCCTCCCCCGTCCCCCGGCTGATATCTTCTCCTGACGGTATCACAGTCTCACGCCGGCCCTCCACAGGTGAAGATGTCTCCTGCGGCGATGCTTCTTCATCCGCTTCCAGCTTCCGCGCTGCCTCTCCGACAAAATTCCTGACGCTCTCCGGAATATCGCTCCGTCGTGCGTATGCGGCCAATTGCCGCTGCGCATCTGGGGACACTGCCCGAGAGTCTCCCATTAACACCAGTTGCGCCGCTGCACTCTGCTCGAGCATCTGACCATACTGCACCGCCGCCCGGTCTCCATCGGACCGATCCCCGCGCTCTTGCACCTGCCGCAGCGCTTCCGTTTGCGTCATCATCCCGAATTTCCCTACCGCCCGCACCGCTTCTGTATCACTCGCTTCCGCCGCCCGAAACAGTAATTCCGATGCGGGCATTCCTTGCCGTAACGCCTCCTCAACCTTGGCCACACGGTCTTGCTCCTCCCCAGTTAGAACAAGCCCGACTTTATTCTCCCGGATCTGCTGCTCAAGAGAATTATCTTTCGCCGCGGCAAACTTCCCCTCCGTATCAAGCTCAATTGGCTCATGCGCATAAACATCTGCTTTATATGCAGCGCTGTGCACCGCGTCATCAAAGCGGTCAAATACAGCCGCCGGCACCTCGCCGCTCGCCATCCGCTCCAGTGCTTCCGACCGCGCCGCGGCTTCCGTTTGATCCACGCTCTCTTCCTTCAACGGCGTCGGATCTTCTGGAACTGCCATCGCCTGCGGCCTTTCTACAGCTGCCATAGCATCACAGTACCACAATTCGCCAAAAATGGATCACAGGACAAGAGTTCCCAACTCTCGTCTTCGTGTTCTCTGCTCTTACCGTCGTTCTGTGTTATTTGGTTTGTGCTGCCTGATCACTTGTGCGTTAAATACTGTGCCGTATGGTGTGTTACTACTCGTTCCCCTCCACCTGAACTTCAGCCACCTCTCCGCCGCCGAACAAGCGCCGGAACACCTCCGGCTTAACAGACAGCCCCGCCTCCGGCCGGTTCACACTGGCCGATGTAATATCCTCTGAAAACGACATTGTTAAGGTTGCAAAATCAAATGAAGAGCCATCCTCAAGTGTACGGGTGAAATCAGCCTCCAGGCGTGTCAGTTGCAATGTCTGCGGATTAATCCACACATCCAGCCGCTGGACAGCGCCCGTCTTCAGCAATCGAGCAACAATATCAAACACCGGATTGCCGGAAGACGGTTGCGCCAATGCCGTGGCCAGTTGCGCCGCTGCCTCGCGAGTGGGCGTGCCGGAAAAATACACCAAACGTCCGCCCTCATCATATCCGGCAGAAACAAAGTTTAATTGTTCTGCAACCGCGGCCAGCGCCTGATGAACATCAGCACCGTTATGAACAGTTAAAAGATGTGCCGGAACATGCGTCCACGTTTCCACTAGGTCTCCGGCCGGATTAAGCAATGTCGGAAAGTCACGTAAATAAAACAATACCGCATCAGCGAAGATCCGAACATCTCCCGTCGCAGCCAACGTTGTCCCTCGGCCCGCTGCTGTAGCGGTAAAAGTACCAGTAAACTGCGGCGATTCCTCTCCATCGCGCACTAAAGTACCGTCCACAGAAGCAGAAATGTCCCCCAAGGGTCGCGTCTCGCCTCTCGGCGCCGGCGGCAGATGCAGGGTCAATTCCGCTGCCGTCCGCATTCCGGGAACCTCGGCCAGATGAGCGAAGCTTTGCGTAACAAGCACCGGGTTATAGTGACGGTCACGTTGCCGGTATACCAACGCGGCGAGTACCACTGCCGCAATCACCGCTGCGACCGCCGCCACCAGCCAGCCGCGGCGGCTGCGTCCGCCGAAAGCATCCAGTAGGTCCGGCATAGCAGTCGGTGTATCCATACAGTAAGAGGGCCGGCCGTTAGACTGACGCTGCCGCGTTTGCAGACCGCAACTCCGCTGACCGCCGTGCCGCGGTATCAAAATACCGGGCAACGGCCACTAACGCTACGCTGAAAAAAAGAAACAGCGGCCAGACAGGACGCGGAGCACGTCCGGCCAACCATACAGCCGAACCAATATCTCCCGCTACGGGAAATCGTGTCAGCAACGGCGCCGCAGCTCCGGCCACCCGTCCCGACCGGTGGGGTAGCTGCGTACGTTCGTCAACGGTGTTAGATTGATCCTCACCGCTGGTTTCACCGCCGCCGCCGACTCCTGTTGGAGTTTCAATACTTCCTCCGCCGCTCGGCGGTGTCGGCGTTGACGGAATAGGCGTGGGCGTTGGACTCTCCACGGCCGCTGCCAACTTCCCGCAATTCCCGGAGTCAACCGCCGCGCCCTGGTGTGCGGTGTTATTAGTCTGCTGATTATTCCCCGTCGTCGCTGCCAGCGCAGCACTCGTATCTATCACCGCATGATTATCAACAACAGCACCGTACAAGCCGCCGGCGTAAGTGTTCCCGTTCACATCATTGCTAAGTGCTCCGTCAAAGCACACCGCCCCTGTAGAAAGATTACCGCCGACAGTATTTTCATTTGCTGTGTTTCCGCCGGTGTTGAAGAGCAGGTCAATCAAAGTCGACAACAGCGCATCATTGGTTAAATTCTTCAGGAAATTGTAGTTCACATCAGCCAAAGAAGAATTATCAGATAACGCGCCGGTCAACCGATTCAGGAAATCTGCATCAACACCAGCCCCGCCGCCCCCAGCCAACGCCAGCATCACACGGTTTACCAGGTTGTGTACACCCACCGCCGCCGCGACGTTGCCCGTTGCAATATTCCCGCCGACGGTGTTCTGGTTCGCTTCATTATTGCCCGTGTTTGCTCCGCCGCCGAAGATGGTGCTCACCAACGCCAGGTTATTAATATCCAGGATGCGGGTATCATTCAGCACCGCCCGGATCATGTTGTGCGAATCAAATCCCGTCGTGTCATTAGCGCCCGTCACCGTCAATCCCAGCGCCGGATCCAACGCTACTCCGGTCAAATTCGCCGCCGTGCCGGCGTGCAACGCCAATGTCCCGTTACCGGTAGTAATATCCGCACCGAGCGTATTCTTGTTCGTCTTGTTACCGCCCGTATCCACCTTTGCCGTCAAAAGAGTGGAGACTGCCGCCGTGTTATCAATCTGTGTCTCCCGTTCACGCGTCACCTCCACATCAACTGTGTTCGTTGAGTTCGCGCCCGTCGCCGCATTTGTCGCGTCCACTTGAACGGTGCCGCCTCCATTGCCTGTGCCTGCGCTTCCGGCGGAAGCGGCCGCCAGCGACTGTCCGCCGTACAGCAAGTCTCCCAGCCAATCGCCAAAAATATTTACCACCGCAATGAAGAGTGATCCATCCTTTACCGTCGTGTTGGCAATATTCACCGCTGTGGCCGCCACGTTGGCATTCCCCGTCTGGATGTGCCCTTGGCCGGTATTCAAACTCGCCTCATTCTGACCCGTGATCGCCTGGGCGGTAACAGTGTTAAGAATGCGTGCGTCGTTCGTTACTGTCGTCTCCCGCACCTGCTCATCACTCACTGCAATCGTATTCTCCGAACCGGACCCGGTTGCCTGGTTCTGCGCCTCTATCTGCTTAATTGTCTCTTCTTGAGATAACGCCCGCACCTCTCCGTTGTCTCCCACTAAGAATCCAAGCCAACGGTTCAAAGCATTCACAATCACCAACCCCCAATTTCCGCCTTCAACCGTCGTATTAGCCACAGAAATGTTACTGGCCGTCACTAATGCGTCGCCCGTCGCAATTGCCGACCCGCCCGTGTTTTTACTCGCCTCATTTTGCCCGGTAATCGCGTCAGCCGTTACTTTCGTGTCAATATCCGCATTGTTAGCAACAGCGGTCTTCTCCCGCTGCACCAGGTCAACATCGATTGTATTCGTCGAATCAGCCCCAGTCTGCTCATTCGATGCAGTCACCTGGGTGCCGGCAGCAGCGTGCAGCGCAGCGGCTAACTGCTGCAGCTCCGGTAAAATAATGTTGCCGTTTAAATCTCCGAAAATATCTGCCACGGCCACCCAGAGGTCGCCGTTAATCACGGTCGTATTTAAAAGATTAACGAGCGTCGCCGCAATGTTAGCATTACCCGTAGTAATTTCCCCGCTACCCGTATTCATATGAGCCTGATTCTGTCCCGTAATCGCCGCCAGGTTCAGCAAATTCTCAATCACACCGTCATTCTGCACTTCCGTAACACTCTCCGTTTTAGTTTGCACAGTTACGTCATTCGTCGAACCGCTGCCTGTGGTGTCATTTACCGCCCGCACCGAACCGCCGTTCGGCCCGGTCAACTGCCCTTGCTGACTGCCAAAGCCAAGCAACAGGTCGCCATCCTGGTTGCCGGTATGGCCCGTGACTGAAAGTCCCGAACTCCCATTCACCGTCGCCGTATTGTCATTTTTTACTTGGGTAACTCCAATACTGGCATTCCCGGTTGTCACACCTGCCGCCCCCGTATTGTTATTCTGCGTATTCGCCCCGGTATTCGCCGCCGCGGTTGCTGCTGTGGTATCAGCAGCGGTATTGTTCACTGCTGTCGTATTGGAAGCATCCGCGCTCACTGCCGCGGTATTCGTCGAATTCGCACCGGTACCTGTGTTACTGGCAGAAACTCCCGCTTTTACGCCTTGGATGGTACCTTGCTGCGCACCTTGTGTGGTATTAGCCACCCCTTCCGGCAGCACCCATTCGCCGTTTTCATTCTGCGTTGCACCCAAGTCCTGCAACGTCGGGCCGCCCTGCTGTGTACCCTGATTTACCCCCTGGGCCGTACCTTGGTTAGTCCCTTGATCAGCTCCCTGTCCGCACCCGGCGCCCGTACAAGTCGGCGCGCCCGTATTAGCCGGTGCACCCGTCGGGTTACCGGCCGCGTCTAGCGCTTCCTGCGCCAAAACCGCCGCCGGCGACAGCAGGGAAAGCCAAACTGCCACGGCAGCCGCCATACACTGAAAAAGCATTGTTCGTTTACGGTTACGGTTGCGCTTCATGAAAATAAGTACTGCTATGGCTTAAAACTTTTTCGCGGGGAGGGATCAGAGTGTCCCCCTGCTCCCCCCTACACGAACGCAAACAGCGGTTAATTGCTGTTCACTTCGTTTGTGGCAGTGAAGTCGATAGAAACACCACCGGTATCAATAGTACCCGCAGTGGTATTCTTCTCCTGGTCATTGTGACCGGTATCGGCCTCAACATCCAGATTGTTGTTCACCTTGGCGTCATTCGTCACGGACACTTTCCCTGTGTCTGTAACAGTCAACGCGTTCTTGTTGTCGGACTGGTAGCCGGTCGTCTCATTGCTGAAATCAGCAGAGACAACCTGATCACCGCCGCTGCAAGCACAGCTGTCGCCAACGTTCACAGCATTCACGACATCCGTCGTCACATCCACGTCACCGGTGATCAAATCGCCAGCCGTGGTGTTCTTATTCTGGTTGTTCTTGCCGGTATTGGCTTTAACTGTGACGATGTTGTCAACGTCAGCCTTATTGTGTACCGTCTTGTCGCCAGAATTCTTGATGGTGACAATGTTGTCGTTGTCAGACTCCGCCCCAGTTTCGCTATTGGTTGCGTCAACAGAAACGGTGGTCATTGAACCGCCGCTGCCGTTGGTGTCGCTGACATTAGCGTAGTTGGAAATCACAGCATCAACTCCGACACCGCCAGTCATCATGTCACCAGCTGTGGTGTTCATGTTCTGGTCGTTCTTGCCGGTATTCGCATAGAGACTAAGGCTGTTCAAGACATCAGCCCAATTACGCACACGCAAATCGCCTTCGTTGTCAACTTTAAGCGAGTTGAGGTTTCCCGACAAGTAACCAGTTACACTGTTCTCAAAGTCACCGAAGACATCGAGATCACCCTTGAGACACTCGCACAAACCTTGGGTCTTGTTAACCAAGCTCTCCCAGTCTGTCGAAGCGTCAATCGGCCCCGATTCAAGGCCGCCGCCAGTGGTGTTCATGTTCTGGTCATTATCGCCGGTGTTGGCATGTGCGTGAGCCACGTTATCAACATCACCACCGTTGTTGACCGTAGTGTCGCCACTATTATCAACCTTCCAGATATTATCATTGTCAGACTCAGCGCCAGTTTCACTGTTCGCACCGGAAACGTCCACTGTCTCTGCGGCCATAACCGGACCGGCAGCAAACAGGACGGCGAGAACAGAAGCGCCAAATAGGACACGTAATGAATTATTCATGTATGTCACCTCCTTTCGCAGAAAATGACCCACCATTCCCCGGGTTGCCGCGGAAAGTGTAGCCCGTCGTCCAGGTTGTAGTGACCAAAAAATCAACACAGCGAAGCTCCTTGATGAACCCTCCCCTAATGGTTATCTAAGGTCCCCCTCCCTCGCGTGCTTTAAGGTGTCCCCCAAAACACGAATATTTAGTGACCTCTTACCTTGTTAGCACACCGCCTACCGGCCGCAAGATAAGTTATCCACAGTCGCTTGAGAAATCGCACAATAAAAAACTATTAACCGACGGTCAGACCAAACAATGTACAAACCCGGCCGCACAAATTGGACAGTGATTCCGCAGCTCACCGCGCTAAAAGAATGCTAAAAGAATCACACCGTATTTTTGCGGGGCACGGTTGGACTTCCGTCACCGGGCGCTGTGCCAATTTTTCACTAACAGATTGCCGAATGTTCTGACGGTAAACGGAAACTGCTTGTGCTCGGTGTCAGAATCGCAACCGGTCAGATTTGTTTGCATCCTCACTAACCCATCAAGCTTGCTGCCCGTCGTAAATAGTGTCTGCGCAATGCCGGTAAACGGCACTTCCGGCAATGCCAGCCCACGATAGGAGTACCGGTTATTTCCGCATCGGCCGCCGACGACATGCTGCCTGCCGCTGAATGCAACCGGCACCGGCGCCGGCACATCAGATGAGGTAAACGTAGCCGTCCCGGTCCAGTCAAGATCAACGGTCCAATTGTCTTCGATCGCCTCTCCGTGAGTGCGCACCGACACGTCCGCCCGGGGAATAAACGTCAACACCCCGTTACGGAACTGCAGGTCCGGCGAAGAGTAAGACATGCGCGCCGAGCAGCTGCACGGTGACCCGTCCGCTTGCTCCGCGCCTCCCCCCGGAGAATCGCTTGTCTCTGCCGGACCGAACAGTTCGCTTAAACGATCAGCGCGCTCCTGCATGCGCTGCTCCCGGGCTGCGGCCCGCTCCGCCCGCCGCGCCTCCAGCTCTGCCCGCAGGTTGTCAATATCCAACGCTGCGGCCGGTACAGCCGGGAGCAACAAAGTCAGCCCGGCCGCCGCAAGCATCACTCGCTTCAGTCCCCCTGATAACATATCCATTCCACTCTACAGCTCCCCAACCGAGCTGCAAGCAGCAAATCTGTGGATAACTCCACCGCATATCCAAAAAGCTAAAAACTTGCCGCACCCGCAGCGGTAAGCTAGACTGCCAGCACGGGCGAGTTACTTTCTATTCACGAAAAGGAGTTTGATTGCCTTTCGGTAGGGTTACGGCCCTGCTCCCGCCTTGCACAAGTAACTCGCCTTTTTCTTCTTATTCACAGCTCCTGCGAACTTCAGCCGTACAGGTATCCTCTCCCCGGCCGCCATGGCCAGTGAAGCGAAGATCGATATGCTGCTCAACACAATTCGCTTATTCATAGGTATCACCTCCAGACCAAAGTATTGCTGCCCTCGAAGGTACTCCTGCCTCGCTTCCACCTGCTGATAGAGGATTCAGGGCGATCCGTCGCCGCCATCCTCTTCGTACCTCCCCGTAATATGGAGAGAAAAATCAAAAAAACAACACCGGCATACCCGATGTTTGGTGTTAGCGTGTGAGTGTAAGATCGCCCTCCAGATAACTCGCACTGATTTATAAACTTCGCGTAAGGATAAGGGGACTCCCGCCGAAGGCGGAAAAAACAGAGTATCCCCCTTCATCCCTCCAATACTCTAAAACTATACTACCACACCGTTCGATCTGCCTGCACGAAAGCCTGACGTGCCTGCTACACTAAGCTCATGCGTTTCCTCATCTGGCTCCTGCTCATGTTCCTGGGCGCCGGCAGCATCCTGGCAGGTGCATATGTCGCCGGCATCATTCCGTTTAACACCAAGGGCGCGGTAAGCCAGGTGCAACAGATGGCAGAAAAACATATCACCGCGCCGCCGCCGCTGCGCGGCCCGACAGAACCGAGCGGCGCAGTACTCACCGCCGCCGGAATCCTGCGGGAAACGAACAAGCATCGCGCTGCCGCCGGTCTCTCCCCCCTCACTGCCAACGCTGCCCTGGCTGTCGCCGCCCAAGCAAAAACCGACGACATGTTCACCCGGCAATACTTCGAACACGAAAGCCCGGATGGCGACGGCCCGGGAGACGTGGTGGAAGCCGCCGGCTATGACTTCTTACGCGTCGGCGAAAACCTGGCCTTGGGTAATTTCAACTCCGATGCCGATCTGGTTCAAGCCTGGATGGACTCTCCCGGCCACCGCGCCAACATCTTAAATCCCGGTTTCACGGAAATAGGTATCAGCGCCGCCGCCGGCCAGTTCATCAGCAACCACACCTGGTTGGCAGTGCAGGAATTCGGCCTGCCGGCCAGTGCCTGCCCTGCGCCGGACCCAAACGTGCGCACCGCATTCGAGCAAGCAAAGTCAGAGAGCAGTACCGCTGCCCGCCGCGAGGAGCTAACCGCCCGCAGCACTGAAATCCAGCAGCGCTACGACGAAGCCAACCGGCTGGCAAAAGATGCTAACGAAAAAATAAACAGGGGAAACTCGGAAACTAACCGCGGCAACGAAATCTATCAGGAAACCGGCGACGAGAGTCAAGCGCGCCCGCACTGGGAAAAGGGAAAGGAACTGCAAACCGAAGGCCGCGCCCTCTACGAACAAGCTCAACAACTGCAATCTTCAGCCGATCGACAACGGGATGAATTGCAGCGTCAGCGGGACCAATTCAATGCCCAAATATTCGCCAGCAATGCCGAATTGCAGCGCCAAGCTAACGAGATCAATCAGCAAATCAGAACGTACAACGAGTGTATCAACAAGTTCCAGTGAACCAGAAGATCATACGGAAAGAACTATATTCCGGAATCCACCGGCGCCATGTCCCGCCAGTTTTTCCCTGCCGCCACCTCAACAGCCAGCGACACATCCAGTGCCGCCGCTCCTTCCATGGTCTGCCGCATCACTGCCGCAAATGCAGCCATCTCATGAACCAGTACCTCAACCACGAGCTCGTCATGCACGGTCAGCACCATCCGAGCCTCAGGCCAGTCACGCTGCATGATTGCATACAGCTCCACCATCGCTTTCTTTAAAATATCCGCCTCCGTACCTTGAATTGGAAAATTAAACGCCGCTCGTTCCGCTGCCGCCCGCACTTGCGGATTCCGCGCCCGAATATCCGGTACCGGCAGCCGCCGCCCGAATAACGTTTCTACAAATCCCAACTCCTCCGCCTGTCTGATAACCTCCTCCTTAAACTTCGCCAGCCCCGCATAGTGCTGCCAATACCGCTCAATGAATGACCGTGCTTCTTCCATCGACACTCCCGACTCCCGGGCAAACTTCTGCGGACCCATACCGTACAGCACGCCGAAGTTCAACGTCTTAGCAGTCCGCCGCTGCTCGTCCGTCACTGCCGCCCGCTCCGCTCCATACACCCACGCCGCCGTCGCCCGGTGAATATCTTCGCCGGCCCGAAAGGCTGCCAGCATCTGCTCATCCTGCGCCAGATGGGCGGCAATCCGAAGTTCCAGTTGCGAATAGTCTGCCTTCACCAGCCGCCGGCCCCGTGCCGCCGTGAATGCCGCCCGGATATTCCGGCCCATTTTTGTCCGCACTGGAATATTCTGCAAATTCGACCCGCTGCTGGACAGCCGCCCTGTCGCCGCTACCGTCTGGTGAAAAGAGGCATACAACCGTCCCGTCGTTACGTCCACCTGCTGCGGCAGCGTCTCCAAATACGTTGAGATTAACTTGGTCAGTTCCCGGTACCGCTCAATCAACTCAATAATTTCGTGCTGTCCATGCAGCTTTGCCAGCTCCGACGCCGCCGTCGAATAGCCCGTTTGCCCCCGCGCAATGCCCGCCGTCGGCAGCCGCAGTTTCTCATACAGCACCCGCCTCAGCTGCTGCGTTGACGAGACATTGAACTCCTCCCTGGCCAATTGCTGAATCTTATACGTCAGCATTTCCGCTTCCCGCCGGGCCTGTTTCGCCAGCGCCGCCAATACCTCAGTATCAATCTGCACCCCGGCCAGCTCTATATGTGCCAGCACCGGGATAAGCGGCAGCTCAAGTTCGTTAAGCACCCGCGCCAACCCCACATCCTGAATCCGGGGAGAAAGCTCCTCATACAGCCGCAGCGCTGCCAGCGCATCTTCGCTGGCATACGGCGCAATCGACTCCAGCGGCACGTCGCTCATCTTTTTCTGATCTTTTCCTTTTCCAATTAAGTCTTCGATCGGTATACATGAGTACCCCAGCTCCTCCGCCGCCACCGTAGCTAAACTGTGCGTCCGCGCCCCGGGCTTGAGCAGATAACTGCCGATCATCGAATCAAACACGATGCCGGCTAGTGTAATCCCGCTCTGCTGCAACACTTCTGCATCGTACTTTAAATTATGCCCCGTCTTCCCGACCTTCGGGTTCTCCAATAGTGCCTTAAATTCCTTCACGCTCTCCCGCGTCACCGGCGCATACCACGCCCGCATTTTCCCCTCTCCCTGAACAGAGAGAGGTCGGGGATGGGAGTTAGTGAAAGCGGCGAAGCTCACCCCCACAATCGGCGCTACCCGCGCGCCCAAAAAGTCAGTTTCTGTATCCACTGCAATCACCGTCGCCTGCAACAGTTCCCGCGCCAGCTCTCGCCGACCAGCGGCGGTCGTAACCGCTTCGTGCGGCCCAAGTAAACTTCGGCGCGGCAGCGCCAACCCGCCTTGCCGCACCGTAGCATCAGCGGGGACGGGCCGGGTGCTTTTTGGAATCTTGGTTAATAGGCTGCGGAAACCCAGGCGCCCAAACACTGCACGCACTGCCGCCGGATCAAAATCGTGTACCGCCGCTGCTGCCAAATCAAACTGCACCGGCACATCCCGCCGAATAGTTGCCAGCCGCCGCGATTGCAGCGCAGCCTCGCGCTGCCCCGCCAGCCTTCCCTTTGCCCGCGCCGGCAACTCCTCCAGATGCGTATAAATATCCTCAATAGAACCGTATCGGCTCACCAGCTCTTTCGCCGTTTTATCGCCCACGCCGGCCACGCCCGGAATATTGTCCGACGGATCCCCCCGCAAACCCTTGTAGTCGGCCAGCAATGCCGGCGTAAAGCCGAACTGTTCCTGCACCGCCGCCTCGTCATACATAACCGTTTGCGTCGGCCCGCGCCCGGGCGTCAGTACGCTGACGCGATCATCCACTAGCTGCAGCGCATCCATGTCGCCGGTCACAATAACAACCGGTACACTGTCCGCCGCCTGATCAGCTACCGTACCGATCACATCGTCGGCCTCAAAACCTTCTTTCTCAAAAATGGGAATATTAAAAGCGCGCACCACCGCGCGCACCAAATCAAATTGAACAATTAAATCCTCATCCGGCTTCGCCCGGTGTGCTTTATAATCCGCAAACTCTTCGTGCCGAAACGTCGGTCCGGCCAGGTCAAACGCCGCCGCGACGTGCGTCGGCTTCACACTTGAGAGAACTTTGAGCAGCATCGTCGTAAACCCATACACCGCGTTCGTCGGCATCCCATCGTCCGCTGTCATCGGCGGCAGTGCATGATACGCCCGATGAATAAGCGCGTACGAATCCAGTAATACTAGTTTCTGTTTCTTCGCCATGTGGTTTTGGTATACCACACCGCAAGCGGAGGTTCACTTGAATAAAGTGCAAACGGCTCACACCGCGGCATGCCGCCTAAGCCCTGCAGGTATACTTTCAGCTCTCGCTCCAACGGGTATCTCTCGTTAGCAACCTCGCCGTTACGACTTCTGAGGTAGCTCAAATTGGCAAATTGGAGTGAACAATCAAATTTCTATAACATTAAATAAACTTCCCCGGGCTTACGCCCGGGGTATTAGCCTGTTACAACAAGCAAGCTTGTTGTCCCGAATCCTCTTGTCCTTGCTTTTGAATATATTTTCTGATGGTACTCTCTTGCAGGCCGACGGTTGAAACAAAGTAGCCGTCAGACCAGAAACCGGCACCCCAGTAGACCTCTTTGAGAAAGGGGAATTTTTGCTTCATGGCCCGGGCGGTATTGGTTTTAATGAGGCGCACCACGCTGCCCACGGCCAGCTTAGGCGGGATGGAAACCAAGAGATGGAGATGGTCAACGTCATGGTTCTGCTCTTTAAATTCGATCTCGGGGTAGTGTTTTCTAATTTCCTTCAGCTTCAGGGCAATAAACTTCCCCGGGCTTACGCCCGGGGTATTAGCCTGTTACAACAAGCAAGCTTGTTGTCCCGAATCCTCTTGTCCTTGCTTTTGAATATATTTTCTGATGGTACTCTCTTGCAGGCCGACGGTT